>Ga0114931_10001895_pt1 | contig 26637 bp, 21 predicted proteins | sample 2SBtaG_FD_89579 | JGI IMG/M metagenome (GOLD analysis project Ga0114931, IMG submission 89579) | Deep subsurface microbial communities from Kolumbo volcano to uncover new lineages of life (NeLLi) - 2SBTROV14_V59a metaG | ecosystem: Environmental > Aquatic > Marine > Volcanic | place: Kolumbo... | reverse complement strand
TCGATCTGTATTGGGATGCGGATACCGGTCGAATACTGATCGAGGTCGGCGATTTCGATGAACCCTTCATCTATCAGTCATCCTTATCAAGAGGAGTAGGGTCCAACGACCTGAATCTCGATCGGGGCCAGCTGGGCAGTACCCGGGTAGTGCGCTTTGTGCGTAGCGGACCGAAGATCTTGTTGCTTGAAGACAATCTTGCGTACCGGGCGGTGAGTGACAGCGAGGACGAACGGCAAGCGATCGCGGAGAGTTTTGCGCGTTCGGTAATCTGGGGGTTTGAAGACATTGACCCTTCCACTGACAGGACTGTCATTGATGCGACGCCTTTCATCGTTCGTGATGCACACGGCGTATCGGCCAGGCTGGCAATGGCGACCGAGGGAAGCTACACGGTCGACGAGACTCGTTCCGCTGTTTACATGCCACGAACCCGGGCTTTCCCGGACAATACCGAGGCGGAGGCGATCGTCACATTCGTTGGTCAGCCAACCGGACCGTTTTTATCGACGGTGACGCCCGATGCGGAAGCCGTCACCGTTCATATGCACCATTCTTTCATTCGCTTGCCGGACGATGATTACGAGCCGCTCGCCTATGACCCGCGCAGCGGCATTATCGGCCTGAGTTACGATGCCGGCGGCTTTGCCGACTATTCGACGGCTATTGGTGATGGCATTCAGAGAAACTTTGGTCGGCGTCACCGCCTCGCCAAAAAGGACCCGGCGGCAACGCTCAGTGAGGCTGTTGAGCCCATCATTTACTACCTGGACCGGGGAGCGCCAGAGCCGGTGCGATCTGCGTTGCTGGAGGGTGCCGGGTGGTGGAACCAGGCCTTCGAAGCCGCCGGCTACAAGGATGCGTTTCAGGTCAAAATGATGCCTGAGGGCGCGGACCCCATGGACGTTCGCTACAACGTTATTCAGTGGGTACACCGCTCGACGCGTGGCTGGTCATACGGGGCATCGGTGGTTGATCCGCGTACGGGTGAGATTCTAAAGGGCCATGTGTCACTGGGCTCGCTTCGAGTACGGCAGGATTACCTGATCGCCGAGGGTTTGCTCGCACCTTATGCCGACGAGTCCGTGCCTGGCGAGATGCTGGAGATGTCCCTGGCACGAATCCGCCAGCTTGCGGCCCACGAGGTGGGGCACACGCTCGGCTTCGAACACAATTTCGCGGCGAGCACGCAGGACAGGGCGTCCGTCATGGACTACCCCGCACCATTGGTAACGATCAGGGATGACAACACGCTCGATCTTAGCGACGCCTACGATGACAAGATTGGTTCCTGGGACAAGCGTATGGTCCTGTATGCCTATCAGGACTTCCCGGATGGTGTCGATAGTGACGCAGCGCGCGCGGCAATAATGGATGAGACTATCGCAGCAGGATTCGAATACGTTGCAGACACGGATTCACGGTCTGTAGCGAGCGCCCATCCGGATGGCAATCTCTGGGACAACGGCGCGGATGCGATTAAAGAGCTGCAACATTTGCTGCGTGTTCGGCGGATCGCTCTCGACAATTTCTCGGCAGGTACTATCCGCATCGGCAGACCGCTGGCGACGATCGAGGAGGTCCTCGTGCCCATCTATTTGCTGCATCGCTATCAAATTAGAGCCGTTGGAAAGCTGATCGGTGGGCAGTATTTCAATTACAATCTGCGCGGTGATGGCCAGCCATTGCAAAGGCCCGTCGCCGGGCTACGGCAGCAACAGGCGATTGATGCATTGCTGGCGACACTGGATCCCGAGGTGCTCACGCTGCCGGATGCCCTGACGTCTCTGATCACACCGCGGCCGCCTGCCAGTCCCAGGTCACGAGAGACGTTTAGTGCTGCGACCGGTGTTGTGTTCGATCTGAAATCACCGGCGGCGAGCTCGGTTGCATTGACCCTGAACGTGTTGCTTGAGCCATCACGCGCAGCACGCCTTGCACAGACTGGCACGCCCGGATTCACCGCCGTAACCGGTGCACTTCTGGACGCGAGTTGGTATCGAAAAGCGTTGACGGGTAGGCCTGGCGCCATTCAACGGCAGACGAACATGCAGATCCTGTACGCGCTGCTCGGCCTTGCGTTTAATCCTGCCGCCGACGGCGAGGTTCGTGCGATTGCTTTGGACGCGGTTGCAGGCCTTGACACCTGGTTGTCGCGGCAATCGCCGCGCGATACTGTATTGCGCGCACATTATCGATTTGCCCGGTTCGAGATGGACAGATTGCGCAGCGACCCCTCGCAACTGGAACTCATGTCTCCGCTCACCATTCCACCAGGTTCGCCGATCGGGTCACTGCAAACCGGCGTTCACTAAACAGGTAATCGAATGTCAATCACCGTTACCGTACTCATTATTTACCTGGCAATCCTCGCCGCGCTGGCTCTCTGGAGTCGCCGTGAGACACATACGCTGTCCGGCTACTACCTGGCGGGCAAGAAGCTGCCGTACTGGGTTGTCGCGTTCAGCACCAACGCGACCGGGGAGAGCGGCTGGTTATTGCTCGGTCTCTCGGGTATGAGTTACCTGGTTGGCATGCAGGCCTACTGGGTTGTGGTCGGTGAATTTCTGGGTATCGCCGCATCGTGGTGGATTGTCGCCCGGCGCCTGAAGAAGTTCGGTGATGAACACGATTCGATCACCGTACCCGATGTGCTGGTCGCGAAATTCAAGGACAAATGGCACCTGGTTCGGGGCGTTGCGGTCGTCATCATCCTGGTGATGGTCACGACCTATGTCACGGCACAAGCGGTGGCGACGGGTAAGGCATTCAGCAGTTTCTTAGGGATGGATTATACCAGCGGCGTCATTGTCGGCTCAGCCATCATTATCGGCTATACCTTCGTCGGTGGGTACAAGGCTGTGGCGTATACCGACGTTGTACAGGGCGTGCTCATGTTGCTCGGACTCATCGCCGTCCCCGTGGCGGCGATTATCGCCTCGGGTGGTTGGGGTGAGGTACAAAGTAACCTGGTACTGCAGGATCCGGCGCTCATCGACATGTTTGCTGTAGCCGATGGTGGCAAGCCCGTGTTGATAGCGATTGCGAGTTTCATAGCGATCGGCTTGCCGTTCCTTGGTGTACCGCAGTTGCTGGTTCGTTACATGTCTGCGCGGGACGATCTTGAGGTCAGGAAGGCGAGGATCGTCTCCCTGGCTGTCCTGCTGGTTTTTTCCTCGGGCGCGGTGACGGCGGTAGTAGCCGGTCGTGCGCTGTTCCCCGGTCTGGCCGACAACGAAACGATTTTTCCCGTGCTGTCGAACAACCTGTTTCCGGAAGTCATCTCCGGCATGCTGTTGGTCGTCGTTTTATCCGCGATCATGTCCACGGTCGATTCCTTGCTGTTACTGGCGTCCTCATCCGTGGTGAGAGATGCCTATCAAAAAATTGTGGGTACACAGAAAAGTGAAGCGTCGTTGTCGAACTATGGCAAATTCGTCACAGTTATCATCGGCGTTATCGCCATTGTCCTGGGCATTCAGGAGCCACGGGTCATTTTCGATTTCGTGCTGGCTTCGTGGTCCGGGCTGGGGAGTGCTTTCGGTCCCGTCATGATCGGCATACTGTATTACAAGCGCATCACCTGGGAAGGTGTGCTGGCCGGCATGCTGGGTGGCTTCACTGCGAGTGTCATCTGGCTCAGCTGGTTCAAGGCTGACTACCATGACCTGTATGAGGCCATACCGGGATTCATTGCCGGGCTGATATTGACTTACGGTGTCAGCTGGCTGACCAGCAAAAAGGCTGCTGCGATGTAACCAAATCGGCAAACCCGCCCTATAAGTCAGTATGAATTGAACTTTGAGGGTAAATGATGCGAAATCTGAAACTGCTGATTAGCACCCTGCTGCTGGCCATTACCGGCCTGGCGGTAGCTGATGCCGGTGATATTCCCGGTGCCGCGACCTGGTACCTGCATGTTGATCTCAAGAAAATGCGCTCCGAGGAAGCCGGCAAGTTGATATACGACTGGTTTCGTGACGAGGCTCTGGACGAAGTCAGGGAAGAGGCCGGCATTGATATTGACAAGGAGCTGGACAGTCTGACCGGCTACTCCCTTGAAGGTCAGGGCCCGGTGTTTTTGTTCGAGGGAAACATCAGCCAGGAATCCAGGGACATGGTGATGACGCTGATTGCCGCCGAAGGCGATCTCAAGTCGAAAAAATCGTCCGGCAAGTCTTACTATCGCCTTACTCACGACGGTGACAAGGACGACGAAAGTGGCACGGCGAATATCGACAAAGACAAACTTGAGGTTCAGCTTAATGCACTTGCGAAGGAATCCTGGATCAGCCTGGACCTGAAAAACAAAGTCATCCTGACCGCGAGCGAAGCACAAATGAAAGACATGCTGAAAAGCGGTGGCAAGATTGCTGGCGGAAGCAGCCATGAAGGCGCGTTGGTTGTCCTTACGGCAGAAAAAGCGCTGTTGCAGGCTGGCATGAACTCCAGCACTCTCGGTGCAGATGATGATGGTGATTCGGATTGGGATTCCAACATACTGCGCAATACCAGGCAGGTTGCATTCCTGGTTGCGGCGGCGGCCGATAAGCTTGCGATCGAGGCGAAACTGATCACGACCGAGCCGGAAATGGCCCAATCCCTGGCCAGCGTTGCCCGGGGGCTCATCGGTCTGGTTTCGTTAAACGGTGATATGGATGCCGAAGCGGCCGCGGTGTTGCGGGACACGACGGTTGAGGCGAAAGGCAATGCCCTGAGTATTTCACTGGCCGTCGATCCAGGACTCGTTGTCGCGACATTAAGTGAATGACGAGCTACAACTGATTAACGCTGCGAAAGCGGGGTCCGCGGAAGCTTTCGCGGACCTCGTTCGCAGCTACAGAGAGCGGATGTTGCGATTTCTGCTCACCCGATGTGCAAGTTACGCCGATGCGGAAGACGCGTTGCAGGATACATTGATCGCTGCCTACCGTTACCTGCATTCCTATGATTCCCGCTGGCGTTTCAGTACCTGGTTGTATCGGATCGCAATCCGCAATGCGCAGAAAATTCGGTCTCACAATGTTGTTGAGTTTGGTGATTTAAGTGATGAGGAGAGCGACCCTCTGCTGCATTGTATTGCCCTATCAGAGACGGAGAATTTATGGTTGATTGCGCGGCGCGTTCTAAACGACGATGTATTCTCGGCAACGTGGTTGCGATATGCAGAAGATATGTCGATCAGCGATATTTCAAAAGCGCTGGACCGTTCTGACTCCTGGACCAAAGTCAATTTACTGCGCGCGCGAAAAGCTCTGGATACGGAGATGAACCGCAAGAATGATGGAAGTGAAGCCTATGGATAAGCTGGCAAGACAACTGAAAGCCGATGCCGAATTGATTGAAGCGCAGGTCTCGGACGAACTCGACCGCCGAATTACGGCGTCTTTACAGGCCGTGACGCCTGATAGACCGAGGGGACTGCGTGTGCGGCAACGCCCGGCGGCCTTCTGGTGGGCGAGCAGCCTGACGGGTGTGGCTGCAGCATTGGTGTTGATCGTTATTTTCAATTCCCTTTCACGACCCGCGGGCGTTGAATCACCACAGGTGGCTGAAGTGTCGCCGGTACCTCTGGTAATGGCACCGACAATCGACTGGAAGACGGAGTCTGCAATGCTGACACAGCCGCTGCAACAAGAGCTTGATGACCTGCAGTCGGACTTAAAGAAAGCCGAAGAAAAAGTCAAGCAGGATATCGGGCTTTGAAGCTGTGGAAAATACCTACTTTTTCCACTATCCTCGGTCACTGGGGTCAGTTCGCCGGATCTAAATAGAATAAGTCAAAAACAGAATAAGCGCAGATAAATCAGACAGAATGCGAACTGAATACTGATTCAGAAGACTGGCAGCGCGTGTCGCTCGCCGGGTTGGAGATCGCCAGACCATCAAAGGATGCATGTAGTATGCCTTTAGCTGTTGTCTTGATTCTGCTTGTCGTCGGTTCCGTTCTTTTTCACATCCTGAGTCCCTGGACATTTACCGAGTTGGCATCCAACTGGGGAATGGTGGATGTCACGGTCGATATTACTCTTTGGGTGACGGGTTTCGTTTTCGTAGCCGTTAACCTGTTTCTTGCGTATTGCGTCATCAGGTACCGGTACAAGAAGGGTGCCCGCTCGACCTACGAGCCCGAAAACAAGAAGCTGGAGTACATTTTAACGGGACTCACTGCAGTCGGTGTTGCCCTGATGCTGACGCCGGGCCTTTTTGTGTGGGCCAAATTTGTCGATGTCCCTGCAGATGCTCACGTCGTTGAGGCTGTTGGGCAGCAATGGCACTGGACGTTCCGGTATCCAGGGGCAGACGGCAAGCTCGGCCAGGTTGATGCCGAGCGCATTTCCGCAGCTAACCCGTTCGGCATCGATCCGGAGGATCCGAACGGCCGGGATGACAAAGTCGTCTACAGCGCTGAGGCACATCTGCCCATCGACCGGCCGGTCAAACTCCTGTTGCGTTCCAAAGATGTGCTGCACGATTTCACCGTTGCCCAGTTTCGCGTAAAGATGGACCTGGTGCCCGGCATGGACACGTTCTTGTGGCTAACGCCGACCCGGAACGGCCGTTTCGAAATTCTCTGCGAAGAACTTTGTGGTATCGCGCATTATGCGATGCGCGGTGCAGTTGTTGTTGAGAATCAGGGTGATTTCGATACCTGGCTGGCGGCGCAACCCACCTTTGACGATCAAATGTCCAAACCGGCAGGAAACGCAGCAGTCGGGGCGGCGCAATTTGCCGTTTGTGCTGCCTGCCACGGACCCCAGGGGCAGGGTATTTTGGCGATGAATGCACCAAAACTCGCCGGCCAGTCGGACTGGTATTTGACGCATCAGATCATGAATTACAAGAACGGACTGCGTGGCGTACATCAGGATGACGACATTGGCCGGGTAATGGTGGGCATGGTTGCCACCCTGGCCGATGCTGCTGCTGTCGCCAATGTTGTCGCCCATATCAGTACGTTTCCGGACAATCCGGCACAGTCGACGATTGATGGCGATCCCGAGCACGGCAGGAAACTGTATACCACATGTTCTTATTGTCACGGCAGTGACGGCATGGGCAACCAGGCACTGAACGCTCCGAGAATTGCAGGCAGTTCGGACTGGTACCTGGCGCGACAGTTGAAAAACTTCAAGAGCGGCGTGCGCGGCGCACACCTGAAGGATTACTACGGATTCCAGATGGGACTGATGAGCCAGACATTGCACGACGAACAGGCGGTTAACGACATCATCGCTTACATCAACACTCTATAGGCCGATAATTTATGTCTTACGTAGCATTCGCAGATCGTGACCACGAACAGGAACACCACGATCCGGACACATTCATCACCAAATACGTCTGGAGCCAGGACCACAAGGTCATCGCTATCCAGTACGCCAGTACGGCAGTTTTCGTTGGTCTTATTGCACTGGGTCTGTCGTCCATGATGCGGCTGCAGCTTGGTTTTCCGGACCAGTTCAGCCTCATCACGCCGGAGCACTATTATCAATTCATCACCATGCACGGCATGATCATGGTGGTCTATTTGCTGACTGCCCTGTTCCTCGGCGGTTTTGGTAATTACCTGATCCCGCTTATGTGTGGTTCGAGAGACATGGTGTTTCCGTTCATGAATATGCTCAGTTACTGGGTGTACCTGCTGTCGGTGATTGTACTTGTAGCCAGTTTTTTCGTTCCCGGTGGATCAACGGGGGCCGGATGGACGCTGTATCCGCCGCAGGCGATTTCAGCAGGCACTCCCGGCGTGGAGCTTGGCATTTTGCTGATGCTCATTTCGCTCGCACTCTTTATCGTTGCTTTCACAATGGGCGGCTTGAATTACGTCACCACCGTGCTGCAGGCGCGCTGCAAGGGAATGACGATGATGCGCCTGCCGCTGTCTGTCTGGGGTATTTTCATCGCGACGATTCTCGGCTTGCTGGCGTTCCCGGCATTGCTCGTCAGTGCAATCATGATGTTGCTCGACAAAACATTGCACACCAGCTTCTTCATGCCGGCGATTAGTTCAATGGGTGTCGATCCGGGCTACTCAGGCGGTAGCCCGATCCTGTTCCAGCACTTGTTCTGGTTTTTTGGCCATCCGGAAGTGTATATCGTGGCGCTGCCGGCATTCGGTATCGTTTCTGACCTCCTGAGTACGCACGCCCGCAAGAACATATTCGGTTACCGAATGATGGTTTGGGCCATCATCGCTATTGGTGGCTTAAGTTTCCTCGTCTGGGCACACCATATGTATGTCAGCGGCATGAACCCGTACTTCGGTTTCTTTTTTGCGACCACGACATTGATCATCGCAGTGCCGACCGCGATCAAGGTCTATAACTGGGTCCTCACCCTGTGGGAGGGCAATATCCATTTGCGGGTTCCGATGTTGTTTGCGATCGGTTTTATATTCACCTTTATTCATGGCGGCCTGACGGGTTTGTTCCTCGGCAATGTAACGATCGACCTGCCGCTGTCGGATACTTACTTCGTCGTGGCACACTTTCACATGGTGATGGGCGTATCGCCGATCCTGGTGGTGTTCGGGGCTATTTATCATTGGTGGCCAAAAATCACGGGCAGGATGTACAACAATACCCTTGCCAAATGGCACTTCTGGACGACGTTTCTGGGTGCCTATGCCATCTATTTGCCAATGCATTACCTCGGCTTCCAGGGTGTGCCGAGACGCTATTATGCAATGGGTAATACCGATTTCCTGCCGGCGTCCGCACAGGATTTGAATGCTGTTATCACGATATGCGCACTGTTCGTCGCAGCCAGCCAGTTGTTTTTCTTCGCCAATATCATCTGGAGTTTGCGCAAGGGCCCCAAGGCGGAGTCGAATCCGTGGCACGCGACGACGCTCGAATGGCAGACGCCGGATACCCCGCCAAAACACGGCAACTGGGGGCATGATCTGCCTGAGGTGTATCGCTGGGCCTACGATTACAGCGTGCCGGGTTACAAGGACGATTTTATTCCGCAGAACGTGCCGCCGGACGAGGCGCCCGTCGGCAGAGAACATGAAGGCGAACATTAAATGAGTATCGCTCTCGGTTTTCTCGCGATCATATTGGCGACGCTGCTTGGCTGGTTGCTGAAGCAGACGTTCAACGCGGCGCCGTGGGAGATGGAAACCGTCGGCGATACAGCGCACTACGGCCCGTTCGGTGGCGCGGACAAAAGCAAGCTGATCGCGCTGCTGACCTTGCTCGCGGTTGTATCCTCTTTCTTTGCCCTAATCCTGAGCGCCTATGCGTTGCGCATGGAACTTGGCGATTGGGTGCCGCTGACCGAACCACAGTTGTTGTGGACCAATACCGGCATGCTGATTGCTGCAAGTATGGTTTTTCAATGGACACGAAATGCGGCAGTCGCCAATCAAAGGGACCGCTTGAAACCAGGCCTGTTAATTACAGGCGTACTCACGCTGGGATTCGTGCTGGGGCAGTACATCGCGTGGCTGCAGCTGCAAAAATCAGGGCAATTCATAACGAATAACCCGGCCAACGCGTTCTTTTATTTCTTGACGGGTGCACATGCTGTTCACATTTTGGGTGGGCTGTATGTGTGGGCGAGGGCGACTCTGCATGTCGTTCTTGGCACGGGAGATGCGATGAAAATTCGTCGCAGTATTGAGCTGTGCACGATCTACTGGCACTTCCTGTTGCTCGTTTGGCTGGTTCTTTTCGGGTTGCTGTTGTCGACCTGATCATTTGACCTGAGGGGTCCGTATGTCAGAAGCGGTACTGGATAGCGGAGCGACAGAAGCTCCCGGCACACAAGGTCTTGTCGACGACTGGTCGCAAGACAAGCAGGTCTTTGGCGTCCCGTGGGGCAAAGCCATGATGTGGATTTTCCTGCTTTCAGATACGTTTATCTTCAGCTGTTTCCTCATCGGATACATGTCTGTTCGAATCGCATCAACGGATCCGTGGCCGAACCCAGCTTAGGTGTTTGCGCTGGAAGCTTTCGGCGTTCCTGTTCCGTTGCTGCTCATCGCAATCATGACGTTCATCCTGATTACATCCTCCGGCACGATGGCGCTGGCCGTTAATATGGGCTATCGGAAAGATCGCAAGAAGACGTTTTGGCTCATGGTCGCAACTGCGCTGCTGGGAGCCTCGTTTGTCAGCATGCAGGCCTTCGAATGGACCAAGTTGATCTTGGAAGGTGTACGCCCCTGGGGTAATCCGTTCGGCGCAGCGCAGTTTGGCTCGAGTTTCTTCATGATTACCGGGTTTCACGGAATGCATGTAACAGCCGGCGTTATTTACCTGCTCGTGATTGCCTTTCGTGTCAGGAACGGTTTTTATGAGAAGCGCGGCGGCAATTACGAAATCTTCGAGATAACAGGCCTGTACTGGCACTTTGTTGATCTCGTCTGGGTATTTATTTTCGCACTCTTCTACCTCTGGTAAGGAACAGGAAAATTCGATATGGCCGAAGATGGAACACAACACCCACTGAAAATCTACTGGATCATGTGGGCTGCCCTATTCATACTCAGTACCTTTTCCTACCTTACGGATTTCATGGAACACGGTGCTTTTCGCACGTTCGTGATCGTGTTGCTCATGCTCCTGAAAGCCAGCGGTATCGTCTTGATATTTATGCATATGGGCTGGGAGCGGCTCGCCCTTAAGCTCGTCATTCTCGTTCCACCGGTCGCCATACTGGTATTTATTGGCCTTATGTCGTTCGAGGGTCATTATGTCGAGGGTTCGAGACTTGAACACTATGGCGAAAGTACGATGGAAGTAGAGACGCCAGGACATCATTAGCAGGAAATTCGATATACTCCTGCAATGAGTAACAGCAGTACGCAAAGCAGGGCCATCATCCTGGTGCTGGATTCTTTCGGCATCGGAGCCACAGCGGACGCGGACAAATTTGGTGATGTAGGCGCCGATACCTTCGGCCACATAGCCAGGGTGCGCGCCGAGTCAGCCAAAGGCCCATTGAGGCTCCCCAATCTTGCCAGACTCGGTTTGTTTCAAGCGGGCCAGGAGAGTACGGGTGAGTTTTCCCCGGGTTACGATCCTGAAGTCGAGCTTATCGGGGCCTGGGGTCACGCCGCCGAGCTGAGTAGTGGCAAGGATACGCCGAGTGGCCATTGGGAAATCGCCGGTGTGCCGGTGTTATACGACTGGGGCTATTTCACGGGCAAGGAAAACGCTTTCCCCAAAGAGTTGCTGGATGAATTGATTGATCGTGCCGACTTGCCGGGCGTGCTCGGTAACTGTCATGCCTCGGGAACAACAATCATCGCTGAACTGGGGGACGAGCACGTCGCCAGTGGCAAGCCGATCGTCTACACATCGGCTGATAGCGTTTTTCAAATAGCCTGTCACGAAGAGGCGTTCGGCCTCAATCGACTCTACGAGCTTTGCGATATCGCTCGCGAACTGGTCGATAAATACAACATCGGACGTGTTATCGCTAGGCCATTTATTGGCGATGGTCCTGACACCTATGTCCGCACCGGCAACCGCCGTGATCTGACAACGCCTCCACATGCACCAACCGTACTGGACAAACTCGTTGATAGCGGCGGTGACGTCATCAGTGTTGGCAAGATCGCGGATATCTATGCACACCGGGGTATCACGAAGAAGATCAAGGCGACTGGTAACGAAGCACTGTTTGAGGCCACGCTGGCGGCGGTAAAAGAAGCCGGCGATCGCTCCATCGTTTTTACGAACTTCGTCGATTTCGACATGCTATATGGCCATCGCCGTAAAGTTGACGGTTATGCATCGGCACTTGAATACCTGGACACGCGCTTGCCTGAAGTATTGGCACTGATGGGCGAGGGTGATTTGTTGATCCTGTGCGCCGACCACGGTTGTGATCCAACCTGGCCCGGCAGCGACCATACGCGTGAGTATATTCCGGTGCTGGCCTATGGCGCCGGCATCACGCCGGGTTCACTGGGCCGCCGCGAGACCTTTGCCGATATTGGTCAAAGCCTTGCGACGCATTTTAATCTGGCACCGATGGATTACGGCACCAGTTTCATTTAGTCTCGTTTATCGATTGCGCTCATCGAGCGCCGCCTTGATTTTTGCGCCGAGCGCATTGGCTTCTGCCGCAACACGTTTGGTGTCGATAGTGAGAAAATCACCGTCTTTCATGAGTAGCTTGCCATCGACCACAACCGATGCGACGTCTTGCTCGTCAGTAACATACACGAGATGTGATATGACATCGTAGGTCGGAACGTGGTGAACATCGTCGAATGCAACCTGGATGATGTCAGCACGCTTGCCGACTTCGATGGAACCGATGGTGTCACCAAGTCCGATCGCGACTGCACCGCCACGGGTTGCCATCTTTAAGACGGTCGATGCCGGCAGTACGGTGGGGTCCATGGTATCGACTTTTTGCAGGAAAGAAGCGAGTCGCATTTCCTCCCACATATCGAGATCGTTGTTACTGGCAGCGCCGTCGGTGCCAAGACCAATTCGAACACCGGCTTGCAGCATCTTGGCGACGGGCGCGATGCCCGACGCGATCTTCATGTTCGATGTCGGGTTGTGAATCACGCCGACCTTGCGGTCAACAAGAATGCCTATCTCCGCGTCAGTCGGCCAAACCATGTGCGCGGCGATGACCGGTGCGTCAAAAAAACCAATCGAATCAAAGAACTCGACGCTCGTCTTGCCGAAAGTATCTTTCGAATACTGTAATTCAAACGGCGACTCCGACATGTGAATGCTGATTCCGACACCCTGTTCGATGGCCGCATCACGAACAGCTTTGAGCTGATCGGCGCTGAGTGTGTAGATGGCGTGGGGTCCGAATATTGGTGTTATGCGGCTGTTCCTGCCTTTCCATCGCTCGATAAATGCGATGCCCTTGTTGATCGAATCCGCCGCGTCCTCGGCATCCGGGCTGCGCTGGTCAATGACCGTTTCCGAAACCAGCGCGCGCAGGCCGCAACTATCGACCACCTCCGCAACCGTATCCGGGAAGTAGTACATATCGACGAAAGTCGTCGTGCCGCCCCGTATCATTTCCCAGCACGCAAGCTCCGTGCCGATACGAACAAACTCGGCGTCGACAAACTCGACTTCTGCGGGGAAGATGTAGTTATTCAGCCAGTCCATGAGCGCGAGATCGTCGGCGATGCCGCGCAGCAACGTCATTGCCGCGTGCGTGTGCCCGTTGATGAGACCCGGCATCACGACTCGATTCTCGCCACCGAGGGTCTCTGCCGCACTGTATTCGGCTGCTATCTCATCAGCGGGACCGACTGCGAGTATCAGGCCATCATCGACCGCCACGGCGCCATGTTCGTAGACGGTCCCCGACTCATCCATGCTGACGATGTGGTCGCCCATGATGATCAGGTCGATCGGGTCTGCCGGTGCTTCAGCCGCCGGCGAGGGCGTTGTGTCCTGGCTGCAGGCGAGGAGGGCCAGAAGGGCGGTAATGAGTGTCGCTGTTCTAATTAGATTCTTCATCGGCACATTTTGACACAAAAAAAGGGGCAGCAAGGCTACCCCTTCTCTTTCTGCATCTGTCTTTCTCTTAGAAGCGGAATTTCACACCGAACTGGATCCGGTAGACCGACGGCAGCCGTGCGATTGCCGGTTTCGGTGCGATCGTTTCAGGACTGACCTGTGCGCCTGAAATCGGTGCATAGACGTACTGATTGCCGGCGATCGTGACATTGGCGAGTGCGACATTGGATGGCGCCGAGTAGCTTTCCACCCGGCCCCAGTCGCTGTTGAGCAGGTTGCCAAAATTCTCAATATCCAGAATCAACTCGAGCTTCTTGTCATCCCAGAGGGTGATTTCCTGCGCCAGCCTCACACTGACGACGTTGGTGAAACCGGTACGGCAGGCATTGCGGGCAATGATATTGCCACGGTGTCCGGACAGGCAGCCGTTGTTGTCGATGAACGTGTTGAGGTTGGACAGGAAAGTGGCGTCGCCGGTAACGATCGGGTCACTCGTGCCGGTTGGCACGTAAAGCAATTGTGAACCGGGGTTGTCACCCTCGCTGCCAAAATCAGCCAGGAATGTGCCACCGAAGGTGGCGTCGGCGCTGCCAAAGGTGTAGGAGTAATTGCGTCCCGAGCGTCCGATATAAACCAGGCTTGCACGAGTCGTATTGTCGCCAAACAGCGTGTCTGACCAGTCTAATGTAGCCGTAACGCGATCCGGCACTTCGTACTTCGACGTCGACGGCTTCATATTATTGAGATCCGATGTCGCATCGAACGCATAGGTCTCGAAAGTCACGAAGCGGTTATAGGCACGAACCTCTTCGGCGTCGGTGTGGGTGTAGCCCAACGTCGCATCAAACGTGCCGATGTCGGTGTCCCAGGATTTGGCGAGATTAATCGAAAAGACCGTACTTTCACCCTGGCTGGTATTCTCGATGATATAGTCGCCGCCCGGTGTGAAGCTGTAAATATTGCGGCCGTCCGGCGCGGTGCCGGTTACCGTGCGTCGGCCTTCCCGGACATTGAAGCCGTCCTTGACGTCGGAGAAAATGATATCAGTCGTCAGGTTCCAGTTATCACCCAGGCCGATAGCCGAAAAGTCGGCTTCGTAATCGATACCGAGGCTGTACTTCCAGGTACTCAGCGTGTCGAAGTCCGGCGAGATAGCCTCAACATCCGAATCCGGGTTAATGCCATTGAACGGTTGCAGCAGTTGAAACGCAATATTGGGATCCGGTAATGCCGCAGCCAGTTGTCCAAGAACGCCGAATGCGGCTCCGATACAGGGACCGCAAACGATGTTTCGGGTGACACCGTTGCCCGCGTAGCTGTTGGACAGCATGATCAGGGGTTCGCCGCCGCCAAACAGGCCGGCACCACCCCGGACTGTCAGGCGATCGCTGGGTGTCCAGTCAAAGCCGAAGCGTGGCATGAACAGTTCATTGCCATCAAGATTAAAGGTGTTGTCGAATGGATTTCGCGCCGCAAAACTGGGGTTCAGCGGTACTTTATCGTCATTTTTATTCTTGTCGTAACGCACACCGAATTTCAATGTCAGTTCATCGGTGGCGGTCCACTCATCCTGCAGGTAGAAACTATTGGTAACCAGTTCGAATTTACCCACCGCGTCCGCTACATTCCCGGTCGTGGAGCCACCGAACAGGACCAGGCCGATATTGCGCTGCTCAAAGTTATCGATGCCGGTGCGATCGTCGGCGGTACCGGGGAGCCCGTCGGGACCGTCATCGGGGAAGAACAAAAACTGGCCGCGGGTAAACGGTACAAAGGTATTGTTGGTTTTCTTTGCCTCCCGCTCATAACCGGCCGTTAAGACGTGATCGCCGGTCGCGTAGTCGACCTTGAAACGAAGCTGATCCGAATCGTTGTCCAGCAGATTGTTGTGCCGGAAGCGGTCACCGCCGGCGGTAATGGTGCCAAAGCCGCCGGTCAAAATTGAGAAATCCGGTGTCGACGAATCGATGCTGACCTGGCGATTTTTTACTTTTTTGGAGCCGATCTTCAGCTCTGTCGAAAGCTGGTCGGTCCAGTCCGAAAACAGCTGGAATGAAAAAGCGTCCAGTTTCTCGTTAATGTTGTAGCGATTGGATTGCAACACGGCCAGGTCCGGAAAGTCGTCGAACAGTACATCGCCGTCCGCCTGCTGAAAGCTGGCGACGGCACGATGTTCGTCATTGATATCCCAATCCAGCTTCACCAGGATTTTTTCGTCTTCATCGGTGTCCGTTGCATCAAACGTACCGGGGTCGAAGCCGTATTCTGTCTGGAAAATACTGATCACCCGGTCGACGTCTGCCTGGGTGACGCCAACAATGTTGTCAATGGTTTGCGAGTTGGAGGGTCGCGTGGTCTTGAATTTCTCGTAGTTCACGAAGAAAAACAGTTTGTCCTTGACGATGGGTCCGCCCAGGGTTAAGCCGTAGGTGTCCTCGTCAAAATTACCGATGCCGAGATTCGCACCATCGGATTTATTGCCGGTGAAGCTGTCATCGGTGGTAAAACCGAATACGCTGCCTTCGAAATCATTGGTGCCTGATTTTGTGACGATGTTGATGTTGCCGCCAATGAAGCTGCCAAATGTCACATCGTAGGGCGCTACGTTGACTGTCAGGGCCTGAATTGCATCGATTGAGATCGGCGAGCGTTGGGTCGCGGAAGCATTCTTGGACAAACCGAAGTTGTCGTTTTGTGCCACGCCATCGATGGTCAGGTTGTTATAGCGGAAGTTGGCTCCTGCGATCGATACCGCAGGACCGCGCGCAACGCTGTTATCAACGAGGATTTTTGGATCCGTTGCCAGGGTACTGACGAAATCTCTTGAAACTGAAGGTATAGCGTCAATGGTTGCACGATCGAAAGACCGGCCGACTCCCACCGCGACTTGCCCGGTTGGCGCTTTCGCCGTTACGACGACTTCCTCTATGACGGGATGGACGACGAATTGGACAACTTCCGTTTTGTCGAGCCTGGCAAATATACCCTGCTGGACGTCAGCGGCGTAATCACCGCCGGCGACGATCGCAACTTCGTAAGGACCGCCCACGGCAAGCCCGCGAGTGGTTGTCACGCCATTGGCATTTGTGCTCGATTCCCGGGTACGGCCTGTTGGCAGATGTGTAATCTTGATCTGCACGTTGCTTACGGCGGAACCGTTCGCATCGTTTACAACAACCCGGATCGATGACGTCGTACTTTGCGCATGAGCCGAGCCACTGATGAGCAGCACAGCGGCAACCGCTATTGAGAATGCTGAGCGGATGAAACGTGAGTAAATCATTGTAGCCCCCGATAATTATTTGTTACTTCTTGATTTGGCTGAGAAAACAGGCCGTGAACCACTAATTATAACTGATCAATGCTGAATCCACACAGATTATTTAGGTATGATTGCGCTATTGTTGCCACGATGATCAACCAGAATTTTGAGGCATTGCCTGTGCTTGAAACATCGCGATTGTTAAAAATAATTCCCACGGGAAAGGTGGAAGATTCCGGACAACTGACGGCGAAACAGCTTGCCGAGTTCAAGTCGGCAGGTGTCTTGGTGCTCGAAGATTTTGTGCCGGTCAGCGATTGTCAGCTGTTGCGTGAGCGAGCGCTCGAACTTGTCGATGATTTCGATGTGGATTCCGCCCACAGCATTTTCTCCGCGATGGAGCAGACGCAACTCGGTGATCGCTATTTCGAGGATTCCGGTGACAAGATCCGTTTCTTCTTCGAGAAGGATGCGTTTGATGAAGACGGCAATCTCAAACAATCAAAAGAAGATAGCCTGAACAAGATCGGCCATGCCATGCACGATCTGGATCCGGTTTTTGATGCATTTTCGCGCACGCCCGAGTTGGGCGCGCTGGTCGACAGCCTGGGTTATGACGATCCGGTCATCCTGCAGTCCATGTACATCTTCAAACCACCCCGAATCGGCGGGGAGGTGTATTGCCACCAGGATTCGACTTTCTTGTACACGGAGCCGGAGTCTTGCATCGGTTTCTGGTTCGCGCTCGAAGACGCGACGGAAGAAAACGGTTGCATGCATTTCATTCCTGGCGGCCACAATGATTCGCTGAAAGAGCGTCAATATCGGGACGCGGATGGCAACTTGAAGTTCGAGACGCTGGACGATACCCCCTGGCCCGCCAATGCGACGGTGCCGGCGGAGGTCAAGGCAGGTTCACTGGTAATCTTTGATGGTCGTGCACCGCACCTGAGCGGTGGCAACTTATCCGACAAATCGCGACACGCATATACCTTGCATGTCATCGACCGTAAGAGCCACTATCCCGCGGAGAACTGGCTGCAGCGCGACCCCACGTTGCCGTTGCGTGGCTTCGATTAGGGACCAACATGCTGTTCGCTGACGTAATTCGCACAAAGCGCGACGGCGGCTCGCTGTCGGATGAGCAGATTCAGTTTTTTGTCGATGGTCTTGCAGATGGCAGTATTCCCGCCGAGCAGGTCTCAGCGCTGGCGATGGCGATTTTTCTGAATTCGATGTCCTTCGAGGAAGCGGGCCTTCTGACAACCAAAATGGCGGCTTCGGGAACGATGCTCGATTGGTCGAAAGAAGATCTCGGCGGTCCGGTTGTCGACAAACACTCAACCGGCGGTGTGGGTGACAAGGTGAGTTTTCTGCTGGCACCCATTGCGGCAGCGGCAGGCTGTTACGTGCCGATGATTTCGGGTCGTGGCCTGGGGCACACTGGTGGCACCACGGATAAAGCTGAATCGATACCCGGCTACGATGCGACGCCGGATTTCGACCTGTTCCGAAAAACGGTAAAAGAGGTGGGTTGTGCGATTATCAGCCAGACCGAGGACCTTGCACCGGCCGATCGGCGTTTTTATTCGATACGTGATGTCACGGGCACGGTCGAGTCCGTGCCCTTGATAACGGCCTCTATATTGTCGAAGAAGATCGCTGCCGGCCTGCAGGGGCTGGTGATGGATGTGAAATTTGGTACTGGCGCGTTTATGGAGTCGCGTGAACGTGCGCTTGAGTTGGCGAAAAGCATCATCGGCACGGCAAACAAAGCGGGACTGAATACGCATGCACTGATTACCGACATGAACGAAGTGCTGGGAACGACAGCCGGCAATGCGCTCGAAATCGCGGAGTCGATGCGCTACTTGCGTAATGAGGAGCGGGATTCGCGGCTGGACGATGTCACCCTGGGCTTGTGCGCTGAAATGGTCCTGCTCGGTGGCCTGGAAGCCGACCGCGCTGCGGCTCGAAAACGTTGCAAGGACGCAATCACAAGTGGACATGCTGCGGAAATTTTCGGTCGCATGACGGCCGCATTGGGTGGCCCAGCGGATTTCGTAGAACGTCACGAATCATACCTCGCCAAGGCGCCAGTGATTCGGGCAGTGCATGCCGAAGGCATCGTCACCGCGGTTAATACACGGGCCGTCGGCAACGCGATAATCGAACTGGGTGGTGGGCGACGGAAGGTCGGTGAGCAGCTCGATCTTGCCGTGGGTTTTTCGAACATCGCATCGATCGGAACCGCTGTTGATAGCGAGCGGCCAATTGCCGTTGTTCACGCCGCGAGTGACAGCGACGCGGACAGGGCTACGCAGAATATTCTTGCGGCCTTCACACTCGGTGATTCCGCTCCTGCCGCGAGGCCGACCGTCATCGAGGTTTTGACGGGCCAGGCCTGATCAGGCAATTCTTGAATCTGCCGGTGCAACGAAGTTCAGACGGAATCGCTGTTGCTTTGCGGTATGCTAGAGGCCTCGGAAAACAACAATAAACCTCTTGGGGGAAACCATGCAAAATCCGATCGGCCTGGCCGGAATCGTCGTGCTTCTTGTCATCGCGTTCCTCTTTTCAAGCAATCGAAAAGCCATAAACCTGCGCGTCGTTGGCGCGGCGCTGGCATTGCAAGCAGCGATCGCAGCGTTCGTCTTGTATTTCGACGCAGGCAGGGCAGTGATTGATTCACTCAGCACGGGTGTCCTGGCGGTGATCGGATATTCCAGAGCCGGCATTGATATGGTCTTCGGACCACTGGCGGATACCGATAAAATTGGTTTCAGTTTTGCGGTAAACGTACTGCCAATCATCATCTTCTTTTCGGCACTGATGTCGGTGATGTATCACCTGCGTATTATGGAATGGGTGGTGAAGCTCGTTGGCGGCGCTCTGCACAAGATCATCGGCACGGGCGCAGTCGAGTCGATGAACGCCGCGGCCAATATTTTCGTCGGCCAGACCGAAGCGCCTTTGGCAATCAGGCCTTACCTGAAAAATCTGAGCGAGCCGCAATTGTTCGCGGTTATGTGTTCCGGGGTGGCATCAATCGCGGGTACCGTACTCGCCGGCTACGTGTTGATGGGCGCGGAACTCAAGTACTTGCTCGCCGCAGCGTTCATGGCGGCGCCGGGCGGTCTGCTCATGGCGAAAATACTGATGCCGGACGATGAGGTTGTTGCAGCCGGTAAGCATGAAAAATTGGTCATGGAGCGCAGCCACCACAAGAATGTCATTTTGGCGGCGGCATCAGGAACGACAGACGGACTGCGCCTCGCAGCCAACATCGGTGCAATGCTTGTCGCATTCGTTGCTTTGATTGCATTGTTTAATGGCCTGGTTGGAGGAGTTTTCAGTCTTTTTGGAGTCGAAGGCATCACGCTTCAGTTCATACTGGGGAAAGTTTTTCAGCCGTTGATGTACCTGCTGAGCGTACCGTGGGCGGAAGCGCAAGCGGCCGGTGCTTTATTTGGTGAGAAGCTGATCCTCAATGAGTTCGTGGCGTTTTCGCACCTGAACGATTACCTGGCAGGTATGAGCCCACGTACCTTTGCGGTATCCACCTTCATGCTGTGCGGATTTGCCAACCTCTCCTCGATCGCAATTCTGCTGGGTGGCCTCGGCGTTCTGGTGCCGGAAAAACGTGATTTGATCGGTCGTTTCGGTCTTAAGGCCGTATTGGCGGGTTCGCTGTCTAATCTCATGAGTGCGGCGCTGGCCGGGCTGATGCTCACGTTTTGACGACATGGCAGCACGCCCGATTATTATCGACTGTGACCCGGGGCAGGACGATGCAGTCGCCCTGTTCCTCGCCATGTCGTCACCCAACGAGCTTAATCTGCTGGGTATAACGACGGTTGCAGGTAATGTTCCGCTTGCCCTGACGGAACGTAATGCGCGCATGATGTGCGATATCGCCGGGCGTCAGGACATACCCGTATTTGCCGGTTGCGCCAAGCCAATGCTTCGTGATGCGATCAGCGCCGAGTACATCCACGGCGAGACCGGCATCAATGGCATCGATGTCTTTGCGCCCGATACACCCTTGCAGGATAAGCACGCGGTCGACTTCATCGTCGACACGCTGCTCGCCAGAAATAAGGTGACAGTGACCTTAATTGTGACCGGGCCGTTGACGAATATTGCGACTGCGATTAAACAAAACCCCGCGATACTTGCGCACATCGAGGAAATCGTGATCATGGGCGGGGCGATGCGGGAGGGCGGTAATCGAACGCCGTCTGCGGAGTTCAATATCCTGGTTGACCCACACGCAGCGGATATTGTGCTCAACTGCGGCCGGCCGATTACGCTGATCGGCCTCGATGTCACCCACAAGGTCCTCTCAACTGAGGAACGAGTTGCACGTATCGGGGCACTCGGGAACCCGGTCGCCGATGCGACCGTTGGCATGCTGAGTTTCTTTCATCGCTACGATACCGAGAAGTATTCATCGCAGGGTACGCCGTTGCATGATCCGTGCACGGTTGCTTACTTACTGCAGCCCGGGTTATTCAAGACGAAGCTTTGCAACGTTTCCGTCGAGACCAAATCCGAACTGACGATGGGGCATACGGCCGTCGACTTTTGGCACGTGACCGAACGGTCCAGGAATGTTAGCTGGGCATACGACATTGATGCGGATGGCTTCTACGAGCTACTGACGGAACGTTTGGCAAGGTTTTGATTGTAGGAGCGCGCCTTGCGCGCGACCGTACAAAGGTCGCGCGCAAGGCGCGCTCCTGCTAGTCGAGGTGAAAGCCTGCTGGCAACAATTCTGCGATGGAATAGCGTTGCCAGTCCCTGCTGTCGTCCATGCTAATGATCACGGTGTTCTCATCTGCGAATTCCTGGATCCGTTGCCGGCAGCCGCCGCAGGGTGTGCAGGGCGCCGCATCGCCGGAACCGCCAACAACGGCAATGCGGACAATGCGTTTACCGCCTTCCAGAACCATCGCAGCAATGGCCGCAGCCTCGGCACAGTTACCGAGCGGATAGGCGGCGTTTTCTACATTGCAGCCAACGTGCAAGCGCCCCTGGTCATCGATAATTGCAGCGCCGACACTGTATCCGGAGTAGTGGCAATAAGCATTCTCGCGAGCCTCCTTCGCGGCATTGATGAGGTCGTCATCGGAGATTGTCATCGCATCATCGCTTCACCGCAACGGGCTCGGCCAGCTCGGCCTGTTTCTGCAGCGCATCGTAGAAGGGCGCGAATGGTGGCCGGTTTACATATCGCCCGGCACCTCGTTCCACGCATAACTCACCGTTTGCATAAACGACCTTGCCTTGCGAAATCGTGTGCGAGGGGCAGCCCTTGATCTTCATGCCTTCGAAGATGTTGTAGTCGACATTCTGATGGTCGGTCTTGGTGGAGATCGTCTTCGTCGCTTGCGGATCCCACACCACGATATCCGCATCCGCGCCCACAGACACGCTGCCTTTGCGTGGATACAGGTTGAATATCTGTGCCGCGTTGGCCGATGTCACTTTGACGAATTCGTTCATCGTTAATTTGCCGGTGTTCACGCCGTGATGCCAAAGCACTTCCATGCGGTTTTCGACACCACCGGTACCGTTTGGGATCAGTCGAAAGTCGTCCTTGCCGGCAGCCTTTTGATCCGCACAAAAACAGCAGTGATCGGTAGCCGTCGTTTGCAGGTTGCCGGATTGCAGGCCCTTCCAGAGGGCAGCCTGGTGCTCACTCGAGCGGAACGGCGGACTCATGACGTGTGCTGCGGCAACGTCGAAATCCTTGTCACGGTAAACCGAGTCGTCGATCAGCAGATGCCCGGCGAGTACTTCCCCGAAGACGCGTTGACCTTCATTGCGCGCACGCGTAATCGCCTCCAGCGACTGGCGGCAGGAGTTGTGCACAATGTATACGGGTACCTTCAGTACTTCCGCGATACGGATGGCGCGATTAGCGGCTTCACCTTCGCACTCGGGTGGACGAGACAAGGGGTGGCCTTCCGGACCCGTGATGCCTTTTTCGAACAGTTCTTTTTGCAGCCGGAATACGAGTTCACCGTTTTCAGCATGCACGGTTGGGATAGCACCCAGTTCCAGCGCCCGGGAAAAGCTGTTAACGAGTATTTCATCGTCCGCCATAATGGCGCCCTTGTACGCCATGAAATGCTTGAAGCTGTTCACGCCGTGATCGCGGACCAGGGTCCCCATATCTTCGTAAACACTGTCGTCCCACCATGTGATCGCGACATGAAACGAATAATCGGAGACGGATTTCTTCGCCCACTCGCGCCACTGATTGTAAGCTTCCATGAGATTTTGCTGTGGACCCGGAATGACGAAGTCGATGATCATGGTGGTGCCGCCGGCAAGGGCGGCAGACGTCCCGGACTCGAAGTCCTCACTGGCGACGGTGCCCATGAACGGCAGCTGCATATGGGTGTGCGGATCGATACCGCCGGGCATGACGTATTGGCCACTCGCATCGATGATCGTCGCATCGCCGGGGACATCCAGATCCGTACCCACTGCAGTGATCAAGCCGTTGTCACAAAGTACATCCGCTCGAAGTGACTGCTCGGCGTTGACAATCGTGCCGCCCTTTATAAAAACACTCATTGTGCGTTCCCTCCGTCATCCGTAAGCGGCCCGTACGTCTCCGGACGACGGTCGCGGAAGAACTGCCAGGTGTCGCGAACTTCGCGAATCAAGTCGAGGTCGATTTCGTGTACCAGTAGTTCATCGTCGCCGTAACTTGCCTGTACCTCAATGGCACCCCGCGGGTTTACGATGTAGCTCGAGCCGTAAAACTCACCCATGTCCATGCTTGATGCCCAGGGCTCTTCTTTACCAATACGATTGATCGCAGCAATGAACACACCGTTGGCCGCGGCCGATGCGGGTTGTTCGAGCTCCCAGAGATACTTGCTGAGACCGGCGACGGTTGCCGACGGATTGACGATGTACTCAGCACCATTGAGTGCCAGCGCTCGCCATCCTTCGGGGAAGTGGCGGTCATAGCAAATATAGACGCCGAGCTTCAGGTAAGCGGTTTCAAACACCGGCCACCCGGAATTTCCGGGTTTGAAGAAAAATTTCTCATAAAAACCGGGATCGACTTGCGGGATATGCGTCTTGCGATACTTGCCGAGGTATTTTCCATCGGCGTCAATGACCGCTGCTGTGTTGTAGTAAACACCGGTCATGTGTTCCTCGTAGATCGGAACCACAATGACCATGTTGTACTTCTTTGCATACTCCTGCATCAGTTTGGTGGTATAGCCGTCAGGAATCTTTTCCGCAGCGGCATACCATTTCCGATCCTGGCTGGGACAGAAATAAGGCTGCGTAAAAACCTCCTGGAAACACAAAATCTGCACACCCTGTTTTCCGGCATCTTCGATGTAGGGGATGTGTGCCTCGATCATGCGATCCCGAATCTCATCGGGCGACATTGAGCCATCACCCTTGAGCGCCATCTGGATTAGCCCACACTTGACTTTAGCCATGTTGATTCCCTGCAGTTTCGTTGCTTTTCAATACGTTACAGCGAGTTTTGTAGCATACAGCATACGCCTTTTACTCTACGGAAGTCCACGATCCGTGCATGGGATTTGGCAGGATATACCAGCCATTTCCCCACAGCTTCGTGTGCCTTTCCACGACCGCTTTTCGGCTTGCGCGTGTTGCAGCGGTCGTACACGACCCGTGCGGTTTCGCCCGAACACAAGGAGCGAAGTCGCCCAGGTCGTCACCGATCAGCATGATTACCCGGTGTGTTTTTGCAATAAGCATTTGCCGTGACGATTTCTCCTTGATCCAGCCGGGCCTCTCACCGGCCAGCATGACGTGTTCGGCATCGACGGCAAGACCGATCTCGTGGATACCATCAATGGTGGTTGTTTTTTGCGGGCAGGGATCGTCATTGCCCGCTTTTTTCACGCACGGTCGGTTGGTCACGAAGAAAACAGCCACGCCTGATGCACGCGCCGCGTTGACAAAGGCCACGACGCCGGGAACGGCCAGCGCCTTATGATGGCGGTCCCAGGTATCCAGTTTTTCGTCGGTGAAGGGGTGTTCGTGGTTTAGCTGAAACCCAGCATTGCTAATGACGGTCTCATCGACGTCCAGAATGACCGCGGGCGGTAACGTCGCTGGTTCACCGGCACCGGTCAACACGTTCCATGTCCTGTCTTCAATAAAACCGGGCAGGTCATCGGTCGCATCGCGATAAATCTCTGTCGTTATTGCGCGATATTCGGCTGAATGAATGGCCCAGAGAATTCCCAGGGTTTTGGCCGGATCATTTCCACCGGGCGTCGTTGCACAGGCAGAGAGCACAAAAACGGACAAGGCGATCGTCGATGATTTGTAAAAGCTCATGGTTTCTCCTGATGCCACGAAGTAGCCAAACAGGTTAGCATGTCGGCCAATATTCGGGGACACAACCATGAAAAGATTATCGTCACTGCTGATTCTTGTTTTTCTGACCGCCTGTGCGGTGTCAGCACCTTCGGCACCGGATTCTTCCGGGCTAAGCTTTGTGCATCTTAATGACACGTACCGACTTGGCGGCGTCGAAGATGGAAAAGCAGGTGGCTTCGGTCGTGCGGTCACGGTCATTCGGGCGCTGCAGGCCGAGGGCAAGGACGTGCGTATATTGCATGCTGGCGATTTTTTGTACCCGTCGCTCGAAAGCAGTCTTTGGCACGGTGCGCAGATGGTCGATGCTCTGAATTTCATGGATGCGATAGCGCCGCTGTACCTGGTGGCGGGAAACCATGAATTTGATCCGCGGTCTCCCGAAGACCTCATCAGCGCGGTCAAAGCGTCACATTTCGACTGGCTGGGTGATAACTACACATTCAATACGGGCGATCCGGCGACGGATGCAGCGCTCAGAAGTTCGTTCACTATCGAGCATGATGGCAAGACGATCGGTATTTTTGCGTTGACGGCCCATGCGGACCACGGTGGCAACGATCGCGACTACGTTCCGATCGATAAGGATTACGTTGGCGTTGCTGAAAAAATGATCGAGCATTTCGAGTCGGCCGGCGTTGACGCAATTATCGGGCTGACACACCTTTATGTGGCACACGACAAGGAAATAGCCCGCTTGCGTGCCGAACATCCGACCTTTGTATTCGTCGTGGGAGGGCACGATCACGAACCGGAATACAGTCCGGAGAGTGCTGAGTCAGCGGCCGTCATGAAGGGAGCTTCAAACGCCAGGGTCGTTTGGACGATTGATCTCGACTTCGATGCCACGGGCATGCCCGTCATTGCGGGCAAAGAGTTGCGACTTGATGACACTGTTGCAGTTGATCCCGAGTACCAGGCCTTTGAGGACAAATGGCAGAATCGATTGCTCGACAAGTTTCCGTTTCTTGAAGCCCGACTGGGGACAGCCGCACTGCCGATGGATGCGCGCGAGGCGACCGTTCGCACTAAAGAGAGTGCCTGGGCCGATTTCATCGTCGACCAGATGCGCGGTGCCTTCGGCAAGCCGAAGGCGGACCTCGCCTTCATAAACGGTGGAACCTTGCGGATCGATGATTATATCGAAGACGATATTCGCTTCGAAGATATCGGCCGGACATTCGGTTTCAGCTCTTTCCTGAGATTAACCACTGTGACCGGCGCTGAGTTCAGGCACATCCTGGAAGCGGGTTACCGCGGCGCTGGCGGAGCCCAGGGCTATTTCCCACAGGTGTCCGGATTTCGGGTCTGCGTCGATCGAAGTCGGGATGAAGGAGATCGGATCGTCCATTTAGAGGTGCCCGCCGGGGATGGCTGGGCCGAAATCGCTGCTGATCGGGAATACAGTCTCGTGGTTCCGGATTTCCTGTTCGGTGGCGGCGATGGCTACCGGATTCCCAAAGACCGGCCAGCATCTCGTCCGGCTTCTGAGCTTAAATACCTTGTGCTCGATGCCGTACTGGA
>Ga0114931_10001894_pt1 | contig 26638 bp, 20 predicted proteins | sample 2SBtaG_FD_89579 | JGI IMG/M metagenome (GOLD analysis project Ga0114931, IMG submission 89579) | Deep subsurface microbial communities from Kolumbo volcano to uncover new lineages of life (NeLLi) - 2SBTROV14_V59a metaG | ecosystem: Environmental > Aquatic > Marine > Volcanic | place: Kolumbo... | reverse complement strand
GGCAGAAATCCGTTGCTCCAATTGGCTTTTCCATTGGGAGGTTCACCGCGAACGTCAGGAATGGCCACATAAGTGGGCAGATTGTCATTCATGCTCCCCAGCGCATAACTGGTCCAGGCGCCCGCACTGGGAAATCCCTCAGTGGGATGCCCGGTATTTACAAAAACACAGCCGGGCCCGTGGGTATTGGTCTTTGATGTCATCCCATGAAAAAAAGCCATATCATCCACATGTTGAGCCATGTTCGGCATCATGGATGAAATCATTTTGCCGCTTTCACCCGCGGGCACGAAGGGCCAGGGACTGCGCATCAGAGGGCCGTTTTTTCCTTGAAAACTCACCAGATTTTCTTCGCCGGGAAGTGGTTTTCCATCCATTTTTTCCAGCATGGGTTTGTAATCCCACAAATCCATGTGAGCCGCCGCGCCGGGACAGAAAATCTGGAGCACACGCTTCGCTTTTCCCGGAAAATGGGGGCGGCTCGCGCTGGACCGGGCCATCATATCACGCCCCAGAAGTTGGGAAAGACCGACGCCCATCAAGCCGGTCGTGACCTTGCCGAGAAGTCTGCGCCGGGTGATTTCCTGAAGGGATTCTTTCATGGTGAAATGTTAGTCGAGATAAACCAGTTCACTGGAATTCAACAGAGCCCGGCAAAAAGCCCGCAATCCGCTGACTCTCACCGCGGCGGCGGAAGCCTTTCGTTCAGCGTCGTCCGGAGCCCGTTGGTAGGCGATTTGAAAAGCTCTGACCACCTGGGATTCGACGGTATCTTCTTCCGCCAGACGCGCGGCGAAGGCCCCGGCCATGTCCAGGGTGAAACTGTGATTCAACAGGGTCAGCGCCTGGAGTGGTGAAGTCGTCTGGACACGTTTCGGAACGGAAAAGGCGCAGTCCGCCTGATCAAATTCCGTCAATAGATCCACCACCGAAGCCCTGGCATTCTGATGGTAAACCGCCCGCCGATAGGTCTCGGGACCGTATTTGTCGAGAGGCGCATAAGTGCAGACATTATCCTGCATGAAATGATACAGCCGAAAACCGGGTCCGCCCATTTCAGGGTTCAGTTTCCCGGACACTTGAAGCAGGGTGTCGCGAATTTCCTCGGCGGATAGGCGGCGCCGCGGAAAGCGCCATAACAAGCGGCTGTCACCGTCGGCCTTGGCTCCGTCCGCCCGCCAGGTGGAGGCCTGCCGATAGGTTTTGGATGTCATGATCAGTCGGTGCAGGGCTTTGATTTTCCATCCGTCTTTTTTCAACTCGGAAGCGAGGAAATCGAGCAGCTCCAGATTGCTGGGACGCCCGCCCATGAATCCAAAATCATTGGGTGTGCTGACGATCCCGGTTCCGAAATGGTATTCCCAGATACGATTGGCCAGAACCCGCGGGGTCAACGGATTTTCCGGGCGGGTGATCCAGTTGGCCAAAGCCAGACGCCTGGTTGCCTCGTCACATTGCGGGGGCAATTGATACGCCGGAGTCGTGGCATCGAGGGTGGAAATGCCGCTGGGCACCACTTTCGCCCCCTTTTTCTGAGGATTGCCTCCAACGAAAACGGAAAAGGGTCCCCTGGCGTCCCGGGCGTTCCGGGTTCCCAGCCACACCGTCGGAAAAGGAGGCACCGCGGCAATTTTCCGATCCACCAGAGCGATCCCGTGCCGGAGTTCCGCCAGTCGTTTTGACTCAGCAGGTTCTGCCTCCTCCTTCAAATACCGCCGATTGCGGTGGGCTTCGTTGACGGGTTTCCGATCATGGCTACCCGCCACCATGGTCCAGGTTTTCCCGTCGTTCGACACCTCGATACGATACTCGGCCACGAAAGCAAATTTCCGATGCTCGGGTATCGTTTCTCCCCGGGCACTGGAGAAAACGATTCGATCAATCCTCTCCGGACGGGCCAATTCGATGGTCAAACTGGTTCCGGCGGAAATAAATCGCTCGCCAAACTTTCCATCGATCGCCAACTGGGGACCGTAGGCGCCAGCGAAATCCTCGATCTTGCGAGACCTGCCACTGGCCTTCGCCCCGTTGCTGGAAAGGGCAACATTGCGGGAAGGTTGCCGCCCTTTCACAGACCAGATTTCAAATTCATCGATTCCAAAGACCGTCGGCGTATCCAAATTTCGATCCATCGCCTCGGAAACCATTCTGACGAATTTCGCGGTTACCGGCTTGAATGTCTCCTCTGTCCCCGTGCGGCTGACCTCGGGCCTCGACCATTTCTTTTTGTACTCGTCCGCCTTTTTCGCCGCTCGCGTCAGAATGGTTTTTACCAGTTTTTTGCGTTCCTCATCCATCCGGGCTCGTTTCTCCTGCATGGATTTCACCCTGGCAGCACGAGATGCTTTTTCCTCCGGACTGGCCATTTCCCGCGACCCATGTCGTATCCCGGAGAAAGTCGCATACAGCCCGTAGTAATCCTGCTGGGTGATGGGATCAAATTTGTGATCGTGGCACCGGGCGCATCCGATAGTCATTCCCAGAAAAGCCTCCCCCGTTGTCCGGATGATTTCGTCCATGGTGTTGGCCCGAATCTGCGCGGCCTGGACTGCGTCCTGATTTCCCACATCATCGTATGGGCCAGCCACCAGAAAAGCGCTGCCGATTTCGATTTTGGGATCACCCTTCCCAAACACATCTCCGGCGATATGTTCACGGATAAACTCGTCGAAGGATTTGTCCTGATTGAATGAATTGATGACGTAGTCACGAAAGGGCCAGATGTTGTTGATGACGACATTGCGCTCGTACCCGGTGCTTTCCCCGAAACGAACCACGTCCAGCCAGTGTCTGCCCCATTGCTCCCCGTAATGGGGTGATTCCAGTAATCGGTCAATCAGACGGATGCACGCGGCATCGGAATCGCGGTGGTATTCCTCTTCGAAAGCCTTCACCTCGGATGGAGTCGGAGGGAGACCGGTGAGGTCGTAGGTGGCCCGCCGAATCAGAGTCCTCGCGTCCGCGGGCGGATTCATTTTCAGCCCCTTTTCCTTCAGTCTGGCTTCCACAAAACCGTCAATCGGATTTCCCTTTCCGCCGTCCGCCTTCGGCGTTTCTCTGATCGGTTGATAGGCCCACCACGATTTATCCGCTTTCGATTGCTCCTTCAAAACCAGGCCCTTCGGCCATGCCGCACCCTGATCAATCCAGTCCGCCAGGAGCCCGGCCTCCGCCCCGGTCAGCGGGCTTCCCTTTTTCGGCATATCCGGCGCCTCGCCTTCTTCCAGAGAGACAGTGACCTGATGAAGAACACTTTTCCCATGGTTTCCCGGAACCAGCAGTTTTTTTTTGTAAGCAGCAATCTCCTCCGGAGTCGCCAGGGAAAGATCCCCTTTGTGGTTGTTCGGATTATGACAACTCAAACATTTCGACTCCAGCACCGGCTTGAGATCTTTCGCGAAATCCAGGGCCAGCGCTGCATTTTCGGAGAACAGAGCCATACTCCATCCCCACGCGAGGCAGGCGAGCCAAAACAGCGACCGAATCGAAGAACGTGTCCGACCCGGGAAATCTCGACCGAGATGAGGAAACTTGCCAGTCATGGCCACCCACGAAAACAGAAAAAAGTGGCAATTCAAGCAGAATTGTATACAATACGCACATCCGCCATGCCCACTTCACTCCGCGACCTGACTCGGCCAACCGTGACCCGGCCAACTGCCGTTCCGAATGCGAATTCCGGAAAAGAGACTGTTTTCCGGGGTTTGGTTGCGGGATTGGTGAAAGAGCGCTGGCAGGATGGCGCGCGCCTCACGGAGGCGGAGGCAGTGAAGTGCTTCGGAGTCAGTCGGACGCCGGTGCGCGAGGCCTTTCTGGAACTTCAGGGTATCGGGTTGATTGAACTGCGCCGCAATTGTGGCGCCATCCTGAATCCATTCGGACCAAGGGAACTTTGCGATATTTATGCGGTTCGCTCACTGCTGGAAGTGGCGGCCACCCGTTTGGCTTCGCCGAACCTGAATCAGAAACACCTGGAATCACTGGCCACAGAGATCCGTCTGATTCGGGATTCCAGGGGCATCGATCCGGATTGGAAATACGATCAGGAACTTCACAGGACCATCGCAGTGGCCTCCGGCAATCAGCGGCTCGCGGGGGAAATTGAGCGATACGGAGGACTCATTCAAACCATCAGAGAGATTGTCGGTGAACAGGCAGTTGATATTCACACCCAAAGCGCGGAGGAACACCTCGCCATTCTCGATGCACTGCTGGAAGGAGATTCCCAGGCAGCGGCGGAAGCGATGCGGCGGCATTTGGAACAGGCCTCCCAATCGGGAGTCCACGCAATGAACCAACTGCGAGGGTAAGCGGGTTTTCAAAGCAAAATCTGAACCGAGTCACTGGCCTTTCGGGCTTTCGCTCTGGCGTCCTCGATCGAGGTTCCCCTGGCCACAACCACTCCCATTCGACGCTTCCCGTCTACCTTTGGTTTTCCGAAAAGGCGCAACTGGGTGTCCTCCTGGGCCAGCGCTTCATCCAGATTTCCATACTCCAGGGCGCGGGATTCCCCTTTCACCAGAATGACAGCGGACGCAGATGGCCCGTGCTGCCTGATGTGGGGGATTGGCAAGCCCAGAATGGCACGGGCATGAAGGGCAAACTGGGATAAATCCTGCGAAATCATGGTGACCATTCCCGTGTCATGCGGGCGGGGAGAAACCTCGCTGAAAATCACCTCGTCCCCTTTCACAAAGAGTTCCACGCCGAAAATCCCGCGACCACCGAGATTGTCGGTTACCGCTTTGGCATATTCGCGAGCTGTCTTCCCGGCCTGATCGCTCATGGCCTGCGGCTGCCAGCTTTCCCGGTAATCGCCATCCACCTGAATGTGTCCAACCGGTTCACAAAAGGACGTTCCCCCTGCATGCCTCACGGTGAGCTGGGTGATTTCATAGTCAAAATCGACGAAGCCCTCCACGATCACTTTCCCTTTTCCCGATCGGCCACCTCTCTGGGAGTATTCCCAGGCTCTCTGAACGTCGTCCTTTTCCTTTACCGTGGCCTGCCCCTTTCCCGAGGAACTCATAATGGGCTTCACCACAAAGGGAAAACCGATCGCTTCCACGGCGGCATGAAACTCCTCCTCGTTTTCCGCAAAGCGGTAAGGTGAAGTCTTCAGACCGAGTTGCTCCGCCGCAAGGCGCCGGATTCCCTCGCGGTTCATGGTCAATTGAGTGGCCCGGGCGGTGGGAATCACCGTGGTCAGACCGCCCGCTTCCAGTTCCGCCAGTTTGTCAGTGGCAATGGCTTCCACTTCCGGAACCACCAGGCGCGGCTTTTCTTCTTCGATGACCGACTGGAGGGCCTCGCCGTCCAGCATGGAAATCACATAGGAGCGATCCGCCACCTGCATGGCCGGGGCATTTTCGTAGGAATCCACCGCGATAACTTCGACTCCGTATCTCTGCAGCTCGATCACGACTTCTTTACCCAACTCACCGGACCCACAAAGCATGACCCGGGTCGCCCCGTCGGTAAATGGTGTTCCAATTCTCGCCATGCCACTGACCTTAGATACGAAAAGGAAAAAGCAAAGGCCAAAATTTCTCCCGGAGAGAACAGAGCGGACAACTCACCGCCCCAAGCCTCTTGGACTTCCGTTATTCCACGGTCACCTCCACCAGTTTTTTTGTTAAAAATACATAAAAAAGCTGGAAATTATAAACAAAGTAGTATATTTAAGGGGTCTTAATAATATTTGATGGAGAGTCATTATGTCTGCTGCAACTGAAATCCAACCGATGTTTTTGGTCGAAGACGATGGTCACGACCTCGATATTCAATTCGAGCCCAATCAATTTGAGGCTGTCACTCCCTATTCGAACGATTTGAGTGACGAATACGAACGGGCTCAGGAGCAACTCCGCCAGCTTCGCCAGCAGGAAGAGCAAATCCAGCAACAAGCCGAAGAACTGGAAGAACTCACCCGGAAAGAAGAAGAGTTCAACTCGGGACGGGAGGAAGTTTCCCACAAATTGGAGACTTACCTCAGTCAACTGGACCGCGAAGCCGCCGAGGCCCGTAAAATTGCGGACAATTGTCTCGAAACCAGGGAACGATTCGAGAGTCATCTGAACAACATCAACCTGCTCCGACCCGAGACCTGGAGCCGGGCGGACCGCAAGGGCGAACTGACCCGCGCCCTGAACTATATTGATTCGGCGGATCGCGCCATCGAAAATTCCATGCCACTTCTTGAAATGATCGGCGCGGAAAAAAAGACGGGCTTTCGCGGATTTTTCCAAAACCGACGAAGCCCATCCTCTGGATCTTCCGTCGGCGAAACTCTGCACGGTGGAGGTGATTTTCTCTACTGGCTCAAAAGTGGTTTTGCTTTCTCCCTTCCCTTGGTGGGGTTCGCCGTGATCGCCGCCGTGGTCATGCTGTTTTTCTGATCGGGTTTGATTCCAATTCACCGCAACAAGCCCCGTCATTCATCTCTCACCCCGCGGAACGATGAGTTTTTTCAATCCCAAACGCTGCAACCGGAAACGTCGCGGTTGGAAAAAGGTCGCTGCATCGCGACAAAGCAATTCGTGGATTCACAGTCAGACGAGCGACCCGGCCGACCCGGAGTCGATCATCCAGCAACATCACAAACTGAATGCCAGGATCGGGATGCTGGAAGACTTTCTGGCAGGTCGGGCCATGGTGGAAGAGCGCCGGGACCAGATGCGAAGGAACAATATCCTTCCGCCCCCTGAAAACAACCTTCGCCTGCAGGCCCGTCGCCGCATGAGTGCCATTGAACGACGGCGCTATCTGGCGGAACGCAACCGTGGCGGCATCAGATTCTTCATTCTTTTCTGCCTGGTTTGCGGCATCCTCTGGTGGCTGCTGAAAAGCGGTTTGTAATCAGTTTTCTTTCTGCCAGAGCTTTTTTTCCGCCATTCCACCTACTCAGCGCAGGTTCAGATACCCCCCATCAACAGGGAAGGATTGCCCGGTGATAAAGTCGGCATCGTCGCTGCACAGATACAGGGCCAGTTTGGCAATTTCCTCCGGCCGGGCCATTCTCCCGATCGGCTGGGCTTCGGATAGTTTCTGAAACATTTCCTCCCGGTTATCCGGATAATTTTTGTCCAGGTAACCATCCACAAACGGAGTGTGAACGCGCGCGGGACAGATGCAGTTGCAGCGGACATTTTTCTCCAGACAATCGGCGGCGACGGCGAAGGTCATGGTGTGGACGGCGCCTTTGCTGGTGGAGTAAGCGAAACGATCCTTCAAACCGGTGATCGCTGCCACGCTGGACATGTTCAGGACAACGCCTCCTCCCGCCTCGATCATTTTTGGAAGAACCACATGCAGGGTGTTGTAAACTCCTTTCACATTCACTCGCATGATCCGGTCAAAGTCGTCCTCGTCCGTCGATAGAGCCGTTCCGATGTGGGCGATCCCTGCGTTGTTGACCAGAATCGCAACGGCCCCCAACTCCGCTTCCCCTGCCTCGACCGCCGCCCTGACCGAGGCTTGATCCGCCACGTCACACTTTTGAAAAGCAGCGCTGCCTCCCATTTTTTGAATCGCCTCAACTGCTTGGTTGGACGCGACCTCGTCCAGATCGAAAATCAGCACCCTGGCGCCGGCGGCGACAAATGTTTCGGCCATGGCCCGTCCAATTCCGGAACCGCCCCCTGTGATGATAGCCACCTGGTCGTGTAAATCTGACATGAGGGCAATCTGGACGGTTCCGCGAGCGATTCAACCGGATTTCATCCATCGGTACTCACTGAACCACGCCACGCCGAACACCAGCCAGACAGCCGAGGGAATCAGGAAAAATCCGGCCCAGTGAGCGTGGGCAGCGGGAATATCCGCCGCCGAGTGAAAATCGAGGTAATTCAGCGGCAGCAATGCCCCCAACAGCAGCCAGGAAAATCGGGGTTTCACAGGACAGAACGCCAGCACCCAGCAGAAATACCAAGGAAACGCGGTTGGGCTGAGGACAAAGAGGGCAGCCATCACCGCAAAACACTTTTCGGCGAGATGCGGTGAATCCCGGGTCGGAGAAAGGGCGATTCGGGCCACGACCAACAAGAGAAGCGATGCCACCAGCAGCTTGGCAGGCAGCAGAGTCGTCTCCCATCCCCAAAGGGCCAGAATGCGCTCAACCAGGGCAAACAGACCGGGACTGTATTGCCAGTGTTGCAGGTAGATTCCGAGGCCGGAAAACAGGCGACCCAATCCGGGATTGTCCCAAAGGAGAAACGGGAGAAAACCAAGCACCATCGTCAGGGCGAAGATGCCGCTTCCCGCCCACATCGCCGGAAAGTTCCAGGCAAGCCGTCGTCTATTCCCGCGAGCAATGAACAGGAGAAGAACAGGCAGCAAGAGGATCGCAAAATATTTGGCCAGAGTTCCCATCGCCAGAACCAGGGCCACCAGGATCGCCCTTTTCATGGAGGATAATCTCCCCAGGGCAACCCACAGGGCCAGAACACAGAAAAAAATCGGCACGGCATCGTAGTGAGCCGAGTTGGCGATTTCTTTTACCACCAGCGGATTCCAGGCGTAGAGAATGACCCACATGGGGGTTTTTCCCAATCTCCTGAGACAACTGACCAGCAGAAAAACAACCGCCATATCAAAGCAGAGCAGAATGCCTTTCCAAGCCATCACAGACCATCCGAAACAGGCCGCGGAAAAGGCAAACAGGCCCTGGGCAAGCGGAGGATAGATCGTGGGAACTTCCGGGTGCCCGATTCTGGAATGAAAAAGAGCATTACGGCTTTGCAGCTCGGCCAATACGGAGGACTTCTCCGCATCCACGGGAGCCCATTTGAAGGGATTCACCCCCGAAAGACTGACCTCTCCATCCCACAGATAGCGATAGAAATCATTTTCGTGAATCGGTTCGCCGAAAATTGCGATCAACCGAATCAGCAATGCCATTCCCACGACAAAGATCAAAATGGGACCGGACGTCCGGGAACTGCTCCTGATCTGAATCACGGCAAACAGCAGCAGCAGCCAGGCAATCGATTGAAGGACGAGGAAGCTTCCCGTGGGGGTCTGGTCGTTACTGACCTCGTAGGCAAATCCCGACTGCCAACTCGCCGGGAGCCAATCCAGGCTGATTCCACGCGATAAACAGGTGATCAGAATCCACAGCAGAACCAGAGCCAGACCCGAAAAACAGACGGCTTTTTCTGGATCTTTCGCTGTGGGCGTCACAGGTGAACCTAAACCAACTCCGTTGTATTTGTCTCACCCTTTTTCCGCAGTCTCTCAGGGACCCATCACGCGGAATCCGCCTTCTCGATTACGAGCCGGTCACTTCGCCGCAAAGTAGGCCTTGATAGCCGCCAAAAGCTCCTCCCACCAACCTTTTGAAGGCGCTCCGCTTCCGGAGACAGCCGATTTGGCGTTGATAAAAGCTTGGGAAGAAGGCAATGTTCCGGAGGACGCCGCTCCGGAGGCAGACGCTCCCGTGCTCGCTGTATTACCCAGCGCAAGAGATCCCACAGGCTTGGGAACAAAGCCAAAGACCCTGGCCTGTTGACCTGAGTTCAAATGAGACATCGTTTTGGCCAGCTTTCTCGCGTATTGCTGATAATTCTCCGCGGCAATGCCCGCACTGGCCCCAATCTGTATCGCCAGATAGTTCACCGATGAGTCATCCTCACCAATCTGCGCATGAGCCCGGCTGCCTGCGACAACCGTCAGAGAGACTGCCAGAAGGATCCCAAGCGCACTCGTGTTTCGAAGTTTCATTTGCCTGTTTGTGGAATTGAATCTGCTTCAATTATCAAAATAATTGTTATTATGGTTTTTTCAAGCTAAATCTCCCTCTTTTTTTTATCAAAATTGAGCATTCAGGCGTCGCCGTTTCCCTTCTTTCCAGTTTGCGCTTTCTTCATCCTTGCAAGTCTCTACATTGGGATGGTCTGAATGAATTTTGCCGCGCCTCAGTTTTTCCTTCTCGTTCCCGCTCTCCTGATCGTGGCCTGGTTTTTCCGACGTCTGGAACTGTGGCGTCCTTTGAGGGCCGTTTTGCTGCTTCTGCTGGTATTGATTTTGACCGACCCTCTTTTGATACGGAAAAGCGGTGGTTTGGATCTCTGGGTATTGGTGGATCGCTCGCTGTCAGCCGAACCCATGGTGGAAAAAGGCATTCAGGAATGGCGCGGTTTGCTGGAGAAATCGCGGCCCACCCGGCGAGATCATCTTCACCTGGTCGATTACGCCGCCGAAGTCGTTCCGAGACCCAATACCGAAACCACTGTGTATCCCGGAGATCGAAGTCTCACCCGAACGGGTTTGGCCATTCAGGACGTGTTGGCCCGGATCAATCAAAAGCACCACAACCGTCTGCTTGTTTTCACTGACGGCTACAGCACGGAACCTCTCACCGGGGTTGCCGAAAAGCTGATCCAATCAGAAGTTCCCCTGGACTTTCGCGAATTGCACCGTGAAGAGGCGGCTGATTACCGGATCGTTGAAGTCAAGGCGCCCGGGCGCGTCCAAATTGGCGAGCCCTTTGTGATGGACATCACTCTTGCCGGAAAGCCGGATGCCACGGTTCCCCTGGGGGTTTTCCGGAGCGGCAAAAAGATTTTATCCCGCAATGTTTCGGTGACCGGCGGGCTGGGACGTTTCCGTTTTTCCGACCGCATCGTCGAGCCGGGAGCACATCGTTACACCGCTCAAATTTCTCCCCAGGAAGACGCCTTCCCTGGGAACAATTCCTATCAGAACTGGATCCAAATTGTCTCGGGCCCTCGAATCATTCTCGTCTCGAAATACAGCGATGATCCCGTCATCCCCATTCTTCGGGCACAGGGATTTGATGTCGTCAGCCTGTCGGATCCCTTCACTCTGAATCCCGGAATGTTGACCGGGGCGCGGGCCGTCATTTTCAACAACATCCCCGCCTGGGAAGTCCCGGTCGATTTTCAGGAGGCACTCACCTTCTTTGTAAAAGAACAGGGTGGCGGCTTTCTCATGGCCGGAGGAAAATTCAGTTTCGGCTCCGGAGGCTATTACGAATCGGCCGTCGATCCCCTGCTGCCTGTTTCCATGGAACTGAAGAGCGAACACCGCAAACTCGCCGTAGCCATGGCCATTGTGATGGATCGTTCCGGTTCCATGGCGGTAACGGTGGGCGGCGGCCACAGCAAAATGCAGTTGGCGGATGAAGGGGCCGCCCGCGCCGTGGAACTGCTGGGCGACATGGATGCCATCACCGTTTACGCAGTGGACAGCAAAGCCCATGAAATTGCCCCTCTCCTGAATGTCGGGGATAATCGGGGCGACCTGATCAAACGGATCCGCGGGATCGAATCCATGGGAGGAGGCATCTTTGTTTACACGGGTATGAAGGAGGCCTGGACAAAACTCAAAACGTCCAGGGCCGGTCAGCGGCACATGATCCTTTTCAGCGACGCCAACGACTCGGAAAAACCCGGCGATTACCAGAACCTTCTGGCGGAAATGCGAAAAGAAAACGCAACGGTCAGCGTGATCGGCCTGGGAACCCGTGCCGACTCGGATGCCGCTTTTCTGGAAGACATCGCGAAACGCGGCGGGGGTCGCATGTTCTTCAGCAATAACGCCGGAGATCTCCCCAACATTTTTGCCCAGGAAACCGTTTCCGTGGCGCGATCTGCTTTTGTGGAAGATCCGGTGGGAACTCAGGCAACCGGAAACTGGTACGAAATCAGCAACAAAGACCTGGACTGGCTCGCCGAAGTGGACGGCTACAACCTGAGCTATATCCGCGAGGGCGACACATCGCCCCTCATCACAACGGACAGCTACAAGGCTACCCTCGTCGCCTATGGTCGCCGAGGAATTGGTCACACGGGCGCCGTTTCCTTCCCCCTGGGAGGCGAATTTTCCCGGCTCACCAGGAATTGGCCAGAGGTCGGCGATTTTTTACAGACATTCATCCGCTGGCTGATGGGAGAAAGCGTCCCGCCCGGTATCGGAATCCGCCAGGAACTCAAGGGAACGGAACTGACGGTGGACCTTCTTTTCGATCAGGACGATTGGCGGAAACGATTTGCCCTCAAGCCACCGCGCCTGCTTTTGAACCGGGGCGAGAGTCACGGAGAAACCTCCGAACTGACCTGGGACCGCATCGCTCCGGGACATTATTCGGTGAAAACGGAAGTCCGCGAAGGGGAAATGATTCGCGGGGCCGTTCAGCTCGGAAAATCCGCGATCCCATTCGGTCCGCTGGTTGTTGGAAGCAGCAGCGAATGGGCCTTCGATCCCGAACGAGTTGCCGAGTTGCGGGAAACGGCCCGAACCAGTGGCGGTCGCGAATTGGTCGACCTCAAGGACGCCTGGAAAAAACCGCCGACACCGGGATTTACCGGCATCCGAAGCTGGCTGTTCCTGGCGGCACTCGGCATATTTCTGGCGGAAGCACTGGCCACCAGAACCGGCTGGCGGATGCCCCGATTTTCCAGGCTCATCAAAAGCCGCCCCCGAAAAGCCAGGACAACAACAAACGGGGAAGACCGGGCGATCACTCCCACCGAAGAAGAGACAAAGGAGGTAAGTCCCCCAAAGACGGACCCTGTTTCCCGGGAAGAAAGCCCTGAAACTCAGCAGGAAAAACGGAAACGCCGCTTTGCCCGTGCCAAGAAAAGGAGATAGGGAATCCCGGGAGATTGCGCAATGGTGGCGCCCCGACGCGAATGGCACGGGCGCCATCGGCGGGTGGTGACTGGTGTTGACCTGCTGCGCTTCTCAGTCTTCCCTAAAAAATCACTCGCAATCAGTTCGTCATTGCTCCTTGTTGTCCCGTTTCAAAAACCCAACTTTTATTTATATGAACAAACCCTGTTTACTCGCTCTCCTAACCCTGTTGAGTCTCTGCTCCGTGATCTCGGCTCGGGACAAAAATAAGAAGGTCCCGCCTCCAACCTGGAAGGAAAAAGCCGCGGCCCGCTTCGGTGATACGCCGCATCCCGATCAAAAGGCAAAGATCGACGCCGCTCTGCCGACCGCCACGGTTCAACCGAAAAAGGATCACAAGATCCTCGTCTTCTGGCGCTGTGAGGGTTTCATTCACACCTCCATTCCCTTCGGCAACTATGCGATTGAGGAAATCGCCAAAACCAGCAAAGTCTTTTCCGTGGATCTGGCCGACAGCTACGATGTGTTCACCGCCAAAAACCTGACCCAATACGACGCTATCCTTTTCAACAGCACCACTCATCTCACACCGAACCAGGAACAGCGCCGTGCCATACTGGACTTCGTCAAGGGCGGCAAAGGAATTATCGGTTTCCACGCCGCGGCTGATAATTTTGGCGGTTGGGACGATGGGATTGCCATGATCGGCGGCATTTTCAACGGTCATCCCTGGACAGCGGGCGGCAAATGGGCCTTCAAACTGGACGACCCAGATCACCCGCTCAACGCCGCCTTCAAGGGAAAAGGTTTCTGGCACACGGATGAAATCTACTGGTACAAACCGGAAAGCTTTCAGGGTCGAGAGAAATTGCGCGTTCTCCTCAGTCTGGATATGTCCAAGGAGAAGAACATCAAACAACTCGAAAACGGACGTTATAAGGACAAATTTAAGGGCGCCGCCAAAGAGGTCGATGTTCCGGTGAGCTGGATTCACGAGGTGGGGAAAGGTCGTGTTTTCTTCACCAATCTGGGGCACCGGGACGATACGTTCTGGAATCCGGTCGTCCTGCAACACATGCTCGACGGAATTCAATATGCTCTCGGCGACCTGAAAGCCGACGCCACTCCGTCCGCCGCGCTGCATCAAAAGCCGGCCCTCGCCCCGGCGGAATAACGAAGCAGACTGCTCGCCGCCTTTTCAATGCTCCAGACCTATCTCCAGTTTGCCGAGGAAACCGCGCGGGAAGCCGGAAAACTGACTCTGGAGTATTTCCGCACCGATGCCGCGAAACCGGAATTTAAGAGCGACGACACGCCGGTCACCATTGCCGACCGCAAAGCGGAGAAACTGATCCGGGAAAGGATTCAGGATTCCTTTCCCGATCACCAAATCATCGGGGAAGAGTTGGGCGACACCAAAAAGAACTCCAGCCATCGCTGGATCATCGACCCCATTGACGGAACCAAGTCATTCGTCCATGGGGTGCCCCTGTATGCCGTGTTGCTCGCGCTTGAGATTGAAGGAAAAGTCGAAGTCGGTTGTGCCTGCTTTCCCGCTTTGGACGAAATTGTTTCCGCGGCGACCGGGAATGGTTGTCAATGGAACGGGAACGTCTGCCGCGTTTCCGCGCTTGATCAAATTGACCGGGCCGTTTGCGCCCACATGGACACCGCCTACATCGACAAAAGCGGGAAAGGCGGGCCCTGGAAACGTCTTCAGCAGGCCGTTTATTACAATGCCGGTTGGTGCGATGCTTTCGGCTACCTGCTGGTGGCCACCGGGCGTGCCGAGATCATGATTGATCCGGTTATGGAAGTCTGGGACTGCGGTCCTTTTCCGCCGATTCTGAAGGAGGCGGGAGGCTACTTCGGGGACTGGTCGGGCAACGAGGGCAAAATCGACGGGCGCGAAGCTCTGGCCACCAACGCCGCACTCAAAGACAAGGTAATCGAAATTTTGAAAGGGTAAGAAATGGCACTCATTTTCCGCATGATTTTCGCCGGATTATTTTTCGTTCTCCTGATGCCGGGCCAGGCTCGCGACTGGTATGTCAATCCCGAAACAGGTGATGATCAGTCCAACGATGGTTCCCCCAGGGCCCCTCTGGCCACCGCCCAGATCGCGGTCAATCGGGCCCAGTCGGGAGATCAGATTTTTCTCCTGCCCGAAAAGGCGGTTTATCGCCAATCCATCATCCTGAACAAAGGTCAAAGCAACCTGACCATCATCGGTAACGGCGTCACTCTGACCGGCGCCGTTCCTCTTGTGAAAAGTGAAACAAAATGGGAATCGATCGGCCCGGACCTCCACCGGGTTCGACTCCCGGCAACCCGATGGGGCCGACATCTCCTCATCGTCAACGGCAAAGCGCAAAACATGGGTTCGACGTCCGGAAATCCGAAGATCACCGTCCCCGCCAATCAACTGAAAGAAGGGCAATTCCGTTGGGATGACATTTCGGAGGACGAAGGCTGGCTCACCGTCAGGGGAAGCCTCGATCATCTGGAATGGACGACCGGCATCAGCGGATTCGCCACCAGCGGCAGGATTCGCAGGGTGAAAGTATTCAACCTTGCCGCCCGACACTTTCTCAATGACGGCTTCAACATTCACGGCGACGCCCGGGGAATGGAGTTTTTTGACATCGTCGGCTACGAATGTTTCGACGAAGGTTTCAGCGCCCACGACACCTGCCAGTGCCGAATCCACAACGGGAAGTTTCTTCGCAACGAAAATGCCGTTGCCGACGTAAACGCCGCGGATACCTATTACGAAAACTGCCTCTTCGCTGACAGCCTCTCCACCGAGGTGTTCTTCAGCGGAGGACGTCACAGCCTGAAGAACTGCACCATCATTCCCAAGGTCACTTCCACCGCACTTTCACTCACCCGGGGCGGCCCACCGAAACGCCCCGATCTTATATCATCCGCTGTGTTGATCGTCAGAAGCACGGAAATCAAAAAATCGGGAACGGTCAAGCCAATCGTTCAATTGGGTCCCAATGTCTCTGTTTTTTTCGATGAGAAATCCGCTGCCTGGAGAAAGAACACCCAATTCAGGCAGCACTCCAGCACCCTCATTTCGAATCGATCCTATGACACCTTCCCCATCGGTCGGGATCAGTCCAACCAGCCCCTCCTGGCCTGGGCCGCCGGAACCATGACCCTGGAACCCGACCCGGCATTCCGAATCATTCATCTGGGAAAACACGATCCTGCCACAACAACACAAAATATCGATCCCTCCACCGAATGGATGGGCCTGATGCGGCCCATCCCCTCCGCCGAATATCCGCCGAAAGGCGATGCCTACCAGGCCCAAAACCAGGCTGCCCATGCCCTGTGGCGATGGATTGGCCGGATGGCTCCCGATGCTGTTTTTGTTCCCGACACCGAGGCGGGTCGCTCCCTCTCAGAAGCGCTGCGCAATGAATATCCCGGACGAGTTGGCCAACTCTCGGTGTTCATCAGTTCCGAGGGCGAAGAGGGAGATTCTGTTTCCGCCTTACAAACACCTCAATCCGATTCTCCGAAAACCGCGCATGCGGAAATGTTGAATCGGGTGAACCGCCCGCCTGGACAGGTCGCTCATCAACTCGCCAAAAATTACGGTCATCATTTCAGTGGAAGTTACATTGAAGCCCTCGCTCTGATGGCCCGCTTACGAATGGGGCAGGTGGAGGACGTCCGCAAAATCGCCCTCCCGTTTCTGAAGAAATCCGCTATCCCCAAGTCGGGCAGTCAATTTGCGGGTAGCCTGATTTTTGCCGAGCTGGCGGACGCTTCTCCCACCGCAAACCAACGTGTCATCGACGTGGCGGAGCTCGCTTTCAATCCCCAAAATGGAAAGCCACTGGAGGCCATGCCCGGCCACATGGAAATGAGCGACTCCGTTTTCATGGCCTGCCCTATTCTCGCCGAGGCAGGAAAACTTAGCGGAAAGCGCCGCTACTTTGACCAATGCGTTCGCCATCTCAAATTCATGCAAAAATTGTGCCTCCGCGGGGACGGGCTCTATCGCCATTCCACGCTCAACGAAGCCGCATGGGGACGCGGTAATGGATTTCCCGCGCTCGGTCTCGCTTTGGTTTTGGAAAATTTCCCGGAGGACCATCCCGCCCGCCGCGCGATCCTGACAAGTCTTCAAAACCATCTCCAGGCGCTGGCTCCCTGGCAGGACAACAGCGGGATGTGGCATCAGATCATTGATCATCCCGACAGCTACGCCGAGTTCACTTCGACCTGCATGATTTCCTATGCCATCGCCCGGGCCCTGCATCATGGTTGGATCGATTCCCAGGAGTGGGAGCCGCGCCTGCGGAGATCATGGATCGCCATCAAAGCCCGCATCGACACCGACGGAGACGGTCTCGTCGATGTCTGCACCGGGACCGGGAAGCAAAACTCACTCGAAGATTATTACGAGAGAAAGGCCATTCTCGGCCACGATGACCGAGGTGGCGCCATGGCTCTTCTTTTCGCCACGGAAATGATGGCACGCGTGGAACAGATGCCTCTTCCATCGCAAATTCCCCCGGCAAGTGCCCGGCATCCCGCCGCGCGATAAGCCATTCACGCCACCAGAGTTTCCCGTATATATGGGTGTCAAACCGCTTGTCCCTTCTTTTTTTCAATCAGGCGGATTCCGTCGATCACCATGGTCTTGTCGATCGCCTTCACCATGTCGTAAATCGTCAAAGCCGCGATACTCACCCCGCTGAGAGCCTCCATTTCGACGCCGGTTCGGGCATCGGTGCGAACCGAACAAAATACTTTGACCCCGGCGTCTTCCATTTTGAAGTCCACTGCCACTTTCGTCAGGGGCAATGGGTGACACAGGGGAATCAGTTCAGCCGTTTTCTTGGCGGCCTGGATTCCCGCGATCCTGGCTACCGCGAAAACATCCCCTTTCGGCGCCGATCCATCCGAAATGGCGGCAAGGGTTTCCGCTTGCAGTTGGATAAAACCGGCGGCCTGAGCTTCCCGCCGGACCACTGGTTTCGCGGATACATCGACCATGGCGGCCGAACCATCTTCGCAGATATGAGTCAAATTTCGGGCGGGCTTGTCTTCCGGCATGGTTTCGAACTTCTTCCCGTATTTCCCACCTTGCAAGTCTGTTCCCGATCCCAACGCAATTCGGCCCTCTTTTTCTCTTTACGATTTTCCCCCGTCACCCCATTGTTTCGTTCCCCGCGCTCTTATGAAACAACCAACTCAAATTCGCCTCGCCGCTCTGATCCTCTTTCTGGGCATTACCCTGGGTGCCTTCGGTGCTCACGGCCTGAAAAATCTACTCAACAGCACGGGACATCTGGCAACCTGGAGTACCGCGGTCCTCTATCACCTGATTCACGGATTGGCCATGTTCTCGATGTCTCTTTTTTCCAAAGCTTTGCCCCAAACTGCCTACTGGAGTTGGCTTCTCGGAATTGTGCTTTTCTCTGGCAGCCTCTACATTTTGTCCGTGACCGGAATTTCCCAATTCGCAGCCATCACCCCGCTGGGAGGCCTCGCCTTCCTAATCGGATGGGGTTCGCTGATTTTATTTCCCAATCCAAAAGAACGCTGAATTGTTCCCCGCCATCATGAAATCGATCCTCCCTCTCATCACTGCCTGCGCTCTGCTTCACTGCGCCGTAATCCCCACCGCCAATGCCGCGGGCGAAAAGGGCACTGCCGGGCAACTTTTTGAATTGCGGAAATATCACGCAAACCCAGGGAAACTCAATGCTCTCCAGGTGCGCTTCCGGGATCATACCATGAAACTTTTCAAACAGCACGGCATGGTGAATGTCGCCTACTGGGTGCCGAAAAAAAATACGGAGAACCTGCTCATCTACCTGCTGTCCTATCCCGATCGGAAAGCCCGCGAAATGTCATGGAAAGCGTTTCTGGCCGACCCCCGATGGAAAGCCGCCTATAAAGCGTCCATTGCGGACGGCCGACTCATCAACAAAGTCGATCACTATTTCCTGACTCTGACCTCTTTTTCCCCTGAATTTGTCATCAAACAGGAAGACCCGCCCCGCTTGTTTGAGCTGCGTCAATACACCACCAACGAAGGCAAACTGCCTGCCCTTCACGCCCGCTTTCGGGATCACACCATCCAGCTTTTCGAAAAACACGGCCTGAGCAATATCGCCTATTTTCAAATGACACCGGGTCAGGATATGGCCAAGCGCACTCTGATCTATCTTCTGGCCCACAAAGATGAGGACTCCCGCAATGCCAACTTCAAAGCCTTCGGTAAAGATCCCGCCTGGATTGCCGCTCGCGATGAATCGGAAAAGGACGGCAAACTGCTCATCAAAAAAGGGGTGCAATCCACCCTGTTGATCCCCACGGACTATTCTCCAACGAAGTGACTCTTTGCCCGACTCACGCCAGTTGACTGGAGGGCCAGGCTCCATGAAATACGGTGGGAATGGGCGTGCTTTCGAAGTTTCATATGGTAGCGCAGATTTTCCTCCTGTCGTCGACGGCGGCCGGAATTGCCGCCGACAGGCCATTGGCTATTCTTCAAAAGAACTGCCTGCACTGCCACACCAAGGCAAAGAGAAAGGGGGGGCTGCTGATCGACTCGCGGAAATCTCTTCTCAAGGGGGGAGATACCGACGCGGCCATCGTTCCCGGAAAATCAGGAGAAAGTTTTCTGATCGAAAACCTGTTTCCCAACGCAGATCCTCACATGCCCCCCAAAGACCAGCTAAAGCCAGAAGAAATAGTGGCTTTGGAGAACTGGATAGACGCCGGGGCGGACTGGAATGAGCACGAGTGGGCCGTCCTCACTCTCCCAGAGAAACGGAAAGTCGATCCTGTTCAACCACCGAACAGCTACCATCCCATCATGGCCTTGGCCCTCTCCCCGGATCGTTCTTTTCTTGCTGTGGGGCGCGGGAATCTGGTGAATCTCTACCGGCTGCAACCTTCCGCGAAAAAGGGCGCCCCTGTGGAATTGAAATTTGTCCGTACTCTGGCTGGTCATCGCGATATAGTTCAATCGCTGACTTTTTCTCCCAATGGCAAACTGTTGGCTTCGGGCGGCTTTCGAATGGTGAAAATCTGGAACACGGCGAACTTCGAGCAAGCTCCCATTTCATTGACCGAGCCTTTCCTGGGAAGATTGACGGCGGTGGCGTTCGCCCACGACAACCAGAGGTTGATCGTGGCCGACTCAATGCCCAGTCAGGTCGGACGAATCCACGACATCGATCTCGATACAAAAAAGATCAGCACCATCGAGCGTGCCCATCTCGACACCATTTACGATCTGGTTTTCAGTCCTGACGGAAAGTATTACGCCACGTCATCCGCGGACAAACTGGTGACCGTTCGCGACAGCCGGACCAATCAGATCAAAACCCGAATCGAAGGTCATACCAGCTTCGCCCTGGCGGCCTCTTTTTCGCCCGATGGAAAACGCATCGCAACTGGTGGCGATGATGAAACGATCAAGGTCTGGAACCTGGAAACCGGGGAACAATCCATCAATTTGCTGAGTTCCCGCTCCGGTCCCTTTACGGATATTCATTGGACAACAGACCCTGACAACACGGCGAAACGCGCCGGGGAGAAAGATCGCAAAAAAGCGGAGCTGATCAACACGGACCGTATCATCGCCGTCGATGAGTCCGGAAAACCCCTCTCTTTTACCAACTTGAGCGAACACCAGGGCGGGCAGCGATCCACTGGCGGCAAAGTCACATCGTTCAACCAGGTAGGCAGCCCGCTCTTTGCCATGGCGGTCGATGACAAGGATCAATGGGTCTTTGGCGGGGTGAGAGCGGAGAACTTTTCATTTGGAATTCCCAGGGAAAACTGGTCAAAACGCTGGGGCCACCCGCTTCCCAAGCGAAAGGGGAAGACGTCGCACTTTCATCCGAACCCCATCCCGCCCCATGAAACAGCTCATGGCCAAGCAATTCAACAGGGTCAGGTCGGCGACCCAACAGGGTTTGACCCACACCCGATTCGGCCCCCTGCCCATCGTTCTGGCCTGCTTGCTTCACGCAGCCGATTCCCGGGCCCAAACGTCATTCCGAAATGACGTATTACCCATCCTGACGAGAGCCGGCTGCGTCGCCGGCAGTTGCCACGCCAAAGCGGACGGTCAAAACGGTTTTCAACTGTCCGTTTTTTCTTTCGACCCGGATTCAGATTACCAGGAAATCGTCTTCGACGCCCGCGGTCGACGGATTTTCCCGGCGGACCCGGATAATTCTCTGATTCTTTTGAAGGCCACCACCACGATTCCGCACGAGGGCGGAAAGCGCTTCGAAAAAGACTCCGAATTCTACCGGACCATTCGAAAATGGATTGCGGAAGGGGCGCCCCGGTCAGTTCCCAATGAACCAGTTTTGACGAAAATCACCATCTCCCCACCCTCTATCACCTTCAAAAAGGGAGGCGGTCAGTCCATCAAGGTGACAGCCTGGTATTCTGATCATTCGACCCGTGATGTCACCCGACTTTGCCAATTCACTTCCAACGACGCCGCATTTGCCCGCGTCGATGAAGACGGCAAAATCACGGCTGGAAATGTGGCGGGCGAAAGCAGCGTGATCGTTCGTTACGTCGATATTGTGAGCGCGGCCCACATCATCATACCGCCGGAAAAGCTACTTCCGGAAAGCGCCTACGCGAAGCTTCATCCCAACAATGCCATTGATGAAAAAGCCTATGAGCGTTTCAAACAGCTGGGTCTTCTCCCCTCTCCTCCCTGTGCCGACGACGAGTTCATCCGGCGTGCCACTCTGGACGTGCTGGGCCGGCTCCCGGACCCGGATCGGTCACGACAATTCCTCGCCGACACATCTCCTGACAAACGCACCAAACTGGTTGAGGAACTTCTGTCCGATCAAAATGGGGACGCCTACGCGGCTTACTGGGCTACCAAGTGGGGCGATCTGCTCCGGCCAAACACGCAGAGGGTCGGGGTGAAGCCCGTCTATCTGCTGGACGATTGGATTCGGGAAAAACTGCGTGCCAATACGCCGTGGGATCAATTTGCAAAGGAATTGATTACGGCCAGCGGAAGCACTCACCAATATGGGCCCGCCGCGATTCTGCGTGACAAACGCACTCCCGCTGACATGTCTGAATTTATCGCTCAACTCTTTCTCGGGGTCCGGCTCAATTGTGCCCGCTGCCATCACCACCCGTCCGAAAAATGGAGCCAGAACGACTACTACTCCATGGCTGCCTTTTTTGGGTCGATGAAAAGAAAAGGGCAGGGAATTTCCACACCGATATCCGGTGAACCGGAGTATTGGTGGTTTGAACCGGGCCGAACGGTAAAGCATCCCGTCACCGGAATCCTGATGACTCCCAAAGCTCCCAACGGACCGGTATTTCCAGATATTCCTGATGACAAAGATCCCCGTGAAGTTTTTGCCGATTGGCTGACGGCGCCAAAAAATCCCTATTTTCAGCAGGCCATCGTCAACCGCATTTGGGGCGAACTGTTCGGTCGGGGCATTGTGAATCCGGTGGATGATTTCCGGACCTCCAACCCGCCGTCCAACCGACCGTTGTTGGAGTGGCTCGGCAGAGACTTTGCGGCTCACGGTTTTGACCAGAAACACACGCTCCGGGTCATTCTGAACAGCAGGCTCTATCAGGAAAGTTCCCTGCCCAACCTCACCAACGTCGCCGACAATCGCAATTTTTCGCGAAGCTACCGGCGTCGTCTCCCTGGGGAAGTTCTCCTGGATGCCATTTCGGATATCACCGGTCAACCCGAGATCCTGAAAGGGCTGCCCGGAGACGCCCCGGCCATGCAACAGTGGAATCACCTTTTGCCCAATGAATTCCTCGATGCCTTCGGTCGACCTGATTCGAATGCGGCGCCCCCCTGCACGCGGGAAACTTCCGGCAGCGTTGTCCAAGCATTGCATTTGATGAATTCCAAAAGCATTCAAAAAAAGCTGTCCGGGGCAAATCCCTGGCTGGTGGGGCTGGAGTCCCAGGCAGTTGATGAGGCTCTCCGCGGGATCTACCTCCGGCTGTTCTCCCGCTTCCCCTCGGAAGAAGAAGTTCGAATTTGTAAAAACTACCTGAAACAGAAGGGGCCCGGTCACAAGGAAAGACAAGCTTTTGAAGACTTGATCTGGTCACTTCTCAATTCCGCCGAATTCGTTTTCAATCATTGATCTGCACGGCGATGGAGATCGATTGGGATAACCCAGCTGCAACATCCTTTCAAAGACGCCAGGCTGGTCCTTTTTTGAATCGGGTTCCCAATCAAAATGATCCAGTGGAGGGAACAGGAGAAACCTCTCTCCCGGAACTTTGCCTTGCGCTCGTCTCACCCTAATCTACGATTGTTCCGGATTATGAAACCACTCTTTTCAATTATCGCATATGTCATTTCACTGACCGTTACCACCGTTGGAGGGTTGGCGGGGGATCTTTCCGAAGCGATTGCCACGATCAAAAATGTGGGGCCCGAGGGAATGGGTAACGCGGAAGCGGCCAACTCGTGGAAAGTCCTGACCCAGCAGGATTCCTCAGCCATCCTGCCGATTTTGTCCGCCATGAAAGGATCTTCTCCGCTGGCTCAAAACTGGCTCCGCTCCGCCGTGGAAGTGGTATTCCAAAAACAGGCCGATGCCCATGCCCCGCTTCCCACGGATCAGGTGAAGCAGTTTCTTCTGGAAACGAAGAACGATCCCCGCGCCCGCAAGCTGGCGTTTGATTTACTGACAAAAATTTCTCCCGACACGGCACGCAGCCTGGTGCCCGGAATGGTCGATGATCCCAGTACGGCGCTGCGCCGCGAGGCGGTTGCGCTCCTGATTGACAAAGGCGCCAGTCAGATGGCGGCATCGGATCAATCTGGGGCCGAAAAAACTCTCCAGAAAGCGCTCGACGCCGCCCGGGACGTGGATCAAATCAAGAAAATAGCCGGCTTGCTCCGCAACAAATTGAAGCAGCCGGTCAATTTGCCCGAGCATTTCGGATTTTTGATGTACTGGAAAATCATCGCTCCTTTCGACAACACAGATCACAGGGGTTTCGCCATGGTGTATCCCCCGGAAAACAGGATTGATCTTGATGCATCCTATCCCGGAAAGAACGGAACTGTTTCCTGGCGGGATTATTCGACCTCGGACGAATACGGCATGGTCGATTTCAATCGGCCCTTTGATCCACTGAAAGGTGTCACGGGATACGCCTACACGGAATTCGATTCCAAAGAAGACAGACCTGCCGAATTGAGGTTGGGTTGTAAGAACGGATGGAAAATCTGGTTAAACGGTAAATTCGTGTTTGGTCGGGACGAATATCATCGCGGCGCCCGGATTGATCAATATCAGTTGCCCGTCCATTTGGAGAAGGGCAAAAATACCATCCTTATCAAACTTTGCCAGGACGAGCAGCACAAACCGTGGACGGTGGAGTGGCAGTTTCAACTTCGAGTCTGCGACAGCACCGGAACGGCCATCCTGTCAACCGACCGAAAACCAACTCCGACAAAGGCTGCCACAGGCAGGCGCTCGCAAAGGAACCGGTAAATTTTCCCGACTTTCCGATCAGAAAAATGAAACGCTTTGCTGTTTACACCCTTCTCATCCTCCCCACGGCGGCATTTCTCCGAGCCGATTGGCTGAATTTTCGCGGCCCCAGTGGCAGTGGCTATGATTCATCGGCTGAGAATCCTCCCACCGAATTGAGCGAGGCCTCGATCGCCTGGAAAACTCCCCTTCCGGGCCGGGGACTGGGCAGTCCAATCATCGTTGGCGACCGCGTGTTGGTAACCGCCGCGAGCGGCCCGGAACAAAAACAACTTCACGTCCTGTGCTTTTCCACCATCGACGGAAGCCCGCTCTGGGAACGCAGTTTCTGGGCTACGGGGAGAACCATGACTCAGGGCAAAACCTGTGTCGCGGCGCCGACCCCCGCCAGTGACGGCAAACGGATCTATGCTTTGTATTCGTCCAATGACCTCATCTGCCTGAATCTGGACGGGGACGTGGTGTGGATGAGAGGATTGACATTGGATTATCCGAACGCCTCCAACAGCCTGGGGATGGCATCTTCGCCCATCGTTGCCGATGACACGCTGGTCGCACAAATCGAGAATGACTCGGAATCATTTGCCGCCGGATTCGATCTTCTTACCGGAATCAATAAGTGGAAAATTGAACGTCCCGCGGCCGCCAACTGGACCTCGCCGACCCTGTTAAAAATTGATTCACGGACCGTGGTGGCGCTGCAGTCGAGCAAGGGAGTTCTCGGGGTACTTCCCGATACCGGTTCGCCTGTGTTTCATTTTGACGACGGCGCCTCCACCATTCCGTCGAGCGCCGCTTCGGGAGACATGCTGTTTATCCCCTCCAACGGTATGACCGCAGTCAAGGTTGCCGCCAACGGAGCGGAACCCGGAAAGATCTGGAACGAGTCGGCGCAACGCCCCGGTGTGGCCAGCCCCATCCTGATCGACGGAAAGGTCTACACCATTAACAGCGCCGGAGTGCTCAGTTGCGCGGAAGCGGCCACCGGGAAAAGACTCTGGCGAATTCGGCTGAAAGGCCCCTTCAGCAGCAGTCCCGTTGCCGGAGGGAACGGACATCTCTACGTCTTCAGCGAAACGGGTGTGGGCCAATGTGTCGATTTACGAGGGAAAGAGGGCAAGGTCGTCAGTGAGATTGAACTGAATGAGACAATTCTGGGAACTCCCGCCCTCACAAGAGATTCCGTTTATGTTCGGAGCGATGAGACGCTTTGGAGGATGTCCGCAAAATAAAACCCCCCCCCAAACTTCCCCTCTCCCTTGTTCTCAGAAAAAAAAAGTCCCCATCGAATTGTTGGTAAGACTGCAACTGTTAACCTCCGGTTGATAAGTGAAAAGGCCGCCTGCAGTCAGGCCAATCCAAAGCTTATCTGTCCGCAATAGGAAAAGATAGTCTCCTCTCAACAATTCGACAGAGGACAAAGTATGAACCCATTTTGGGGATCTGTCACCAACAATCGTTCCCTATACCGAATTCTCTTTCGAGGCGAATCTTTCCATCGCCCAGACAATCAGTCCGCCCAGAACCATCAAGCCGATGGCGAGGAAGGTTTCTCCATTACTGGATGGCCAAAACCACTCGTATCCGACAGTTTTTTCCTTCACTTTCCCCAGGGCTTCCAGGGTCATTTTAATTTCCTGTTTCCAGGGCCAGATGATGAGCAGGGATCCCGCTACAAATCCCGTCAAGAGGGCCACTGCCACATCATGGAAGCTGCGAAAAATCCAGGAAAGAAAATGGCTCAGAGCGAGCAAGCCAACCACAGCGCCGATCCCGACAGGAAGCAAAACGCGGCATGCGGCAGCCAGATCGCCGTTGGCCAGCCGGGAGACCGACTCGATCATGACCAACTGATAGTTGCCCAGTAAAAGCAGCACAAACGAGCCGGACAGCCCCGGCATGATCATGCTGGCCATGGCAATCATCCCGCAAATCACGAGCCAGAAGAAAGAGGAGTCCTCTGTTCCCGGTTTCAAGAAGGCCATTCCCAGAGCCACTCCCGCACCGAACAGAATTGCCACAACCGGCGCCCCGTTCCACCGCTTCACCTTTTTTCCGACATAATAGATGGACGCAAAAATCAGACCGAAAAAGAAGGCCCAGACGTAAACCGAGTAATAGGCAAAACAATACTTCAGCACCTGAGCCAGAGTTAGAATACTGCTGAGCACTCCGCCCCCGAGGCAGAGTAAAAACAACAGATCCATCCGCTGCGAAAATTGCTTCAGTTTTCCACGGACCAGCAACTTCAGGAGTTTCCCGTCAATCGATTTCAGAGCATTGATCAATCTTTCATAGATCCCTGTGATAAACGCCACCGTGCCACCCGACACTCCGGGAATGACATTGGCGGCGCCCATTGCCATTCCTTTGAGGAACACCAAAATCCACTGCCTCATTTTCTAGGAGTCTGTCGGGCTTAGATGTTTGAGCGAGGGGATCGAGGTTTGAGCCAAAATTTTCATAAGTTGGAGGAGTTTGTGGGAACACAAATGACGAAAACGAAGGGAAATTTGGGCCAAATC
>Ga0114931_10001893_pt1 | contig 26642 bp, 24 predicted proteins | sample 2SBtaG_FD_89579 | JGI IMG/M metagenome (GOLD analysis project Ga0114931, IMG submission 89579) | Deep subsurface microbial communities from Kolumbo volcano to uncover new lineages of life (NeLLi) - 2SBTROV14_V59a metaG | ecosystem: Environmental > Aquatic > Marine > Volcanic | place: Kolumbo... | reverse complement strand
GAATGCTCAAGAGTGTTAAAACCTGGAGGTGAATTTACAATCATTGTCCCTGCATATAGCTCATTGGGGTCATTCCAAGATCCAACTCATGTCCGTTTCTTTACTGACAACACATTCAAATATTATCTAACAGGATTAAGATTCAAGTATTACTTCAATGAAGTCAATTTAAAATTAAAGAGGCTTAGGAAGAAAAGAACTAAAATGTATTTGAAATTTCTCAAAATCTGCTACCCTTTTGTCAAACTCATCGGAAAGAGGCGTTTTGACATGTTTGTGGATTCATTCTTCATGCATACAATTTTGCAATATGAAGCAATAATGGTAAAGGTTAATCCAAATTCAGTCTAAACTATCTGCAGTGTTTTTCATGTTTCCTTCTTACAAGGTAGTTTGTGACAACCATATCCGAAGTCCAAAAGTACTTGATATTTTCTACTTATCGTAATTCATCTCAGAACCTGAAGGATTGGCAAAAGATTTACTTGTTGTATCATCTGATAAGATTGAAACAATTCGACCTTGAATGTCCCAATAACAGAGGAATCGTATGGTGGAGGAACAGAGCAGTCCTTTCAATTTTTCTTTATTCACGATCTTCTTCCGGATTTCTGTTGCAGAATTATTTGACCGGTCAAACAAGGGGACTGTCTTTGTTTTAATCCCAGATTCTTGAAAGAGTCGTAATGTGAATGGATTGTTGCTGTACATCACATCGAAAGATGGGGTTAACCTTCTCAAATGATGCACCCAAAGAGAATTATCACTGACATCCTGTGCGGGAATTATCCAGACTCTGTCCATAGGGAGATTCTCCTCTTCTAATGCTGCCCTTACAATCATCATCCTCTCTCCACCAGTAAGTGGGTTCTTCATGCTATGACTGAGTTGCGCAGCAGCAATGAGAACAATAATTTCGTCAACCTCATTTAGGATGTGCTTTATCACCTCAATGTGACCGCGATGAATCGGTTGGAACCTTCCAATGAAAATTCCTCTCATAGCTTTTCTAAGCTTAATGGAATAATAAACTGTCCTGTTGCCCAGCGTTATCGTTCTAAAGTTTTAAAAGAAATCCTATTTTTTTAAGAGATAAGACTATGCCATCAGCTGATGGCCTCTAGTAGGTGATCGAACATTACAGCAAGATCTCAAACAGCACCGCACAGGTCTTCCCTAGGATATAGGAGAAGCCGTGCCAGTAGTCATAAACCACACGTCCGCGGATATCCTAAACATGAAGGAACTCCAAAGGTTCTCGCCTTTCCTGGCTTCAAGGCAGGGATGTCCAGAGTAATCTATAAAGAGGATAGACCAAAGTCGCACGTTGCTAATACAAACAGAATAACCGCAGTCACAGTCATTGAGACTCCTCCAGTTGTTCTCCTTGGTGTCCGTACATACAAGATGACACCCTATGGGCTAAAGATTCTCGCAGAGGCAAGGACTCATACAGAGCACAAGCACTTTAAGAGGTTTTACAGCGTCTCAAAGGAAAATACCTATGAAGCTCAGATTAAGAAGGTGGAAGAAAGCATCAAAGATGCAGTTCAAGTGAGAGCAATCGTCCATACTCAACCAGACCTAACCGGGATCAAAAGTAACAAACCATACATTCTCGAATTGAAGGTTGGAGCTAAGAGCACTTCTGAAGCTTTTAACTGGCTGAAGGAGAGGATTGGTCAAGAGTTAAACATAGACGACTTTACCAAGGCAGGAAACTATGTTGATACCATTGGTATTACAAAGGGTAAGGGATTCAACGGTCCAGTCAAAAGACATGGGATCACCCTCCTGCAGAAAAAGTCTAAGCACACAAAAAGAGGTGTAGGTTCAATTGCACCTTGGACTCCAGCACGTGTCCAGTGGGTAATTCCCCGTTATGGACAGCTCGGTTACTTCAGAAGAACCGAGTACAACAAGCGAGTTATGGGAATCGGTACAGATCCAGATGTAATTAATCCCCTCGGTGGATTTGTCAAATATGGACTCGTAAAGAATAGATACATCGTGGTCAAGGGTTCAATCCCCGGTCCTAAGAAAAGGATGGTTATCCTCAGGGACGGTATCAGATCCCAGAACAAGATGATCCAAGAACCTGATATCAGCTACTTCAGTAGACTTTCGCAACAGGGTTCTTCAGGTAGACAGGAGGTAGACAGTAAATGGTAAAACTCTTTGATCTCAAAGGAAAAGCTGGGAAGGAAGTCAAACTTCCAGCAGTCTTTGAGACAACATACAGACCTGATCTAATCAGGAGAGCAGTGCTCTCGGAACAAAGTAAGAAGAAGCAGAAACAAGGTCGTTTCCCTCTTGCGGGTAGAAGAGTCGCTGCAGCCAGTATGGGCCCAGGGAGAGGTGCATCTAAGGTTCCTCGAAGCACTGGAAGTGGAACTCACCACGGTGGTCGAGGAACACTCATTCACTCTACCGTCGGTGGTAGAATGCTTTTCCCTCCATCAACCGATAAGAAAATTGTCGAGAAGATGAACAAGAAAGAGCGCAGATTAGCACTTAAATCTGCAACTGCAGCAACCAGCCAAAAGGAACTTGTTCTCAGTAGAGGTCACAAGGCAGAGGATGTAGAGGAAACTCCCATAGTCGTCAAAGACTCCATAATGGAGATTTCTAAAACGAAGGAACTTCTCTCCACTCTTCAACTGCTTGGACTAGGCAATGATCTTGAAAGAACAAGTAGCAGGAAAATCAGGGCAGGTAAAGGTAAGATGAGAGGAAGGAAGTATAAGACCAAAACTGGTCCCCTTCTTGTTGTCACTGAAGACTGTCCAGTCATGAAAGCTGGGAATAATATCCTTGGTTTTGATATTGTCACAACAAAGCAACTCTCTGTCGTGAAGCTTGCTCCTGGTGGCGATCCTGCAAGGTTCACTATCTGGACTGAAGGTGCATTAGAGCATCTCAAGGAGCTATAAGGAGTACGATAATATGGATCCATATAATATAGTCATAAAACCAGTCTTCTCAGAAGCAGTCTATGAGCTAATCGTCGATTCCGGTCAGAATAAGCTTGTTTTCGAGGTCGACAGAAGATCGAACAAGTACCAAATCAAGGAAGCCCTTGAGGAATTGTACAACATTAGGATCACCAAGGTCAATACGCTCATCACACCATAAGGTAAAAAGAGAGCTATTGTGACCTTGGCTCCCGAGTATCCGGCCATTGATTTGGCTGCAGAACTCAATCTCTTCTAAGGTGAGATATTATGGGTAAACGAATTAGAGTTCAAAGACGTGGAACCGGCTCACCAGTCTACAAGACTGCTGGCCACAAGCGAATTGAACCAGTCAAGTACAGAAAGATTTCAATCGAAGAGATGGAAGAATCATTTACAGCAAAGATTCTGGAACTCACTCATGAGCCAGGTAGGTCTGCTCCTCTCGGTCGAGTGTTATTCTTTGACGGCCAGTATAAGTATATTCTCCCCGCTGAAGGTGTCGCTGTTGGTGACACTATAAAGTACGGAGCAACTGCCGAGATTAAACCAGGTAACGTCCTTCCTTTGAAGGATATTCCAGTCAGAACCCCTGTATTCAACCTAGAACTCAGAGCAGGAGACGGTGGCAAACTCGTCAGAAGTGCCGGAGGATATGCAATCATCGACTCAAAGGACGAAAAATTCGTCCATGTCAAACTTCCCAGTGGTAAGATTAAACCAATCGTGCCAAAGGCAAGAGCGACAATCGGTGTTGTTGCTGGTGGTGGTGTCACACGAAAACCACTCCTCAAGGCAGGTAAACTCTACCACAAGAAGAAGGCTAAAGGTCAGAAGTATCCAAGAGTAAGGGGAACAGCAATGAACCCTGTGAACCACCCACATGGTGGTGGTGCTCACCAGAGTCCTCCAAGAGCTACAACTGTCAGCAGAGATGCACCGCCTGGTAGAAAGGTTGGTCTTATCGCTGCACGCAGAACAGGTCGTAAGCGCGGTAGAATTGTCAAGGAATAAGCTTCTAAATTGTAATATTCAACAATTAAATTATATCTAATTTATTCATTATATTCATTATATTCATTATTTCCCTCCAATGAGGTTATAGCACTGAGATGTATCTTTGTCTAAACTCTATAGATGTGTGGTGCTTATTCCCTGAGTTTTCTTGTATCTTAAAATTTCTCCAACAGTTGCTCTCTCTTAAGGTGGAGTTCTGAATAAATATCATCCCTCTGGAATTCCTTCAGTCATTCGAATAGAAATGATTATCCTGATTTGTCAGATACAATGTACGTATTTCTGTGAAACAAGTACATCAAAAGATTCTTCCCCATAAGGTATTCCAGAGAGTTTAGATATGGTTTGTACCTAAGACCAGATTCAAATTCAGGTATTGTTGAATAACTAGATTGTAATTGGAGCCTGATATTTACCCCAGACCTTACGAAGTGATCCGGAAATCTCACCAATAGTAGCTCTCAATCGAACTGCTTCGAGTACCAATGGAAATAGATTAGTTTCTCCAGTTGAAGCTGTCTCCAATTCCTTTAGAGCTTTTGCAACTGCATCACTGTCCCTCTTCCTCTTGATCTGTTGCAGTTTTAATATCTGATCTTCTCGAACAGATTCGTCAACGGTGAGGAGATCATACTCCTCTTTATTCTCTTGGATATACGAGTTCATTCCAACAATCTTCCGATCTTTTCTGTCTATGGACAACTGATACTGAAATGCTGATTCTTGAATTTCTCTTTGAATGAATCCTTGGTTGATTGCCTCTAAGACACCAATCTCTTCCACCTGTCTAATGAGATCTGACGCTTTCTCCTCAAGTTGATCAGTCAGCCATTCGATGTAGTAGGAACCACCAAATGGATCAATGAAATTTGTGACTCCACTTTCTTCTGCAATTATTTGTTGTGTCCTAAGAGCAATAGTTGCAGCTTTGTCTGTGGGAAGGGCAAGGGCTTCATCCATACTGTTAGTGTGTAAAGATTGGGTTCCTCCCATAACTGCTGCAAGGGCCTGAAGTGTAACTCTCACAATATTATTCTCGGGTTGCTGGGCAGTTAGCGTACTTCCTCCAGTTTGAGTGTGGAATCGGAGTCGCATGGTCTTCTCATTTTTCGCATGAAATTCATCTCGCATCATTTTAGCCCACATTCTTCGTGCTGCTCTGAATTTTGCTATTTCTTTAAGAAAGTCGTTATGAGCATTGAAGAAAAAGCTTAAACGAGGCGCAAATTTGTCAATATCCAGTCCCTTCGTGATTGCAGCTCGTACATATTCTCGGGCATTGGCCAAGGTGAATGCTAATTCTTGAACTGCAGTACTTCCTGCCTCTCTGATATGGTATCCACTGATACTAATGGTGTTGAATTTGGGATAATTTTCTGAGCAGTACTCGAAAATATCTGTTATCAAACGCATCGAAGGTTTTGGGGGAAAGATATAGGTTCCACGGGCAACGTACTCCTTCAAAATATCATTCTGAATTGTACCTGAAATCAACTTTGGATCAATTCCAGATTCCTCTGCCACAACTGCGTACATAGCCAGTAAAATGATTGCTGGAGCATTGATTGTCATGGAGGTCGAAATCTTCGAAAGGTCAATCCCCTCGAAAAGTTGCTTCATGTCTTCCACCGTGTCAATCGCAACTCCAACTTTACCGACCTCTCCTTCAGAGAGAGGGTCATCTGAATCCAATCCCATTTGAGTTGGTAGATCAAAGGCAGTGGAAAGACCAGTCTGTCCCCTCTTAAGTAAGAGATGAAATCTCTTGTTGGTTTCTTCAGCAGTAGAAAACCCTGAATATTGTCGCATTGTCCATTTCTTCCCTCTGTACATTGTGGGATATACCCCTCTGGTAAATGGAAATTCTCCTGCGTCTGATTGTTCTAGTACAGATGGGCTCATCTTTGAGTCACTCTTTTCCGGAATTTTGATATTAGAGAGTGTTTTCTTCTCATCAGTCATTCAATCACCTTTACATTATCTTTGACGAATGAAACTATTTCATCTAAAGGAGTTCCTGGGCCAAATATTCCAATAACACCTTCTTCCATCAAAGCCTTAGCATCATCATCTGGGATAATTCCCCCTCCAAAAACCACTATGTCTTCAGCATTCTTCATCTTGAGAAGATCAAGGATCTTTCTAAACAGATGATTGTGTGCTCCTGAAAGCACTGACAGCCCAATTGCATTGGCATCCTCTTGAAGTGCTATTTCTACAATCGATTCTGGAGTCTGATGGAGTCCTGTATAAATGACCTCCATCCCTGAATCCCTTAGGGCACGTGCAACAATTTTTGCCCCTCTGTCATGGCCATCAAGTCCCGGTTTTCCGATTACCACTCGGATCTTCGAACTCATTCTATACCTTCCTGAATTCTTGTTCTCTTAAAATATATGACATGAGTAGAGACGTTTAACCAAAGATCTCTACGGTCTCAAAGAACTTTTTCAAATTGTGACGCTCCCACAATTGGCGGATCTTCACATTCAACGGATTGCCTCTTAGGTCCAAATATATTAACCGCTTGCCTTGAAAAACCTCTGGAGGTATGGTTGTCAGTTCATTGTTCTGGAGATATATTTCCTTTAGACTATCCATCAACACAAATGTTTTCACATCTAAGGAAGTCAATTCATTGGAATTTAATCGAAGAATCTTTATATTACGCCCATCCTTTATTCTGAATTTCTTCAAAGAATTATGAGAAAGGTCAAGTTCTTTTAGATCTTTGAGATTGTCAAGTAAATTAGCTATGTCCCTGATGTAATTATTTCTTAGATTTAGAACTTGGAGCTGGTCACACCGACTAAAAATATTCTGATTTGATGGGATAAACTCTCCGAGATTATTTCGGTGAAGATTTAAGCTTCTAAGTTCAGGAAGGTTGTTAAATATATCCTGTGGGATCTTTTTTAGCCGATTCTCTGAGATATCAATTTTTTTCAAATTCTTATTAGAGGAGAAAATCCGTTCTGGTAATTCTCGGATAGAATTTTTGGAGAGGTTCAATTTCTCGAGTGACACTAAATCAGAGAATACAGTTGGTTGTAATTCCCTTAAATCATTAAACTCTAACTCAAGACTTCTGAGATATCTAAGACCATCGAAGAGTCCATTCGGGATCTCAACCATTCGAGAACCAAAAAGATTGAGCTCAACGAGCTCCTCCACTCCATCTATCTTCTCGAATTTGTAGTGAGTAGGATTGACTTGTGTCTTCCTTATTATCTCACGAAGGTCAGTCTTACCACTCATCGATTGTTCTTTAGTTTATTGATTAATAATAACTAAGGATGTTACACCTTGTTGTTCTTGAGAAATTTCAGCAGTGCAAGGATACTTTTCTTTATATCTAGATCTTGCTCATTGATTGCTAATCTATTTAACACGAATATTTGTCCGAGATGCAAGGAATAGTTAATCCACTCATAGAGGCTCCCGATAGCAGATAGTTTTTGATCCTTTGATCTAGATTTCACCAGGATCTCCATATAATCATTGACGATATAGGTTGTCATGTCATCTACGAGTGTCAAATCTTCCTTGAGAACTAATTCATCAGGAATATCATAGAAGGAGGTATAACTTATGACCTCGCTATCTTCCTCAATCGGGTACATATAGGATGAGGTTGACATATACAAAACTCTGAAGAACTTTGTAATTAATGGAGAAAGGGTTGCTTTCAAGTGAAGTTTTTGAGTCTAGTAATTCTCTACGCAGATTCGTTGATAGTATAGTGAAAAATATAATTTCAATGATATTGGACAATCTTCATGATTACTCGTGTTTTCGAATATTGCAAATTCATTTCACGTAGAATTTAAAACAATCAGATTTTTTGATGAGACTTCCTTCGAAAGGTGAGGAGATAATTTCTCCAGAATGCTCTCTATAATTATGTCAGGAATCTGTTTCTATTGTTTAAATATTGGAAGACCTTCAAGAATAAGGTGGATCCTTTGGGTTTAGAATTGCTCACCTTGATTCCGTTTGTAGTACTTGTAGATCTCAAGTGAACCAATTGGTAGAATAGCAAAGATGATAGCGACTATCCAGTCAGTGAAATCTAACATCAAGAGATGTATCCCTATTGCACTCAAGGGAGTATACATTACAATCAGGTGAAGAAGAAGCGGGAGTAAGGTCATCAGAAGAATGAATTTATCGGAATCTTTCACTCCATCAATAAAGCTTCTGTTAATTCTTCGAATTGAGAAAATAATAGAGGTCTCAACTAAGTAGATCACTGTTAGCACCATTGTTCGTGCCTTTGCATGTGAAATATTATACGCGGATTGTTCATTCGCACCAAATATTTCAGAAATCCCAAATTTGTTCAATCCATTGACTGGTATCACTCCATTTATCGTAGAAGCATAAACAATCAAGAGTGAAGTACTGAAAGTTATTACGAACAAAACCATTGCCTGAAGCATATTTATTGGGATAAGTGCATCTTGCTTTCTAGGTTTGAGCTTCATTATATCCTCATCATCCTTCCCAAAAATGATAGCTAATGGTGGAATAGCATGGACGACCATGAAGATGTATGCTCGTTGCAAATCATTTAGAAGGAATGGGATGAAGAAGGCAGAAATAAAGTACATAATGGCTTCAGCCACATTGAGGGCGATGTAGAAGAAGATCATAATTCTTATCTTCTCGTAAAGATTACGACCTTCTGCTACCCCGTTCACAAGTGAGATGTATGAGTCATCCGCTATGACAATGTCCGCTGCCTCTTTTGCAACTTCCGTCCCAGTTATTCCCATAGCGACACCTCCATCAGCACGAGTGATTGCAAGAGCATCATTCACTCCATCACCAGTCATTGTTACAACACCACCTGCCTTTTGATATCTATCTACGATAATCTGCTTGTCCTGTGGACTTACTCGAGCAAATACACTAACTTTAAAGAAGTCTTCGTCACTTAAGCTCTCGATATCTTTACCTTCTACGACTAACTCGTCTGGATCAAGAATCCCAACTTTCCTCGCAATGGTACCTGCAGTCGTTGGTGCATCTCCTGTGATCATTATTGGAAAAATACCCGCCTCGTCTAGTCGTGCAACTGCATCCTTAACTCCCGGTCTTGGAGGATCGAGTATGCACATGAAACCTAGATAAATGAGATCAGATTCAACCAGCGCTCTTTCCTCATCCATATCCTCGATCGAAGGAATCTCTTTAATCTCTTTGTATGCTAATGAGACCAGTCTATAACCTTCTGTTGCAAAGGTATTGATCTGTTTCATGATCTTCTTCCTAGTTGTTGCATTCAATTTGGCGGATGATTTAATAGATCCAACTTGACTGCACCTTTCAATGAGTACTTCACTTGCTCCTTTGACCATAACCACTAGTCTGTCATCATTCTCAGTATCTTTGAAGATTGCAGACATCCTCTTAACTGCAGAATCGAATGGGTATTTCTTCTGTACGATGAATCTTTGATTCAAGTCGTAAATATTGATATTTGATCTAAGCCCGAGATTCATCAGTGCAATGTCGGTGGCGTTTCCAAGAATATTTATCTCGTTAATGTTGGCACTTGTCTCCACCAATGTTGCATCATTGTTCAGTACTCCTGAAGAAATAATGAATCCCAGACTTGAATCTGGTTCTACCCGTTTGAACACCTCCTGCTCCTCTCCATTTTCGTCAGCAATGAAGATCGGTTTATGCTTGAGTGGTGGAACCTCAAAATAGCGTTCCCCATCCCAGATTTTGACAACCGTCATCTTTGATGTCGTCATTGTTCCAGTCTTGTCCGAGCATAGTACTGAAGTACGTCCAAGAGTTTCCACCACTGTAAGCTCTTTGACAATAACGTTCTTCTGAGCCATGTGAAGCACTCCTGTGATGAGTAGAACAGTTGTGAGAAGCGGGATATTAATTGGCATTACGGCCATTGCAGTAACCATCGACCCCGTCAGTACCCTTGCAATATCAGTAAAGGATGAAATAGCTCTTGTCGTCAGTCGAAATGCAATCAGAAGGAAGAGAAATGCTAGCATGAAAAATCCAAGCCATTTGCCAATTGCATTCACCCTGTTTCTCAGAGGAATTTCCATGGTATGCATCTCCCCCATACTTGAAGCGATTTTACCCAATTCCGTCTCATTCCCAACAGAGGTGATTACTGCTCTTCCATTCCCTGTCTGTATGAAAGTCCCAAAGTATACCATATTATTTCTAGAAGAAATAGGTGTGTCGTCTGCTAATGGCTTCTCAAGTTCCGTGTTCTTCCTCACTGCTACGCTCTCCCCTGTCAGACTTGCCTCATTAACTGTGAGATTCGACGCTTCAATCAACCTGCAGTCTGCAGGGATCTTATCGCCGAGAGCAAGGTCAATTACATCACCTATGACGAGATTCTCCGCTAAAATCTCAATATTAAGACCATCTCTTAAAACCTTAGCTTTTGGTGGAGAGAGGTTCTTGAGAGCCTCAACTTTCTTCTGTGCTCTGTACTGCTGGAAAATTGCAAGAACCATATTAATCGAGATAAAGGTCAACCAGAACCAGACCTGTCCTCTTGTCTCTGGAACAAATAAGGAGAGCAAAAAGAGAATACCTGTCATAACTAGGTATATGACGATCAATGTGTCAAGTAAAGGTGCAATATAGACCTCGATGATACTTGGCTTTTTACTGTAGACAACATTTGAACCATACATCTCCCTTCTTGCTTCAGCTTCTTGGCTACTGATACCTATTCTAAAGTCAGTACGAAGTGTTTCCTGAATATCCGTCAGCGATGAATCGTATCCTCGGATTGTTCGGGGGATGTCTGGAGACATTTTGAGGGTTTCATCTTCCATTATATTTTGCTCGAATATTCATTTATTTGTCTATCGAGATGAAAGAAATGAATTGGGAATTATTTCATGAAGAATGGTGAGATAAACGTTTTTTGAAGATAAATAATAGTCTGTCTCCTTCGGTTAGTTTGTGACTCTCATATCTTTCATAGGATCCGTTCTTTGAAAGAATAAATGCCACATCATCTTTCTGAATCTTCTTCAGCCTTCTCTTCCAATGGGTGAGATTATCCTGGTCAATAAGTTGTTCAAAAAGATGTCTATTCCCGTAAAATAAAGATGTAGGTATATGACTGTCGTTAAAAAATTCTTTGAGAATAAGCTCTGCAATTGTGAATTGTACTGGTATGACGTAGGATGCCCCTACTCTAATAAAAGGTTTGATCTCTCTCTCATAGAGCACGATCTGTATTATCGTGTGATCCAAATTAGTCTTCTTTAAACTTAGTGAAAGTAGGAGGGCATCAGTTACATTTTCGAAGAAAGATATAATAATATCTCCCTCCTTCACAAGACTAGACAGAATTTCGGTGCTCTTAGCCGCTTCCCACTTTATTGGTGAATGACCATCTTCAACTGTTAGCTCGTATTCATCTAGATCTGTCCATAGTACAGTTATCTTCCGATCTGGTAGATTTAGCTTTTGCAGGACATCCTTGACAACTGGGTTATAACCTGCTACAATTATGCTACGATTCTCGTTAAACAAGAGGCTTTTTCCAGTTCCATATCTCATTCCTAACTCATCTCTGTCGACAGAGAAGAGATACTCATACTGATCTAAATCGCTATGGATATCAAATTCTGACAACTCTCCTACCGTCTCAATTGTGTTGAGTGAAATATTCACTGTACCAAGTAAGTAACTCGTTCTGAATTCCTCACCAATCTTTTTGAGGTATTTGGACTGTAAATATCCAATATGTGATCGTTGACTCACAAGTGTCCTTGTATCGTGCGGGACCTTCCAATTTCCTTCCGAAAGGAGTTCTCTGATCTTACTAGCAATCGAGGTGGATTGTAGAACAGGATTGTTAATTCCAACGAATTTTGCAATCTCATAGGATTCAGGATGAATTAATTCTGCATAGACCGTAACTGAATTTGAGAGGGATCTTGCATGAATAGCCGCATGAATAGTCACATCATCATCATTGAGTAGAAGAAATATTCCACGTGATTGGTCTAGAGATAATTTTTCAAGGATATCAATTTTGCTGATGTCTGCAATAATGGTTCTGTATCCAGCAGCAATTGCTAATTGTGCAGACTCAGGTACTATTTCTGAAATTATGATCTTGAAGCCTCTATCTTTGAGAAGTTCTGCAACTCGCCTTCCTTTGGATCCATATCCCCCAATAATAATATGATCCTTGACTGAGAGAGGTTTCAATGGTATTGCACCCTTCGTTGACATTCTCTCGCGAATAATATTGTCAAATATATCATCAGCAACAAATGCAAAAGTCGTGAAACCAACAATAACAAGTAGAATTACAAATACTCTCGTCAAATCCGTAGATGGAACAACATCTCCAAAACCTATTGTGGAGAGAAGAATGATAACAAAATATATTGAGGTAATCCAAGAATAATCCTCGATGAAGTGGAACAAGAGGATGTTTAAGATAAAGAGTGCAATAAATAACGGTAGTGTTACGCGGGATCGTATTGGGAGTTGAACGAATCTTTGGAATATCCAAAATAGTCCTCTGCGAATCTCCACACTCATCTCTCATTCCTGACCTCCTTCATTTAACTTAAAGCATTCTAAGTTCACCTGATCATTCTCTAAGAATCCGGAAAAATCCTGTTAATTGTCATTACAAATCTCTGTACTTTTTCAGATATGATGTTCTCGCTGTGCACATAGACAGCATAAGTAGTAATTATTATAATGTATGAAGTGACACTCTATTTGTATGGGTTTCTTAAGGATAATCTCAAGATCATCCAAATTCGCAGTGAGAGTTAAGAAAAGATTTATTCCACTTTTACTTATTTATGCGTTAATTGCAGGTTTTGTCGGTGCATTGGTCGATAATCTTGACACTTACAAAACCTCTGACTACCTTGATCAGAGGGGAGTTTATATTGAACAAGCACGGGATTTTTCAGTCACAGGTACACAAGGAGCAAGCTTGTTAAGTGATCTAAATAGTGCTCAGCTTGGTTTTTCACTGGATAAAGTGCAATCCTTCAAGTACGCAGTTCTTGACAGTCAGCTACGTATATACTCATTCGATTTGTCCCGTCCGTGGTTACATCCAAGCATGAACCCTGATATTGTGGTGTCAGGCAGTTTTCCAGACAAGGTAGATGAGGCACTTGTTCCTCGGGGTGACATTCAACAAAGAAATTCTACTAATGGTGTAATTATTGAGAGCACAATTGCAGTCAACAGTAAATTTACCTTTACATCAGGAGCAGATGCTTTGACGATAACAGTCTCCGGAATCATGGATCCTTCAGATTACGCAGGATCAGAGAATGACGACCTCTGGTTCTTCGTTCCTGATGAGACTTTTAATTCAATACTCGATCTCTATGGCATGGATGCTGATGCTGATACCTTTGTCCATAGTATGGCAATTCCCATTGCAATTGAAGGTTCAGGTATACCTTTGTTTGACATACCTTCTAACAAAGACTATGAGAATGTTGCAAGCCTTGAGACCTCAATTCAACAGGATTATCTTCCAAATTCTGCTCAATACGGTGAATTTAATGCAAATGCCCAGACCTCTGGTCTAGATGTGAAGGAGAAAAATAGGGCTCAAGCTTTGACTATTCTTATGCTAGCAGTGGGTGGTGGAGCTGTCTTCGTTCTTATCTTTGGTGGGATCATCACCCGATTTCGAAAAAGAGAAATCGCAATTCTCAAGGCTATGGGGTATTCGAGAGGTACTATCCAGACTTCTCTTATCACAGAGATATTCACGGATGCACTGGTTGGATTCCTAATCGGAATGGGTGCGATTCAAATAGCTTTGCTCTACATGTCAAATTTTGCTCAATCAGCTCAATTTCGGCTACTCTCTGTCTGGATATCATTCCTCATTGTAGTTTTAATCTCACTCCCTGGAACAGTGCTGGTGACATGGAGAAGCCTCGGAGTATCTCCGATGACAATATTTAGGGATAAGTGATAAGTATGAGCGCAGAAAAATTACTCGTAGCAAAGAATCTTGTAAAGATTTACAAAAGAGGTAGATCTGAGAATATTAGAGCTATCGACAACGTAAGTTTAGAAGTTCATCCCGCTGAAATGGTCTTTCTATATGGCCCCTCTGGATCCGGAAAATCCACTCTTCTACAGCTCCTCTCTGGAATGGATAAACCAACTGAGGGAACAATAGAGTACAAAAACGAGGATATAACACAATGGGATGACAAGCAGCTGACAAAATATCGTATGACAGAGGTTGGCTTTGTCTTTCAATCGTGGGAACTCATAGACCATCTTACTGCTCTTGAGAATGTAGAGTCCCCTCTCTACCCCACAAAAATCCCGTCTGGTGAACTCAAGACAAAAGCCATTCAACTACTCAGAAAGATGGAACTCCTTGATAGGGAGGAGCACTATCCAAAAGAACTGTCTGGTGGTGAGCAGCAACGTGTGTCACTGGCTCGTGCACTCATAAAGGAACCCAAGATCATTTTTGCTGATGAACCAACCGGTAATCTCGACTCCGAAACTGGGGAGATGATTATGCGTTTGCTGAAAATCGTATGTAGACAAGGGACTGCAGTGATCATAGCTACTCACAATGAGACCCTGAGAAAATATGCAGATCGGACAATCAAACTTTTCGATGGAAAAATGGCTAGAAAGTAAGAATAAGTTGAACATATTTATTCTAAATTATTCTTAGAAGCTCCACAATTACTTTTTACATTAGATGTCATGACATCCTTTAATAGTGAGGATTTCCTTCGGTCAATATAGATTAATAGGAGTATATTACGATGGCTTCCAGACCCAGTATTAAGCTGAAATTTCAAAATTCAAGCCTCTCCGATGCCGAGAATAAAACTGTTGAAAAAGTTGGGATGCTTGCCCTTGCATCAGACTTTCTCAAAAGTAAGAAGGTTGGAAAAGCAGATAGAGTAGCAAAAATATCCAAAGCATATCTCCCAATATATTTGGGGAAAACTCGAACCGGTGGATACATAGGAATTAATCCCAATGCAACTAACCAAATCAAGATCCCTCTTACCAGATTAGTTGACTTACCCTCATTCAAGGAATTTCTAAAAGATGAGTACAATCTTGAGATAAATAGGATCTACAAGAAAATCATGAGCTTCTCAGTTGAAGAAGCATACCTAACAGGTGGAATTTACAAGAGTGATGCGGAGTTGCTTAAGTCCCTTCTTTCGCTCCCCCGAGGTGAAGATAGCGCAGCAAAGGTTATTCCTCCTATCAAACCAGTGTCTGAGATCAAGACTGAATTAGCCAGCATTAATGATCTAATTTACGATGATAAGACTGTCAAAGCAGAGACAAAAAACCTTCTTGATGCTGCAGAAAAGGCACTAAAAGATAATCTTGATAATTATAATAAAGATCTCAAGGAATTCCAGACAAAATGGAAAACTGATCTAAAAACCTTGGAGACTGAGGAAAAGAAGAAACTTGCTGAAAGAGAGAAAAAACTTCAGGCTGACAAGAAGGGCATTAGAAAGAAAGCAGAAGCTGACAAGAAGAAAAAGCTTGATCTCCTTCTCAAAGGGATAACCAAGAATATGAAGAAAGATGCCCAGGAGATCCTCAACCAAATTGAAAAGTTTCAAGGGGAACTAGCTAATCTCTCAGCAACACCTTACGAGGATCTTATCAAGAAGATACAGTATATCGAGGATGAGGGTTCCAGTTTTATGGCTGCCGTAGGTCTGGCTCGTGATAACGTGTATCGAACAAAATCTGAGGAAGGAGACATCGACCACTTTGCTCTTCTCGCTACAGAGGATCTAGAAAACTCATATGAGAAGGATATTGCAGAAATAAAGGCAATAAGAGAGAAGGAGGAAAGCAAGAGTGAATCTGAAATACTTGGAATGACCTCCAAAAGAGATGACGCTCAGACCAAGTACGACAGCTTTCTTAGCCAACGAGCCAAATGGGAACAAGAGATCCGCAAAGGTGTTCTTACTGATGATACTCTTATGATTCCAGCAGACTACCTTGATTTACAGAATAGCCCTCCCCTCGTCGATTTACTTATCCCAGTTTACCTCTTCCAGTATAAGAACAACAAAGGAAAGATAGTCAATGTAATCATTCCACCTGTCAAGCTTCCCGACAATCTCTCAAAGGTCAAGGATAAAAATGTGATTCGAGGAAAGAACAAGATTATTCAGTACATTCCAATCCATCCTGATGTAGAGAAACTCACCTCTTGGGTAGAAAAGATGTTCGAGGAGAATATTGATCTAAGACAGTCAATTGATGGACTACCTAGTATGATCACAGATCACGCCTCGAATTACCAACTTCTCACCTCTGGGAAGACTATCTTCACTGGCTCTCTCATGATGAAAGACAAGGATTACCAGAAATTACTAGCTGCTGTATCTGAAGCAGGTTTACTGGTTTAAGCACCAAAGCGCATCATATCTATTACTATTTAACCATAATATCTGCGTGAAATACGTGCAAACGATCCCATTCTCCGAACCTATGGAAGGAAAAGTCTACCCCGCGGATGGATCAAGGGCAATCCTCTTTACTCATGGTGAGAGAACTGACATAGAGGACAAGCTCTTCCATTTCATGGCAAAGGATTTACAAAAATATGGTGTGACAGTTGCCTACTTTAGATTCCCATTCAGAGTCAGAAAGAAGAGAATACCCGATCCTAGTCATATACTCGATGAGGCTTTCCAAGCAGCTTGGAGATGGATCCAATCAGATTCCGAACTGGCAACAAAGCATTGGGCAATAGGAGGACATGGTATCGGCGCTTCAACAGCTATGAGAGCTTCAGGTCTTCTGGGGGAGATTCCCCCAATTGTGGCAATCAGCTATCCTATGTTCCCTGCAAACAGACCTGAATCCTTGGATGTCTCTGAACTCTACGCAGTCATGGGACCCATCTTCTTTATAACCGGAGATTCTGGGAACAGAGGTACTCACGAGAGGTTGTTAACTCAGATTAACATGATGGCTACTTTTGCAGAAACTAAGCAAATTCGAGGTGCCGATCATAATATGGAAGTTAAGGGACGATCTCCTGGGAAGATTGCAGCATGGATGGCCAATGACATTAACAAATTTCTTCTTTCTGTATTAGATTAGCTTATTTCATGAGTGTTTGAGCTACAGAAGCTGAAATTGCCCGTTAGGGGTTAAAGCTCATAATCCTAACGTATGTTATCTTAATTTGAAAATTTTCAGACAACTATCTTGTTAGACACAGATTGAAACCTACAATTCTTTATTTTGGGATTTATGTGGGTGAGATGAACTCTTCTGGATTGAAAGTATAATTCATGTAGATCTCATCTCTTAATTCTGACTTAAGGAGATCAGGGAGAACTGCTTTCTCATTTTTCATTAAATTCATAAATATCCTTGAGTGTATCAATTTTGAGATAATTCGATCTATTTTGTGATCTATCAGGTAGCTCTGCCCCTTGTAAATGTAACTGATATTGAATTTTTCTAAGGTTCTTGAGGCAATGCTGTATTCAGAGCTCTTAATTTCCCTTATTGATGGATCGTCCTGAAAGATGTTTTTGAAAAATAAATTAATTGCCTCTAACAGAGATGAGATGAGAAACTCATCGATTTTGTTATCCTCCCTGAATATCAATTTATCATGGACTAAACCGGAATGATTTGAAACAATCAGCATGATGGGAGTTTCTGAGATCCCAGACTTAGTGGAAGTCTCATATAAAATATCCTGTAATTGGAGAGAGAGATCCAAAGACTCAATGTCTCTTGCGATGTTCCTACTTTGTGTTTCCGATAGACCTATGAGTATTTCCATCGTTTTCATATCTTCCAGTATCTTCTCACTGATTTCCAGAAGGTCAAAGGACTTTGACACCTTATATGCATCAAACAGCAGTTTATTTGCTTTAGAAGTTTCTCTAAGCAGGTAGTGAATCTTTGCAAGCATCAGATCAGAATTAATTATTGTTATGTAGGATTGTTCCCTCTTACCGATCTCTCGAATGGATGTGATCTTCTCCTTGATCTCACTTAGAAGGTCATAGTTCTGAAGATTTATCACCTCATCTAAGAGGATCTCAGAAATGAATACTCCAGACAGCCTTTGATAGAATGGGAGTGCAAATCTGTCCGAAAGAATCTCCTCAAATTTATGAAGAGCAGCTATTTGCGAAGAGTACCTTCTTACCTGCTTATCGATCATTGCTTCTGCCATTTTTCTTCGGGTATGCACAACAATGTTCTCAGTTTTAGTGCTGATAGTTGTCAATTTGTCGAGATATATTCTTGCTGATTCCAAGTCTCCAATTTGACTGTATACGAATATTATATTGAACAGAGGAAGAGAGAATTCGGTGTAGTTTCCCAATTTCTCAAGCTTTTTTATTGATAGTTTCAGGTATCGGGTAGCTTTGCTCTGGTCATTAGTGAAATGATAGCTTAGTCCTAAGTTTGCATACGTTCGTGCTGAATCAATTACGAGATTCTTATGATGAACGAGTCTTAAACTCTTCTTGTAATTCTCGATGCACCTTGGTAAATCCCCCATTAATGTGTAGCAATAGCCTATATTGTTGTAGATTAATGCAGTTTCTTGAAGCATCTCCTCTTTCTCAAAGAGTTCTGCTGAATATTGAAAGAGTGATATAGCACTCTTTTGATCTCCTCGTTTAGATATCAAAATTCCCTGCATCAGGAGCACCTTTGGATAGAGATGAATGGTATACTCATCTACGTTGTTGTATAGGTAGACCATCAGTTCATCCAGCACATCTTCCGCCTCAAGTAATTGTCCGAGATTGAAATAGCCAATAACCAGTTCGATCATTAATTCAATCTTTTTGTCGATATCCTTTTTCCATTGCAATAGCCAATTGTAGATAAGTTGAATTTGTAGGAAGTACTCTCCCTTTTCTTTAAAGATCTTCAAGATACCTAACTGTTTTTTATAATCTGAGAGTTCTTTTCCTGTCAATTCAAAAGCTTCTTTGTACCTTTCAGTGGTGTTCAAAGAATCTTTTGTCATACCCAGTAAATTGGTTTAAAGATATGAAACCTTTCTGTTTACCATCTGAACAAAATTCATAAAGTTCATCATAATATTATCAATTATATGAATGAGTTATCGACCTCCTTTTTCACGAAAGATGACTTCTCTGGGAAATTGACATATTTGGCAACTGGTGATACGTCTGAAAGTATACAAAAAATACTGGGAAGGATGACTCTGGAAGAGATTATCAACGTAGTGGAACAGAGCGAAACTCTCGTAGCAGGTGTGACGGTATTGAGTGTTTCTATGGATACCCCAATCAAATATTCTGTGAGTAAGGAGCTCACTGAAGGGAAACGGAAATCAAGGTTCTTTTCTAGATTTCTCAAGAAGTAATATCATTTCTACATTCCCATTCCTTCCAATTGAGATGAAAGTTAAGAATGGTGGAATTCGGATATTAACTCTAGAATCACTGCTTTAGTTTGGGGCCATCCGATTTTCTGATGGAAGTATGTGAAGTGATTTCCTTTCACCCTTGCTATTCGTTCAGATGGAATTCCATCTAAGCTGTCAATTGAATATGCTTGATCATTCTGAGCGAGGATAAAATTGACAGGAAGTTCCTGAATCTTCATGATTTCATCGGGAGTCGGCATGATGTTGTCTTCAGACACCAGATTTTGTTGAATAGAATAAAGTAAATTTTTCCAATAGGGGCCATGTCTCGCCCTAAGTGTCTTGGCAACATTCGGTGATTGGTAGTTACTCGGTTCGAAAAATGTTTCAATCTTCTTGAGAGAGATTTCATTGCTCCTCAAACCAGATCCAATCATCACCGCTCTATAGCTTTTATCCGGTCTGTTCGCAAAATATTTCGTACCTAAAAGGGCTCCTAAACTGTATCCTATGAAGAAATACGGTTGCTCAATAGCATCCATTGTCTCTGAGAATTTTCTTACCATGTCGGAGGAAGATAATGGTTTTGCATCTGTAATCTGTTCGTCCCCATGGCCTGGTAAATCAAAGACGATCACATCTCCATACCTAAGTAGGAGCCTAACTAATGTGTGTCTCTGGTCATATTTAATTTCCGTGGATGCATGTGCTAAGACAAATTTGACATTGCCATCACCCTCAAATTTATGCGTCGTCATCTGAAATCCAATTGTGCTATCTTCTTGAGATAGTCAGCTATCTCATTCTTTTCGACCATATTTTTAATATTCGGGTTTAGAGCCAATGCTGTTTGCCAATAATCGAAGTTTTCGTCAAGAAGGGTCAGTTCATTTTTCACTTTCGTTTTGACTCTCTGGATCTCTCCCTCATTCGCTAATTTTTCAGCGATTTTAAGGTAAACTCTTGATTTTTCAAATCTATGCTGTAGAAAGCACAGTCTTGCACGAATAATATTCATTTTCACTTTGAGAGATAAAGAATGCTCTTTCTCAGCGAATTGACTCAGTTGCTCAATGTTCTCTCTTATCTCCTCGATAATTTCCATAGGTACATCAGATAATTGCAATTCAAGAAAAAGAAGGTAAATGACTTCAATCAATGCTTCAGTTTTCAGTTCGACAACTGAGTTTTCATCTGAAATAATCTGCTGGAAATTTTTCTTTGCTTGGAATCGAGCGAATACCCTCTTTTGACTTACAGTTATCTTGCCCTTAGCCATCTGCCAATAGTGGTAGACTCTGATCTCTCCTGTATCCAAGCTTAATTGCTCCAATTCTCTCAAATAGATCAAAGGATCCTCTAACCCACGTTTGCACATCACTTCGATAAGATAGTACAAAGATTCTGCTAACTCAATGGGATGGTTCATCCCTTTTCGAATCAGATACGATGATATCAAATATTTTTCTGCTTTTTTGTATTCTCCCCTTGCTTGATACACTCTCCCATAGCTTTTGAACACTACTCCCAAGCTCAGTGAATCATTCAATTCGGCAAAAATAGATTCTGCATTTCTGAGATAATCTAATGATTTACCTAGCTTTCCCTGCATCAAGTATATTTTCCCTAAATTTGCATACGGAAATGCAATTTGGTGCTTTATGTTCAATTTGTCAAGAATCTGAATACTCTTGTTGATGTTGACAATGGCATCTGAGAGCAATCCGTTTGCGATATTAATTAATGCAAGATCATTGTATGCAATCCCGAGTCCTTCTTCATCAGCAATTTCTTCATATATCTTCATCGCTTCAACAATGTACTTCTCTGCCAAAATCAAATTACCTTTCTTCCATTGAACCAATCCCAAATTATCTAAAATATCGGCTTGAGCTTTGTTTATTTTCCCATTGAGATAAAATTTGCCTATATTCATACATTCAGAATATTCTCCCAACTTATAAAGTGAATAAACTAAATAGGATGCATATTTTTGTGCATCTGGTGAATCGGGGTATGAGTTGAGATACTCTTTCGAAAGTTTAGCTATCTCCTCAAACTTTCCAGAATTGACAAGTCGTCTGAGATAATCCACTAAGCCTAGACAATTACCTGCTACATATATCTTTCTATCAACATTCTACTCTACAATGTACGGATTCTCTAATATCTGATAAATGGGACATTTTTCCTCGTTGAAAAACTAGTGATTCTTCACTCCTCCAATAATCTCTCAATTTAGCTTATCTCTGATACATGAGTCCTCACATTCAATATTGATACTATTAGAGAACTTCTAATATTCTTCTTGTCATACTCTCCCTACTAATGAGGTACTGTGTAGAGAAGTATTCCAAAAGCTAATGTAAGTAATGACAAAATTAATGGGCGACTACCATGAACCTCAAAAGTCCCTTTTAATCCAAAATACAGATAAATTGATGAAATTATATATCCCAGCAGAAGAAAAATACCTGTTATTTGGTAATATTGCTGAGAAAAATCTTTGACAATTACGATAGCAGTCTCTGGATTAGTAAAAATCTCTTGGGGGTCTGTTGTAGTATATTGAATGATCTGGCTTTCTCCCATGTAAAGAAATATACTTCTCGCAATGAACAGTGGGATAAAGAAGAGGGATCTAATTGCATTTAATTTTAGTACAGCATCTCGTGAGCGATATCTGAGTGGGGAATTGATTGGCATAGAACCTCTAACTAGATATGAAAGTATTATTGAGCCTACAAAGAATGAGAGCAGAAAGAATATCGCTTCTTCTATTCCTGATACAATTGGTGAAAGTTGACTTGTTTCTCCTATGGATGTAGTTTGATTTGCAACCATGTATCCCGAGATATATGTAAACAGTGCTGACACGAGTACTAGAAAGGTAATTCGAGGAGCATTTGAATTCTCAAAATTTCCTTTTGATGTACTAGGGGATTTCAGAAATTGAATGAGAGACTGGAGGATTGACGAGGCAGTTGGCTCAATCGGTGGTCTAATAGTGATTGGTGCAAATCCTTGTTGATTGTACATCATTCCTGTAGCCGGATTAATATAATTCATTCCTTGATATTGTTGGTTGGGGAATTGCTGGTTAGGTGGTTGATTGGGAAATTGCTGGTTAGGTGGTTGATTGGGGGATTGCTGATTTGGATTGTTTTTGTTCGATGACTCTTGATCCGTTTGCACGTTCTCTTGTGCTGGAAACTGTGAATATTGAGGTCGCCTCTGAGGTTGGTTCTGCTGGATTTTCGTATTTGGGAAAACTGGATTGAATTGTTGCTCAGTTTTCTGATGCAGTTTCCTCCTCATCATTTCTCGAACTTCGGGAGGGAGGTACTCTGGATTCTGTTCTGGAGTATCTGGAAGTTCAGCGCCACATACCCTGCATTTCACTGCATTTGAACTATTGCTATTTCCACATATGGGACAGTATCGAAGATTTGCCACAATTCTGTTATATCCACTAGTCTATTAAGAAGTATTTATTCATGTACTAACCTACCCCACATAAATCGCATTCCATCATCTGTCTCTAAAAATCGAGCTCCTTTTGGAATACTCTTGGTGGACACACCATTCGCTAATTCCAATTTCCCCTTCTGGTGAAGAGTTCTCAAATACTCCACAATTTCTTCTTCTCTCATCCCCATTTTTTCCATGATAAGAAAGTAAGATTCTATAGCAGTATAAACACCCATCCGCATCTGTGGAGCTGCCATGGATTCAGCAGTACTCATGTATAGAAGCTTATGATCCTCCCCCAATCTCGGTTGTGCTACAGAATGAATTTCAGTCATCATCCCGAGTAGATGGTGAACTCCATCCAATGTATCGCGAATTTCATTGAATTGCTTTTCCAAATCCTCGAACTTCTCATTGGTTTCGTCTAAGACTGACCCTACTTTTCTTACAACTTGTACCAATGGAACATCATTTGAAGCCATGTCCTCTATAAATTTTCTACCATTTACTGTTACGGAAAAGCAATTTGGATGAGTGGGAAGCTTTCCAGATTTTAGCTTGTGTTTGTGAATTTCTATTATATCTAGGAGTGCAAGGGCTTTAATCTCACTGTTGCTGAGCGAACTCTGAGTTTTAAGCATATGATTCCCATTGCTCATCTCTTCTTTCAATCTTGATGCAACACTCATGCGAAACATCTTACTTTTGACGACTATTTGTGCATTTCGAGTCATTAATAGTACGCTGAAATCACATAATTTGAAGAACTAATATTTGTATAAACCGTTGAACATCCGGTAGTTAAACAAAATTAAGGGAGATATCTCATCCAATTACCTTAGTCTAAATACTCTCATTTTGTGTCTTTTTCAACAAATTTCTTAATATTAACCCAAAAATATCTGCCATCTTGGGAATATTTGTATAGCATTGATCGTATAAGCTATCAATGACAATCCACAAATTGACCCTTCCCTTAACAGAGGAGGATGTTAGGAAAATCAATGTAGGTGATAATATCTATGTGACAGGGAGGATCGTCACTGCAAGGGATGATGCTCATAAGCATGCACTGAATCTGAAAGAGAAAGGTGAACCTCTACCTGTAGACTTCGGCAAACTTGGAATATATCATTGTGGTCCTATCATGCAAAAAGATGAAACTGGCACATGGCATATGGTAGCAGGTGGTCCGACGACCTCGTCACGGATGGAAATATTTCAGGATAAATTTATTAAGAACTTTGGTTCTAGACTTATCATTGGAAAAGGTGGGATGGGATCGCGTACTACTGCAGCATGTGAGAAGTATGGTGCAATTTATGGGATGTTCACAGGTGGTGCTGCTCTTCTGGCTGCTGCAGCAGTTAAGAAAGTGGTTGAGGTCCATTGGTTAGAACTTCTTGGAATGCCTGAGTGCTTGTGGGTGCTCGAAGTTGAAGAATTTGGACCACTTATGGTTGGTATTGACGCTCATGGGAACAACTTCTTCTCAGACAATGCAAAGAAAACTGAAGCAGCACGTGAGAAAGCGTACAGCATAATTGCAGGAGTAATGGAGTGATAATTATGGAATTAGAAAAAATAATTGAGGACACAGCTGTTCAACTACTTAGAATTTCAGCTACAAGATTACCGGTTAATGTGGTAAATGCTTTGGAACAAATCAAAGAGACTGCTACAGGTCAGAGTGCTTTACTTCAACTTGGAAACATTACTACAGATATCGGGATAGCTCGTGAGAAGAGTAAACCAATGTGCCAGGATACTGGTATTATCTCATTCAAATTAGAGGTTGGTGACGATTTCCCACTAAAGTCTAAACTGAAGGACATATTCGTCAATGCAACCCGCAGAGCCACAAAGGAAATCCCACTAAGACCAAATACAGTGGATTTCTTCGAGGGAAATCCCAAGGACAATGTGGATGTTAGAGGTCATATTCCTTATTTTTACATTGACTTGGTGCCGGGAGATAAACTGAAGATACTCGCTACAACAAAAGGTGGAGGAAGTTCAAATGTAGCAGCTCTTGGAATGCTCAAACCCGGAGTCGGTCTCGAAGGTGCTCTCCAATTTGTCATAGACACAATTATCAAAGCAGGACCTCAAGGGTGTCCTCCATACCGAGTAGGAATAGGAATAGGGGGCGGTGAGGATATCTGCATGACTCTTGCGAAGAAAGCAATCTTCAAACAAATTGGTGAAAGACATCCTGATCCGAAAGTCGCAAAACTAGAACTGGCAGTCATGGATGCAGCGAACCAGCTTCCTATTGGTGCAATGGGCGTGTCAGGATCAAAGACGGTCATGGATGTAAATATTGAGCTTGCCAGCAGGCATCCAGCTTCCCTTCCAGTCGGTGTCGTCATGTCATGCTGGGCGCTGCGATATGGCAAAGCAGTCATCGGATCAGATGGGTCTGTTGATATCATAGAAACTTAGAGAATTGAGTTTCAAATTAATTTTAATTCGATCCTTAATTTAGAATGAAGAGGATTTATGCTGGAATTCAAATTCACGACTTAGATCATTGCTACTAGAAGTACTATTATAATAACCCAATTACACCCAAATTGTGTGAAAGCAGTATTCCAGTATCAAGGGCTGATCTCAGAAAACTATAAACAGATATTGAGGGAGAATATCTCCGAAATGGAATTTGTGTTTCTTGAGAAGTCCGGTGATGATATGCTGATAAAAGAGATAGGTGACGCAGATATCCTCGTCGGTTACTCGATCTCTGCTGAAATTATGGAAGCCGCAAAGAAGCTCAGGCACATTCAGATCCCTTGGACGGGATTCAACAGACTCGGTAAGGAGTTTCTCAAGGACAGAAATGTCACTGTCTCTAACTCTCATGCAAACTCCTTAGCAATCGCAGAACATGCACTTGCACTTCTCACCTCTGCAGCCAAACTCATTACTCAGAGGGATCATGGGATGCGGGTTAACGACTGGTCAACAAGGTACGAGGGAGTTGATTCTGTGTGGCTTACCGGTAAGACGACTGCGATTATCGGATACGGATCTATCGGGAAGAAAGTGGCTCGCATGATGAAAGCCGCTTTTAACAACAGGATAATCGCGGTGAAGAGAACCAAGGCAGAACCTGATGGTATTGCAGAATTTATAGGTGGGATGGAGGATCTCGAGAGAATTATTCCTGAAGCTGATTTCATCCTCGTTGCAACCCCTCTGACTGAAGAAACAAAGAATCTTGTCAATGAAACCCACTTCAAACTCATGAAGAAGACCGCTGTTCTTGTAAATATCGCCAGAGGTGAAGTTGTAAACGAAGAAGCTCTATATCTCGCCCTCAAAGATAAACAAATCCATTCCGCAGGAATTGATACTTGGTACAACTACCCCAGAGGTGAGGTCAGAATAGTGGGACAAAATTATCCCTTCTTTCTCCTTGAGAATATCGTCATGACTCCACATAGCGCCTTCAAGATTTTGGAGAGAGAAGAAGTCTTCCTCTCAGATATCATTACTAATCTCAAACGAGTGGCAAACGGAGAGGAACCTATCAATCAGGTAAATTTGGAGCTTGGATATTAAGTTCAATATTTGAATTCTCAAAGTATATTCCGTGACACCAATCCTAACATGCTTAAAAAGTGATTTATTTGCAGACCTTCAATCTCAATTAGACACCTTTTCATTAGACATTTTAGGAACCTCAAACTGATTTTCAGAATATGGGATTTTACGAGTTTTCTATACAATTAGAGGCTATATTTTTCTCTTAGCTCATCTACATTCTTCAAGTGGAGGATGCTACCCTCTAT
>Ga0114931_10001892_pt1 | contig 26657 bp, 18 predicted proteins | sample 2SBtaG_FD_89579 | JGI IMG/M metagenome (GOLD analysis project Ga0114931, IMG submission 89579) | Deep subsurface microbial communities from Kolumbo volcano to uncover new lineages of life (NeLLi) - 2SBTROV14_V59a metaG | ecosystem: Environmental > Aquatic > Marine > Volcanic | place: Kolumbo... | reverse complement strand
TTGTGCCGGCCACGAAGTGCTCTATCAGTTTGCTTTGTTGACTTGGGGTAAGTCTGCTTTTTCGTTGGTACATAGTAGCTATTTTAGACTTCTTTCTACTCCTTAGCTACTTCAGCCCCAAAACTTTTATTTAACCACTAATTATCGCGAACGGGACCGGGCCGGAGGGCGGAGCCCGACCGGGATGGTGGATAAAATCATGGGGCCGGGCCGTCTTCGCTAAAGCTACGAGCAAGCAAACGAAGATATTAATACCTTCTTTTGAATGATCAAAAGAAGCAAAAATCACCCGCCTAGGCATAAGTAACGAGCCACACACTAAAAACCCTGAAAAATGTAGAGCAATTGCTTTGTAGTCCTCACTTTGGTAGTTTATCAGGGTGTTAAACGGGAGGGATGGCCGAGCGGACGAAGGCGCTGGTCTCGAAAACCAGTAGAGTCGCAAGACTCTCGTGGGTTCGAATCCCACTCCCTCCGCCTCAAAAGGTCATTACTTAAGATTAATAGCCATTAATTGAAACGTCCGGGCTTACTCCTCAGAAATTTCCCCTACGGCGCGTGGGCCAGCTCACGGAGCCAGTTGTAGTGCGAGCGGACGCCCTCCAGAAATCCCTCGTGAGCGGAATATGGAATACTGTACTCTTTGCAAGTTTTCTCAACTATGTGCGACATTTGAGGATAATTTAGATGGCAAATATGAGGGTGCAGATGATGCTCTACCTGATAATTAAGCCCGCCCAAGTACCAGGTGAGAAGTCTGTTACCCCTGGCGAAGTCCACAGTCGTGTGTATCTGATGGACGGTCCAAGTCCTGTCCATTATCCCCGCTTCTTCGTCCTGCATCGGAAATTCGGCTTCCCCAACACAGTGCGCGAGCTGGAACACAACAGACATTATCACACCCTGCACCATCGCTATGAATACATAAAATCCAATCACGTAGGGAACGGGATAATAAAATGACGGAACCACAAAAGCTATCAGGAAAAAGAATATCTTCCCTCCAAAGAATATAACAGCGTCCATCCCTTTAGGGCGTTTTATGCTGTGACCGTTCAACTTGCCGGTGAAATAGATCTCGAAGTCATCGAACAGATGCCATTTAATAGCGAGGAACCCGTAGAGAAACCAAATATAGAGGTGCTGGAAACGATGGAAGAAGTATTTCTTCTGATGCGGAGTAAACCGCGCGAATGCCCCAACCTCGACGTCACCGTCGTGCCCCGTAATATTAGTATAGGAATGATGGTCATGGTTATGTTTAATCACCCACATGTACGAGCTTCCGCCGATCAGGTCAAGCCAATGGCCCATGAGCTTATTCACAATCCTATGTTTTGAATACGCGCCGTGAATAGCATCGTGCATCACATTAAAAGAAAGGGCGTTAAGAGCAAAGCTCATAGATAGTGATGCTAAAAGAATTCCCCAAACGGGAAGAGCGGCAAAAACTATCAGACAGTAAGAAACGATGACCCAGGATATGGCTAGAAAGGACTTTACATACATATTGAACAAGTCTTTCTTTGTGTTGGACGTATGCTCAAAAAAAGCGCTTACCCTCCTGCTGAGCTCTCTTTCAAACTCGCTGTTCGGAGCAAAACGTATTTTCGCTGATTTAGGTTCAGGATTTGAAACTGTAGCGGTGGGTGCATTTCGCATGATTTATCTGTTCGGATTATACAGAGCCCGGAGACTGAAACCCGAAACCCAAAATCATTGCGGGTTTTCTACAACTGCCTAAATAGTTACTGATTTGTATATGTATTTTGAAGCCGTGAAATTGATTAGGGCTGAGAATACACTATCTGTAAAAATTTATTTATTGCGTACTCGGGTGTATATATTTACCCCTTTTATGTTTAGAATTATTATTGTTGCAACTGTTATCTCTGTCCTTGGAACTAATGACCCGACCGAGAATACAGATTTGATTCGGGCAACAGTATATATCATCGCATTCAATAAGTACAATTAATCGATTCCGGGACAAAAACATGGCCATTCAGAAGTTTGAACAAAACTCCCCCCTTGAGCGGTACAAAAGAACACTGAAGCTTATTGAGCGGGAAAGAACCTTTATTCTCCTAACCGGGGATTCGGTAGAGCAAATATTCGATGCTCTTGGAGAATTAAAAGAGAGGGGGCATGAGCTTGCGTGTGTGGATTTTAAAATCCCCGGAACAACAGAGCGGATGAAATCTATTAAAAGAAAAGGGGCCATTTGCCCCGGGGTGTATTCGATATCGACGGCAAAAGAAGTGAGGACCGCTATAAACGCCGGGGCGGCTCTCATTTTTTCCAATCACATGGACAAAGGCGTAACAAGAAAATGCAGGCTGGAGAAAATATTCCATGCCGCAGGTGCCCTTACGCCTAAAGAGGTTTATGAGGCAATTGAGTCGGGCGCAGACGCGGTGAGCGTATACCCATGCTCTGCAATGGGCGGCGTATCCTGGCTTAGAAGATTAAAAGAGATGTACCCGGGCTTAAAGCTTATCCCTACCGGCAAGATAAGCGTCACGGAAGCAGGGGATTATTTAAAAGCGGGCGCTTTTGCCGTAGCGTCCGTTATAGACGCCGGGAATACCGTGGAAGCCCGGGGAATGATTCAGGCCCTCATTGATTCAAAATAAAACGCAAGAGACTTATTGTCCAAGAACTTTACTCTCTGATACCGCTATCAAATTTATGTACATGCGTAGAAAAACCGCGGGTAAACTATTAAAAGCCCGGGGATAATGTAGTTGCCGGATTTAAATAAAATATGAAACCTAAACTGTCTCCCTTAAGTTATAATTATTAAAATTTACAAAACTCCTCGGAGGATGTTATGAATAAAAGTTTACTTGCGATATTTACTGTAATGTTGGGCGTTTACGGATTTACGGACGTACAGGCTGCGAATGCCGGGCAGGCTCTCAAAAGAATCGGGTATCAGAGAAGCGAAGACGGCGGCATAAGAAGCGATAAGGTAAGCCCTGCGCTGGGGGAGGTTATAAACGAGATAGACCGGGTAAACGTAAGCAGAGGCAACCCGGATGATGTAAGCGGCCTTGAAGAGTTATCGACCAGGCTTGTTAAGGTGGATGCGGACGGCATGATAGAGGTGTATATTCACTGTAACGAAATTGGTGATGATAATGTTGATCGCCTGGTAGATTTGGGCCTTGACGCCGAAGTAATAAACGACGACCTTAAAATAGTTCAGGGGTGGCTTCCTCACGAGGTTATAGAGGAAGCGTCAGGGCTTGGGTTTGTGGATAGGATAACACCACCGAGATACGACCACACAAGAGTGGGCTCCGTTACCGCCCAGGCGGATTCGATAATCGGAGCGGAGCAGGCAAGGGCTGAATTCGGAATTGACGGCTCGGGAGTTAAAGTAGGTGTGATTTCAGACGGTATCGCGAGCTTGGGGAATTCTCAGGCTTCCGGGGACCTGCCATCATTCGTACAGATTGGGGACGCAGGGAGCGGAGACGAGGGTACGGCAATACTCGAGATAATCCATGATATAGCGCCGGGCGCCGACCTTGCGTTCCATACCGGAAACAGCACGCTAAAGTTTATAGAGGCTATCGAGTTCTTCAGCAATAACGGGGTAGATATAATAGTAGACGATATAGGATACTTAACCGAGCCGTTTTTCCAGGACGGCTCCGTTGCTCAGGCTGCTGCCGACGCCGTAAAGCAGGGAATGGTGTTTGTGTCAGCCGCCGGAAATGATCAGGACCGCCACTACCAGGCATTATATCTTGACGTAGACCCCGGTGACGATGAGAGCAACAACCACGACTTCGGCGCCGCTGCCGGACAAGCGAGCACCAACCGTATGTCTTATCTGTTACCTGCAGGCGGAGAGGTAGTCGTGGTACTCCAATGGTCTGACTCTTTCGGCGGGTCGTCTAATGATTTCGATCTATTCTTGGTAGAGCCCGGAACAAATACCGTAATAGATTCCAGCACTGTAATACAGAATGGTAATGACGACCCTATAGAAATTGCGGGAATTCAGAATGACGGCGATACATCAAGTTCGTTCGAAATAGTTGTTGATAAATTCAGCGGTGAGGACCAGACGCTTGAAATAGTGTTCAACGGAGACGGAAACCTTCAGGAATTCAATGTGCCTGAGGACTCGATATACGGCCACCCGGCACATCCGGACGTAATCGCCACAGGGGCTACGTTTAACAGCGAAGTTGACTTTTTCAGCTCTTTCGGCCCGTCATCGATTTTCCATGACCCGGTGGTTACGGTTTCATCAAAAAACACTGAATCTTCTTTAAAAGCGGCCGCGCTCCTTGAATCAAGACCCAAACCCGATATTTCGGCGCCGAACGGATTATCCACTACGGTGCCGGGATTCACTAACTTTTTCGGCACTTCCGCGGCAGCACCTGTAGTTGCAGCGGCTGCGGCTCTTGTGTATCAGGCTGCGGAATTCGCGGACACTACTCTGGCAAGTGAAATATCAACAGAATCGGCAATTGCAACGAGACAGACACCTCAGGAGATACGCGATATTCTGATGAATACCGCCACTGACATAGGCCCTTCGGGATTCGATAATACCTCAGGGGCAGGTATAGTAGACGCATTCGCAGCAGTGGAAGAGGCACTTCAGGGATTAGCGGGACCAGGGTCCGGACCCGGCGACGGTGGAAACACCGGTAGCGGAGGGAACGGTAATGGCGGAGGAGGGTGTTCTCTTCTGAGCGGTGCGGGAAAGAGCCCACACAGCGGTAGTATTATATTCAATATATTAGTACTTCTCGTCCCCGCTATTTTTGGTGCGCTCATTCAAATCAGAAGAAGGATATGATTCATGAAATTACTGATAATCGGCCTTGACTGCGCCGATCCCGGGCTTGTGTTCGGATGGAAGGATGAGCTTCCAAACCTAAAGAGATTAATCGAAAGCGGAGCCTACGGGCCGCTCCTTTCGACACATCCGCCGATCACCGTGCCCGCATGGGCTGTGATGATGAGCGGTAAGGACCCCGGGCAGCTCGGATATTACGGGTTCAGGAACAGAAAAGATTACTCCTACGACGCTTACGGAATTGCTAACGGAAACGCGGTAAAGGTGGACCGGATCTGGGATAAGCTTTCCAGGGCAGGCAAAAAAGTAATCCTACTGGGCGTACCCCAAACCTACCCCCCGAAGCCCGTAAACGGGTGCGTTGTAAGCGGATTCCTGGCACCCGACACCAAAAGCAACTATACTTATCCGATTGCACTTAAAGACGAAATTGAAGAGGCGGCCCCCGGATATGTGCTCGATGTTGAGAACTTCAGAACAAACGACAAAGAAGCTCTCCTGGGGCGCATTTACGATAAGACCGAAAAGCATTTTAAGGTTGCGAAACATCTGATTACACAAAAGCCCTGGGATTTCTTCATGCTCGTGGAGATGGGCGTGGACAGGATTCACCACGGGTTTTGGAGCTTTATGGACAAAGAGCACCCAAAATACGTCCCGGGGAATCAGTTTGAAAACTCGATAAAGGAATACTACAAATACTGTGACCGGGAGATCGGTGGGCTGTTATCGTTGGTACCCAAAGATACCGTTGTTATGGTGGTATCGGACCACGGCGCCAGAAAAATGGAAGGCGGCATCTGCTTTAACGAATGGCTTATAAAAGAGGGCTATCTGACTTTGAAGGACTACCCGGAAGAGCCTACCCGCTTTGCCGATACCGAGATTGACTGGAGCAGTACCGCTGCCTGGGGGGAAGGGGGATATTACGGACGCTTATTTATGAACGTAAAGGGCAGAGAGCCCGAGGGTACGATCGAGCCCGGGGATTATGAAAAAGTACGCTCTGAACTCATAGAGAAGCTCGAGGCAATAGAAGACCCCGGGGGCGTGAATATAGGCACAAAGGTCTACAGACCCGAGGAGCTCTACAGAAAGGTAAACGGCGTCGCGCCTGATCTGATAGTGTATTTCGGGGAGCTCGGATGGCGCTCTGTGGGGAGCGTGGGAATGGGTGGCATTCACACATTTGAGAACGATACAGGCTCTGATGAGGCAAACCACGACTGGAACGGAGTATTTATTTTAAACGACACCGGATGCAGACTGGGTAATATGGAGACGGGGTATAAAGAGGGAATGAAAATATACGATATTGCCCCTACTGTGCTCAACTTGTTCGGCATGAAGTTCGAGGAAGAGATAATCGGTAAGAGCATAACGCAATACGAGAGTAAGGGAATTCTTTCAAAATTAAAGAGGATATTGGGTTAGCCTGCAGTAAAAACAGAGTTGGGGAATATATAATCCATAAGCCGGATTTGATTTATTGCCCGGTGCGGCTTAGTTAATGGCAAAGACTGATAATACGAGAAACAGAGCAATTCTAATTACAGCCCTTTCGATGGGAATAACGTTCGGGCTGGTGGATATCTATATCGGAATTAAGGTGCAGGGACAGAAATATCTGCCGCTCACTTCGTTGGCGATTCCGGCAGCAGTTACCAGTGGTTTTTACATTATCGCATACCTGGCGATATGGTACGGAATCTGCTCTCGCCTGCTTAAAAGGTTCAAATTAAACTGGGCTAATCTGGCAATATCCACAGGGGCGCTGATCGGGGCCTTCGTCGTACTTTCGTCCCAAAACTACTACACCATTGCCGGGATACCGAAATTAGGGAATATAATAGGCACTCTGGCTATTCTAGCCGCTTCTCTTATGGCGTCGGTATTTTGTTACCTAGTGTTGACCAAATTAATAGATTTTAAGAATCCCGGGCTTACGGGATTAAGAGCGAGTCTAATAATTCCGATTGTAATCGGTGAAACCATTGTTATGGCTTATTTTCAGAAATACGGCCATATACCTCTTTTTTTACTATTTGGCGCTTATGCCGCCGCCGTGATTTTTACAATAGGCTTATTCTACTACATAGATATTTCTAAATTCCGGGTGCTCAGTGCGCTTATTGCTATTACGATCGTAATAGTAGCGTGCGGGCCTATTGCGGTATTCATTAAGCAAAATAAAAACAGGGCTTTTCTCAGTCCGAATGAAAATACTGCGGGGAACGACATTGAACACGTCATACTAATTACTATAGATACATTAAGGGCAGACGCGGTGTCTTCATACGGAAGCCAAAGCGTAAAAACCCCGAATATAGACGGACTGTCGAAGGACGGGGTGCTGTTTAAAAATGCATATTCATCCGCGCCGTGGACTCTGCCGGCAGTCGCTTCGATTATGACCGGCCTTCCGCCCGCGACTCACATGACCACAACCGCAAGCTCAAAACTACCCGGGAAATTTAAAACCACCGCCGAGTATATGCTCGATTCGGGTTATTATACAGGGGCCATTGTTAAAAATATCTTTCTTCATCCCGAGTACAATATAGATCAGGGTTTTATAGATTATTATCATTATCCGAAATCTAACAAGTATGTCAGGTCCTTCGGGAGCGCTCTGATAAACATCGCGATTAACAAAAAGCTCAGAGACGATGTTACTACCGAAGATATAACGGACTTGTCGATTAACTGGCTTAAAGAAAACAGTGATAAAGATTTCTTCTTATGGGTACATTACTTCGATCCTCACCAGCCTTATGCGCCTCCTGAGGTTTATATGGCCGATAAAAGTAAACCGCCGACCCGAATAGGGATGGAGTTTAACGGAGCAAAACACATACGGAGCGGGCATTTTGTCCCGACGGTGAGGGAAAGAGAATGGATAAGGGAGCTATATGAGGCCGAGGTTCGGTACGTGGACGATAATTTAGGTAGGCTTCTTGAATCCTTAAAGAGGTCCGGGCTGTATGAGGACTCGCTTATAATACTGACTAGCGATCACGGGGAAGAGTTCTGGGACCACGGAGGCTTTGAGCACGGGCACGCGCTTTATAATGAAGTAATTCATGTACCGCTTATTATAAAACTACCGGGAGAAAATCAGGCAGGTGAAGAGAGCATGAGGGTAAGCACTCAAAGTCTGATGCGCACAATTCTGGACGCAAGCGGTGTAGAGTATGAGAGAGACCGCCTGATTGCCGGATCTTTATACCCTCTGATGCAGGGTAACAGCACCAAAGTAAATGAGGAGCCGCTGGTAAGCACCGGGCTTCTGTATTATGAGGACAAAGAATCCCTTATCTCAGGCGATACGAAGTATATACACTCTCTTATTACAAATGAAGAAGAGCTCTATGATCTGGCTAACGATCCCGACGAGCAAAATGCGCTAAGTGATAAGGGTGGGGTTTTAAAAGCCAAGCAGATGTTGAAAAAATACAATGAACAAGCTAAGAAGCTAGGCTCAGAGTACGGTGTGGAGAATATAGAAGAGGTTGTGCTAAGTAAAGACAAGAAAGAAAAGTTAAAAGCGCTGGATTATATTCAGTAATAACTGCAGCCAAAACTATTTGTCCTTAGCCCCAGAATATATTACATTTTATGACTTTATACGCCATGTTGAAAAAGATTACAGGATGTCCGGGTCTTAGTAGGTTGAGAATCCTCTTACCAGCTCTCATATTTTTCATATGTATTTATGTAGCTCAAACGGAGCCCGCGCTGAGCTACATAGGCCCTGGGGCGGGCTTTGCCTTTCTGTCGTCTTTTCTGGTACTTATACTCACGTTCGCACTTGCAGTTTTTTACCTGCTGTCCTGGCCGCTCAGGTTTTTGCTGAGGAGTGTCTTCAGAAAGGGGCCTAAAACAAAGACGGATATAAAGAGAGTAATAATTATAGGGCTTGACGGTATGGACCCCGGGCTTGCAAAAGGGTTCATGGATCAGGGCAAGCTGCCGAATTTTAAAAAATTGAGCGATCAGGGAACTTTTACGAAGCTCGGGACAAGCTACCCTTCGATATCGCCCGTGGCATGGTCGTCATTTATGACAGGCGTTGACCCCTCACATCACAACATTTTCGACTTTATCACGCGTGACCCGTGCACCTATCAGCCGATGCTCACTTCGGCAGACATAGGAAAGGCCTCAAAAGTGCTTCCGATCGGGAAGTTCATGATACCTCTGGGGAAACCTAAGATGCGGCTACTTAGAAAAAGTCAGCCCTTCTGGAAGATCCTCGGTAAGTACGGGATATTCAGCTCGATAATTCGAGTACCGATCACATTTCCTCCCGAGAAATTTAACGGAGTGCTATTGTCGGGGATGTGCGTCCCGGATCTCAGAGGCTCGCAGGGAACGTTCTCTCACTATACGACGGATAGAGACAGGACAAATATAGAGACGGGGGGTGAAAACCGCTTTGTCGAGCTCAATAACGGTATTATAGAGACGGAGCTCGTAGGACCCGAGAATCACCTGGTAAAGAACGGGGGCGAGCTTAAATTGTCGCTTAAAATAAAACTCGATAACGCGAAGGGTAAAGCACGGATTGAAATCTCGGACGAGAGCTTTGAGCTGGAGCCAAAAACCTATTCCCCCTGGATAAGAATCACTTTTAAAGCGGGCCTCGGAATAAAAGTACACGGTATCTGCAGGTTCTACATAAACAGTTTGGCCCCCGACTTTGATATGTATGTGACTCCGATTAACATCGACCCTGAAGAGCCTGCATTACCTATATCACACCCGTTTATATTCTCTGTTTATCTGGCAAAGCTGATAGGATCGTACGGCACACTGGGGCTTGCCGAGGATACCTGGGCGCTCAACGAGGGCGTGATAGATGAGGACGCTTTCCTCGAGCAGTCATATCTATTGTATGAAGAACGGGAAAAGATGTTCTTTAATTCACTTGAAAAAACGCCCCGAGGGCTTGTAACATGCGTATTCGATACCACGGACAGGGTGCAGCATATGTTTTTCCGCTGTCTTGATCCGGAGCATCCCGCCAACAGGGGAAAGGAAGTCGAGAAGTATAAAAAGGTAATCGAAGAGCTATACATAAAGATGGACGGGCTGATCGGAAAAGCGCTTGAAAAAACTGATGAAAATACTGTACTTAGCGTCATATCGGACCACGGGTTCACGCAGTTCAGAAGGGGCGTGAACTTAAACAGCTGGCTCTATAAAGAAGGCTACCTCGTGCTCAAAGAAGGCAGTACTGAGAGCGGAGACTGGCTTAAGAACGTGGATTGGGAAAGAACAAAAGCATTTTCGCTCGGACTTGCGGGTATCTTTATTAATAGGAAGGGCCGGGAATCAAACGGAATAGTAGAGGAAGGAGAGGAGCTTCAGGCGCTCAAGAACGAGATGATAGAGAAACTTAAGGGGTTAAGAGACGAGGAGACGTCCACCGTATCCATAAGAGAGGTACTGGATACGGAAAGGGCTCATTCGGGACCTTACAAATATGACGCCCCTGACCTCCTGGTGGGTTACAACGCGGGCTATAGAAGCTCGTGGGGATGCGCCGTCGGGCGCGTGACGGGCGCTGTGTTTGAAGATAACACCAAGCACTGGAGCGGGGACCACTGCGTAGATCCGAATATAGTACCGGGAGTGCTGTTCATAAACCGGAAGATCTCAAAAGAAAATCCGCACTTAAACGATATGGCCCCCACTGTGCTCGATTTGTTCGGCGTTGAAATACCAAAATATATGAAAGGCGCTCCACTCATAGGATCACAAAATCTTGGGGATGAAGTAAATACAGGGGATATAGAGGATAAAGAGGCGAAAGCCGTATAAATTAAAAGAGCTTACAAGTTAAGCAGGTCGGGATTTTGTAATACATACACTCATGATACTGGAAAAGTTAAGAAAAATAATCTTATCAATAACACTTATATTTGCCGTGAGCTTGTGTGTAGTCACTGTTGGCTGCGGGGATAGCGGGAACACCGCTTCAGGCAAGTCGGGAGATATTGAGAAGAAGCTGATAGTGATCGGTTTTGACGGTATGGACCCGAAAATCCTTCGGAAGCTCATAGCACAAGGAGAGCTTCCGAATTTCAAAGCTTTGAGTGAAACGGGGGATTTCAGAGAGCTTGCTACGAGTATCCCTCCGCAGAGCCCTGTAGCATGGTCGAATTTCATAACCGGAATGAACCCGGGCGGTCACGGGATATTTGACTTCATTCACAGAGACCCCAAGACCATGTTCCCGTATTTATCCACTTCAAAAACCGAAGTCGCCGAAACCACTATAACCCTTGGCGACTGGGTAATTCCCCTTTCTTCGGGCAAAGTTAAGCTGCTTCGTCAGGGAAAGGCTTTTTGGGAATATCTTACGGAGAACGGGGTTACTTCTACTATCTTCAGACTACCGGCAAACTTCCCCACCGTACAAGGAGAGGCACACCAGCTCTCGGGAATGGGCACACCCGATATGCAGGGCACATACGGGACGTTCTCTTACTATACGGATGAGAAAGGAGATAAGTTCGAGGATATTTCGGGGGGAGTCGTATTCCCTGTAAGCGTAGCGGATAACAGCTTCAAAAGCACACTCCCGGGGCCTAAAAATACGTTTAAGAAAGACTCGCCCGAAATAAAAGTAGAGTTCGAAGTTTATATAGACCCTGAGAACCCTGTTGCGAAAATTAAGGTGCAGGACAACGAAATAATCCTTAAGCAAGGCGAGTGGAGCGAGTGGATAACTATTGAGTACGAGATAATCCCCTATATTGAGAAAGCAAAAGGTATAGCGAAATTTTACTTAAAGGAAATAAGACCTAATGTTAAGCTCTACGTAACACCCGTAAATATCGATCCTGAAGATCCGGCGCTTCCGATCTCAAACCCGGAAAGCTATTCAAAAGAGCTCGCAAAAGCAATAGGCCCGTTCTATACTCAGGGTATCCCCGAGGATACTAAGGCACTGTCTGAAGGTGTGCTTAACGACACCGAGTTCCTCGACCAGGCGGATATCGTATTTGGAGAGGAATTGGATATGCTCGACTATGAGCTTGCGCGCTTTAAAAAGGGGTTACTTTTCTTCTATATCGGAAGAACGGATCAGCTGTCGCATATGTTTTGGCGCACAATGGACCCGGAGCACCCGGCATATGATTCTGAGATAGAGCTCAGGGACGTATTGAAAACTCTTATATAGAAATGGACACCGTGCTCGGCAAAGTGCTCGAGCAGATGGACCCGGATACAACGTTGATCGTATTATCCGACCACGGGTTTGCCCCTTTTTACCGGGCGTTTAACCTAAACACCTGGCTTAAGAATGAAGGCTATGTGACGCTCACCGAAGATACAGAGGGCGAGTTCTTTCAAAATGTGGACTGGAGCGGCACAAGAGCGTACGGCGTGGGGTTTAACGGGCTTTATTTAAATCTTAAAGAACGGGAGCTTCAAGGAATTGTGGAGCCCTGGGAGAAACAAAAGCTTCTCGATGAGATATCTGAAAAGCTGCTTTCGGTAAGAGACCCTAAAAACGGTGAGCAGGTGGTATCGAAGGTTTATAAGGCGAGTGAGGTCTATCAGGGTCCCTATATGAAAGACGCCCCCGATTTGATAGTAGGCTATAATAAAGGATACAGAGCGTCGTGGTAGACCGTGCTCGAGAGTTTCCCGGAAGAGACGCTCAGAGATAATAAAGGAAAATGGAGCGGTGACCATTTAATGGAGGCGGAGCTGGTTCCGGGCATACTGCTATCGAATAAGAAGATCGTATCCGAGAATCCCGCGCTTTACGATATGGCACCGACCATATTGGCTGTATTCGGAATACCCAAGCAAAAAGGGATGATAGGGTCCAACGTTTTAAAATAAGATATAAACAACCACAAAGAAGAATTAATAAAGGAGGTCATGGAAGATGTTCGGCGGATCTAAAGTTAAACTGGATAAAGACCTGATGGAGAGGGCAAAAAAACACGCGGAAGAAGCGGGATACAGCTCTTTGGAGGAGTTTATTACACATGCGGTGGAAAAGGAGCTGAGGAGTGTCGGCGGCTCTCCCACAGAGGACGATGAGCAGGTAACCAAGAGACTCAAGGGCCTTGGGTATATCGAGTAGTCGACGGGTTTTTACGACTTAAACCACTATTACTATTTTTCTTATCGATATGAACATGGCTCTAAGACATAACTATTTCAGAAGATTATTGAATGCAATATATATAGGAGGCATAATAGGCTTTATCACGGGGCTTGTAATATCTATCATAAACATTACCGCTCAGCATTACATAGAATATAAGCTATACAACATCGCTCTATTTGATCTCCAATACAATCTGACAAAATATACTGTAATATCTGCCCTGTGCGCTGTAATAGTGCTAGCAGGGATTTTGATTATTGAACAGGCTTATAGGCGGCACCTAAATCCTGAAAATAAGGGTAATGAAGATTTAAGCAAGAAAAGGGTCATTGCTTCAGTTCTCTTCTTTATACTCGCAGCGGCATACGGAACACTCTTTTATTTATATTATTCTACGATAGATACTTATCTCGATAAAGGTTTTGAAGTGCTTTTCTTCGGAGCTTATAATCAATATTTAAGCAATTTGTATATCGTCATTATAATCCTGCTTGCTTTTATGTGTTTAATACTGAGCATAATTAGTACTTATATCCTAATTAAACTAAAGATTATAGAGACATTGTTGAGATTGGCATCGGCCATCATTTCGTCGAAACTTAGCTCCGGTATAGGTGCTGCAGCGATTGCGATTGTAATCATTTTTAACCTGTTTGCATATATATATACGAGCACTCAAAAAAAAGAAGGACCCAACATCGTTTTAATAACTATAGATACACTTAGGGCCGACCATCTCGGCGCGTACGGTTACGAGAGGAATACCTCACCCAATATAGATAAGCTGGCCGAAAAGGGGATACTCTTCGAAAACGCGTATTCACAGGCTCCCTGGACCTTGCCGTTCATGGTATCCATGAATACATCCCTGTACCCTCAAGAGCACGGTGTAACAGATAAAAAATATAAACTATCAAACAGTATGACCACTATAGCCGAATATATGAGCAATAACTTTTATAAAACTATAGGTATTGTTTCTAATCGTTTTCTAACACCACAATACGGATTATCCCAGGGATTCGATATATTCAAACTGAAGTTTTCACGTAATCACGGAACTGAAAAAACTTCTGCTAAGATTACGGATACCGCTATCAAATATATTTCAATATACAAGAATGATAAATTCTATTTATGGATTCATTACATGGACCCGCATGCCAAGTATATGAAGCACCCCGAATTCGGCTATAGCTCGGGTTATCTCGGTAAATTGTCCACAGGCCGGCTCACCCCCGGAAAATTGAATAGAATGATACCGAAGTTAACTCAAGCGGACATACAATACGTTAAAGACTTATATGACGAAGAAATCTCTTTTACGGATAAGCACATCGGGCGCTTTATTGATGCGTTAGGAAAATTCGGACTTACTGACAAAACTGTCATAATAATTACAGCCGACCATGGGGAAGAATTTCTGGATAAATCCAAATTTGGTCATGGGATAAGCCTGTATCAAGAATTAATACACGTTCCGCTAATTATTTACGTACCGAGTAAGAATGGGCGTCAAACAAAGAGAGTTAATACTAATGTGGAAGTGAGAAGTATAGCAAAAACAATATCGGATCTATCTGTTAGAGATAATCATTCATTCGCAGGGAAAAATCTTCTTATTGTAGCCGAAGAGAAAGATCGAAACTATATTGCATATAGTCAGAGTTCAAACTCTAAAAAGAGAGTTGCACCTTTAGAAACAATTGTCTCAGGCTATTGGAAGCTGATCAAAACACTAGACGATTCGAGTTACGAGCTTTACGATTTGAAAAACGACCCTTTGGAAAAGATAAATTTGTTCGAATCCGAGCTACAAAATACAGCTCAAGTGAAAAAAGAACTGATCTCTAAGCTCAAAGACTATAGGGTAAACAAAGAGGTAAAGGAGGAGAAAGTTAAGCTTTCCCAAAAGGATATTAAGCATTTAAAGGCTCTTGGATATATAGAATAAATTTCGAGCCTAAAATGCACTCATCATAATAAGCAGAGGAATTAAATGGCATACTCAAAAACTCGAAAACTAGTCGATATAATCTATCTGGGCATTATAATCGGATTTCTATACGGTCTTATTCTCACGATCAACAACATATATATGCACGACTATATTAACTACGAATTATATAACCTTATTTTATTGGAATTACAGCACAATCTCACAAAATATTCGGTCATATTTATATTAATCGTATTAATATGTGCTGTCCCGATTCTACTGCTGCAATACTTGAATAAATATAATACTAATAAGAAGAATATTCTTAGTAAGGACCTAGTCCGCTCATCCATTATTTCTTTGATCTACACGATATTCTTGGGCATTATTTTCGAATTTTATTATGCAGACCTTAAATTCTATTTACTAAAGGGCCCTGAAAGCAGTTTCTTTAAGAGGTTAGATATTGCAGGAGCAGCTGTTAATCTGACAATCTTAGGCGGGATAAGCTTTGTAACCCTCCTTTCCATAAGTTTTGTGGTGTTGAAATTCAACATAATTCAAAAACTTAGTGGAATCATGGAATCAAGAGCAATCGGCCGGACTGCAGCTATCCTTTTAGGTGCAGTGGTTTTATTAAATGTATTTATCTATGTATATAAAACTAAAAACGCTAACCGGGAGATGAACGTTGTATTAATCTCTATCGATACTCTCAGAGCTGACCATCTCGGATCATACGGTTATGACAGGAATACTTCCCCGAATATCGATAAACTTGCGGAAAAAGGGATACTGTTTGAAAACGCGTATTCCCAGGCGCCCTGGACTCTACTATCCATGGCCTCTATGATTACCTAACTGTATCCCAAGGAACATGGAGCTATAAATAAAGAGAGCAAACTTAAGAACAATATTTTAACTATAGCCGAATATATGAAGAACGATTTTTACAAAACAATTGCAGTTGTTTCTAACAGATTCGTGTCTGATATGTACGGTTTTTCCCAGGGTTTTGACATATTCAATAAGGACTTGGTCGGAGGGTATGGAAGAAGTCAGACTTCTGACAAGTTATCCGAGCGTGCAATAAAATATATTGAAGATAATAAGAACAATAAGTTCTTCCTTTGGCTGCACTATATTGACCCTCACGGTCATTATCTCAATCACCCTGAATTTGGATATAGCTCAAACTATTCCGGACAGTTAAAGCCTGTTATATCAGCAATAGAGCTAAACACAAAATTAGATATATTGGATGAAAAGGACATTCAGTTCGTAGTAGACCTATACGATGAGGAAATATCATTTACAGATAAGCACATTGGACGTGTATTAGATTATCTGGACGATTCAGGGCTCTTAGATAGTACTTTAGTCATAATTACGGCTGACCATGGGGAAGAGCTAATGGACAGAGACAGGTTCGGCCACGGAAAGACTGTATACCAGGAATTAATACACGTTCCGCTAATAGTTTACGTCCCGGGCAGGCAAGACATGGTGGGAATACGGGTTAAGGCTAATGTTGAGGTCCGAAGTATAGCGAAAACCGTATCTGATCCAAACGGCATCAAAACTAATGATTTTCAGGGCGAAAGCCTTTTAGTAACCGCGACGGAAGGCAGCAATTATAAATATTCGTTTAGTCAGAAGCTCAAGAATGCAATACTTTACCCAAGATCGAATGCAGTTATTTTAGGTCATTGGAAACTGATACAACAACTTCCCAGTTCAACTTTTAAGCTATATGACCTGGAAACTGACCCGGGGGAGAAAAACAATATATTCGGATCATCTGAACCTGATATCAATCAAATACAATCACAATTAATTTCAGGTCTGTCAGTACTAAATGCAGCTCAAGAAACCGAGTTGGAGAATGTTGAGCTTACTGAAGAGCACATAGAACAATTCAAATCACTGGGATATATAGAGTAAATTACAAGGTACCAGAGCATACTCCACTATTAAACATTTAGACGCAAAGGACAATATCTGTGAATCAGCATAGTACGAAAAATAATCTCCGAAATATACTGAAACTCCTAAATATCGCTCTGATTTTAGGCATTTTGTTCGGGCTTTTTTTTGCCGTGCTTCATATATTAAGGAATAGGTATATAGATTACGGAGTATACAATATCGCACTCCTCGATCTGAGAGAAAATCTGAACGAGTATTTATTCATATTTATATTGATAGCGTTTGTCTTGTTTATTATAGACAGAGCGGTATCTCATCTTTTTCGTAAAGGATTTCTAAGAAATTTTCAAGAAAAGAACTCGCAGAAGAATTTACCAGCAGCACTCACTTACTCACTGGCTTTACTTTTTATATTATCTATAATAACTTTTTCTATTTACCCCGATATCATCTCGTTTTTAAAATCCACTTCTTTAGCACAACAGTTTCATAAAATCACAGCATCAAGGAGTGATACCTATAAGATATTCATTGTCATGTTCGCGGTTTCGGGCCTGATCTTTATTACTCTCAGCACTTATGTATTGTCAAGATACAAAATAGTAAGTAGAACCCAAGAGCTGTTTTCAAAATTCGCAAACTCCCGGCCACTTATCATGCTGGGCTCTTCTTTACTGGGCATAATGATCATATTTAATATAATTATGCTAGCTTACAGCTACGCAAGTGCGCCTGAAGGGCCTAATATAATCCTGATATCAATTGATACGCTAAGGGCCGACCACTTGGGCTCATACGGCTACGGGAGAGGTACAACTCCCAATATAGATAAATGGGCTGAGAAGGGAATACTTTTTGAAAACGCCTATTCTCAGGGCCCATGGACCTATCCCTCAATGGCTTCTATGCACACTTCTTTGTACCCGACTCAGATCGGTGTTGAAAATCTGGACACTAAAATTCACGATAGCTTTATGACATTGGCTGAGCATATGAAAAATAATTTTTACGATACTCATGCCATAGTTTCGAACATAGTAGTCAGTGAGCCTCTGGGATTCTCACAGGGATTCAATACCTTTGACCAGGGTTCCATCAGAAAAAACTTTGAGCTAAGCTCGCATATTGTTACCGATAAGGCAATAGAGTATTTGTCCGGGAAGAAAGGCGGCAAATTCTTTCTCTGGCTTCACTACATGGACCCGCACTATAACTACATCCACCACCAAGAATATAACTACAGTGAGGGTTACAGCGGCTCGCTCGGGGATAATCTCAGCATCAAATCTCTGAATACGGAGAAGGAACCTCTGGACGAAGAGGATTTAATATATATAAAGAATTTATATGACGAAGAGATCTCTTACACTGACAACAGCATAGGGGAGCTGCTTGACGCCGTGGTTGAGCTTGGGCTGATGGATAACACGGTTATTATTCTGACAGCAGACCACGGGGAAGAATTCATGGAAAGGTCCAGATTCGGGCACGGAAGAACCCTTTTTCAGGAGCTTATTCATGTACCGCTGATTATATATATACCGGGTAATAAAGATATAGGCGGGAGAAGGGTTAGATCGAGCGTTGAGGTGAGGAGTATCGGAAGGACTGTTCTTGACTTGAGCGGGATTGCGAATACCCAGGTCCAGGGACAGAACTTACTGATTGCCAAAGATGACGATGACTGGGAAAGCCACGCATACAGCCAGAAACCAAACGGTGAGGGAGAGCTACCTTTGGAGGAAGCAATTATTTCGGACAATTGGAAGCTTATTAATAATTTAGGGAACGGGGTATATGAACTTTATGACCTGGAAAACGATCCTGACGAGAAGAATAATTTATTTAATGTGGAACAAAACGGTGTGGATATAACAAAACAAGAACTACTGACTAAGCTTTCAGAAATAAATACAGAGAGAATAGGAGAGCCTGGCGAGGTGGAATTCAAAGAAGAGGATATAAAGAAGCTTAAAGCGCTCGGTTATATTCAGTAAATGCAATAATGGGAGAGAGCAAAATATTATAATGTCGAACTATTTAAAAAAGAATCTATTGACTTTCTTTAAGTTATGTAATATCGGGATATTTATTGGATTTTTGCTCGGTTTATTATTTGGAATATTGCATATTATAGAAAACAGATATCTTGACTATAAGTTGTACAACCTCGTTTTATTTAATCTCAGAGAGTTTGTTACAGACTACACAATTATATTCGTCTTATTAGCTTTAGGCATTATTCTTGTTGAAAAATTCGTAGTTAAGATTATAGGGTCTACCAAGATTAATATTATTAAAGACGAAAAAACAATATTGGCGTTATCTTATTCATTATATTTAATCTGTATTCTTACAGTTGTATTTTACGTATTCTATCCCGACTTGCTAGTGTTCTTAAAAATTACCTTTAAAAACAGACTGATAAAAAATTTACCTAGAATGAGGGAAGAGTTAATCACTATATCCTGGGTTATTTTTACTATTTTCGCTCTTATATTCATACCGCTAAGTACATATCTAATTTCGAAGTTCGGCCCTGTCACTACTATACACAGCTGGCTAAAAAGGATATCGGGATCGCGTATCACAACCTCGCTCGGATTGGGCATAATCACTATAGTAGCTATTTTGAATTTGTTTGTCTTCAGTTATAGATACATCAACAGGCCCCAGGGTCCCAATATAATTCTAATTACAATCGATACACTCAGAGCTGACCATTTAGGAATCTATGGCCATTCAAGGGGTACTTCACCTAACATAGATAATCTGGTTCAGAAAGGGATTCTATTTGAAAACGCATATTCCCAAGCTCCCTGGACTTATCCGTCTATGTCTTCTATGCATACCTCGTTATATCCCTCACAAATTGGCGCAGACGACATTAGTTATAAATTGAATGATAGTTTTTTAACACTTGCGGAATTCATGCAAAATGGCTTTTACAAGACAATCGCGGTTATCTCAAATATAGTCGTTACCGACATAATGGGTTTTTCCCAGGGTTTCGATATCTATGATCAGTCATCTCTTAGAGAGAAAAATGAGTACACCTCTCACCTCGTTACAGATCAAGCGATAAAATACTTATCTAATACTAATGGGAATAAACTTTTCTTGTGGCTTCATTACATGGATCCCCACTCTAATTACATACGACACACTGAATACGGATATAGTTCGAATTATTCGGGGGAATTGGGCGATAACCCGGCTGCGGCTAATTTAAACAAACTAATCGAATCTTCAGACATAAGTGAGCAGGATATACAATACGTAAGAGATTTATATGACGAAGAAATATCCTTTATGGATAAAAACATAGGACGACTACTCGAAGCTCTTTCGGCCTTGGGGTTATCGAGCGATACGATTATAATATTAACCGCCGACCATGGGGAAGAGCTTCTGGATAGAACAAGGTACGGTCATATGAGAACTCTATATCAGGAACTCGTGCATGTACCGTTAATAATTTACGTTCCGTCAATGCATAATACAGAGCCGAGAAAAGTAAAATCGAGCGTTGAAATTAGAAACATCGCCAGGACTATCCTAGACCTGAGTGGATTGAAAAATAATTATATACAAGGCGATAACCTACTCGTTATTGCAGAAGATGATAATTCATCAAGTTATGCTTATAATCAAATAGCCCATAGGGGTACTAAAAATGCTAGGTCGGAAGGAATTATTTCAAATAGCTGGAAGCTAATCAATAACATAAGCGAGCAGACTTATGAATTATATGATTTAGAGAACGACCCTCTAGAAAAAAACAACTTATTCAATAAAGAGGATGAAAGATTAAATAATCTGAAGAAGGATTTGATAACTAAGATGTCGCTTATTGATAAAGAAAGATTGGTTGAAATTGTAGAGGTGGAATTCAAAAAAGAGGATATAAAGAAACTTAAAGCGCTCGGTTATATCCAGTAAATAAGTAACCCCCTGGATATATTGCACAGAATCCAGAATATTTTGCATAGAACAGGAAATCTTTCATAGAATATTAGATCGGATATGGCATTTAATAAAGATACAATCTCCACTATCTTAAAAGCGTTGAACCTAGGTTTGATAACGGGGTTTGTAGTAGGGCTGGCTATTGCTGTGATTCATATAGCAGACCACCGCCTGCTTCATTATAGTCTTTACAACCTGATGCTTTTTGATATTAAAACCATAGTTACTGATTACCTTATTGTCTTCGCGCTTATTATCCTGGCGCTGGTTCTTCTGGATATATTGCTGAAACGAATTTTGCAAAACAGCGCTCTTCAAGAACTAGATTCCCAAGGCTCTCGGTCTAGAATAATACATGCGGTACCAATATCTCTTGTTCTCTATATTGTGATTGTCCTTATTTGTTATTCGCTCTATCCTCAAATAGTAGAGAGTTTAAAAAATACCGAGCTTGCCGAGCCTTTGAGGACTTTAAATAAATCTGAGTTGTATAAGTATAGTGCACTATTTATTCTATTAATTGTCACAGCCGTATCTTTTATATACGCAGTGTCTTTAGTGTTGGTAAAATTTGGGATAATAAGTCCCGTTCAAAAGAAGCTCTCGGCAGTAACGAATTCGAAACTGGTTCAAACTCTCGGGATACTAATTGTCGGTACCGTGCTCTTATACAACGGAGCTATTTATGGGTACAAGGAGCTGAATCGACCCCATGGGCCGAATGTAATACTAATTACCATAGACACTCTTAGAGCCGATCACTTAGGGTCATACGGCTACAGGAGAGATACAACGCCCAATATAGATAAACTCGCTCAAAAAGGGGTTCTTTATGAATACGCCTATTCTCAAGCCCCATGGACTATGCCTTCGATGTCATCGATGCATACTTCATATTATCCCACACAAATAAAGATAAAGAGCATAAAATCTAAAATACATGACAATTTTATAACTCTGGCTGAATTTCTGAGGAACAATTTCTACAAGACATCCGCAGTAATATCAAACATAGTGGTGAGCGAAATATTCGGTTTTTCTCAGGGCTTTGAGACTTACGATCAGACTCCCTTGAGGGCGCGGGACGAGCTTACTTCACATCTCGTCACTGACAAAGCTCTTGAATATATCGCCGATAACCGCGATAATAAGTTCTTTCTATGGCTTCACTACATGGACCCGCACTCAAATTACATACACCACCCTCAGTTCAACTACGCTCAGGATTATAACGGCCTTCTCGGGAAAAATGTCCATTCTGGAGATTTAAATAAAATAAGGCGCTCACTTGATAATGCAGACCTGGAATATATAAAAGATTTATATGATGAAGAAATCTCGTATACGGACATGCAGATAGGACGGGTCTTGGACTCCCTCAGCGATTATGGGCTAGAAAACAATACCGTCGTTATAATAACGGCGGACCACGGGGAAGAACTTATGGATAGAAACCGCTTCGGACACAACAAAACACTATATCAGGAACTGATTCATGTTCCGCTTATTATTTATATGCCGTCCCGTGGCGAAGCAAGGGCTACGAGGTCAAAGTCAAGTGTTGAAATAAGGAGTTTAGCGAAAACTATTGTTGAGTTATGCGGCTTAAACAATAATCACTTCGGCGGAGAGAACCTCCTGTTAATAGCGGAGGAAAAAACCGCTGACACATACGCATATAGTCAGAAGCCTATAGGAAGGGAAAGATACCCCAAGCTCGAAGCAATAAGCTCAGGTAAGTGGAAGTTAATCAAAAATATCCAGAACGACACTTATGAATTGTATGACCTTGAGGCTGACCCCGGAGAAGAAACGAATTTATTCGGTTCAGAGGATACGGACAAAATCCTTATTAATGGCCTAATATCCAAGTCTTCGGCAATCGAGAAAGAAAGTGTGGTCGAGACTGCGGAAGTGGAGTTTAAAGAAGAAGAAATAGAAAAACTAAAGGCTCTAGGATATATTCAATAGATATTCAGCGCCCTCGCTGAGAGAGCTAAAAGTTTTAGGGTGCTGAGCTTATATGCTTTATAACAAGAAAAAATGTGGTATATAAATCTCACCATAAGCAGTTTTTTTAATTTACTGATAGCGCCGTTCAAGAACCTGGACCCGCTATGGTCTCTGACATTTATGTCTTTACTTGTCGGGATATTGATGCTTGTAGTATTCAGATACACATCAAACCAAGAAGCTATACGGAAAACTAAGAATAAAATTAGGGCGTATATTTTCGAGCTTAGGTTATTTAAGGACGAGCTTAGAATAGTGCTTTCCGCACAGAATAAAATATTCATGTATAACATGAAATATATGTCATACGCTCTTAAACCCATGTTGTTCATGATAGTGCCACTGGCCTTAATATTGATCCAATTGGAAGGATGGTACGGGTTTAAGCCGCTAATACCCGAAGAGTCGGCAGTTGTATCACTTAAGTTATCTCAGGGCAATGCAGAGGTAATGAACACAATCACCATGAATGTTGCGCCCGGGCTCGAGATCGATTCTCCCGCACTTAAAATACCGGGCGGGAAAGAAATTAACTGGAGGATCCGGGCAACGGAACTCGGCAGCCACAATCTGACATTCAATGTAGAGGATTACTCTTTTAATAAGGAGGTTGTGGTATCGGACAAGGGGCTTAAGCACATAACACCCGCGTCATTCAAATCCGAGTTCTGGAATTTTGTTCTTAGCCCCGGGGAGAAGGCCATTCCTGATAACCCCTATGTGGAGGAAATAACTGTTAGCTACCCTTTAAATTCGATTAAAGTTTATAAATGGGGCCTCCACTGGCTTGTGGTTATATTCGTTCTTTCAATCGTTTTCGGATTCGCTCTGAAGGGACTATTTAAAGTTGAGATTTAAGAAGACAAGTTAAGGGTAATTCTCCTTTTCTCTACATCTGATTCCACGACTTTTACTCTGACTTTCTGACCGATATCGAACCATCTTTTACGCCAATTCTTTATGGTGTCTTTGGGCACAAGTCCTTCGACGAATAGCTTTTCGACCTCAACAAACATACCAAAGGGCAAAACACTTATTACAATCCCGTCAAATTCATCTCCGATATAGGACTTCATCAGGTGGGCCCTTTCGAGGTTTATCGACTCCCTCTCTACCATATCTGCAATCCTTTCTTTCTTTGAAGACTGATCGGCCATCCACTCTAATGTGTCTTCACTGTAGGGATGGGACTGGTTCTTAATTAGGGCATCTGTTATCCTGTGCACAACGAGATCGGGGTAGCGTCTGATCGGAGAGGTGAAATGTGTGTAGTGCTTTAGAGCAAGACCGAAGTGCCCACTGCCCCGCGTCGAATATACGGCTCTTTTGAGTGAACGGAGTATGAGCAGAATGACCGCGAGCTGGTTGCGTTTATTAGTGCTTTTGTTAATAATCCGCTGAATATCGATCGTGTCCACTTTATCCCCTGTGATCAGTATATATCCGAGTTTCCTTAAACCCTCTGAAAGCTCGTTCAGGGATTCTTGATCTGGGGGCTCGTGTATTCTGTATATTGAAGGAACCCTGGCTTTGTTTATAAAATTTGCGATGGCTACGTTTGCCGCAACCATAAATTCTTCGATAAGGCAATGCGCCGTATTTCTCTCTGTCCGAACTATATCGACTGTGCGCCCTAGCTCGTCTTTTATGATATCGGGCTCGGGAAGCTCAAAGCTAAGCTCTCCTACTTCGCTTCTTCTGGCCTTTATGAACTCGTAGAGCTCATTCATTACCTTGAGCTTATTTAAAATTTGCCTTTCTCCCTTCGAGACTCTGCCTTTCCTGTTGAGATTCTTGGAAACCCACGTGTAAGTAAGCCTCGCAGCGCTTCTTATCACGCTGTTATAAACCCTTGAGCCCACCACCTCGCCTCTTTTGTTAAAATCAATCTCTACTGTCTTCGTTAGCCTGTCTTTATTAGCCACAAGACTGCATAGATCGTCGGAAAGCCGGTTCGGGAGCATAGGAATAACCTGATCGGGCATATAGACGCTCGTTCCCCGGCTGAGCGCTTCATTATCGATATCGCTCCCGAGCTTAACATAATGGGAAACGTCGGCTATGCAGACGAGTAAGCGGTAACCTGAGGAGTTCTTGTATATTCCCACAGCGTCGTCAAAATCTTTTGCGCTTTCGCCGTCTATTGTAAAAATAGTCTCTTTTCGTAAATCTTTTCTCCTATTAATTTCGTGCTCTGGAATTTCGTCTTGAAACCCCTCAAGCTCACTTAAGGACTTACCAGGGAAATTAGGAGGCATACCGTATTCAATCAAAATCCCCTTTTTCTCTACCTTAAGGTCCCCCGCTTTACCCAGAACTTCCACTATGCGTCCCTGCAGACTCCCGCCCTGCGAGAGCTTATTTTTAAGTTTGACCACTACAAGGCTGTTGTTTCTCAGTGTGCGTATATTGTTATGATTCAAATTTATATGAGGCATCTTATCGTCTTTGGGAATCACTTCCCCGGTTTTACCGGTTTTAACGTATTTCCCGAGAACTTTACCCTCTTTAAGAAGCTCGCTTAGAGATGCTTTGGGTCGTGTAGGAGTTTTTTCCTGCTTGGTTATTTTCTCAAAACCCGTAACCGCAAACTTCCCTCCGTTAACCCTCTTGAGTTTGCCGTCGCTAACCATTTCACGGAGCACTTTCTTCAGAATCGGTCTGGCTTCTTTAGGCATACCAAGGTGTTTGGATATTTCCTTTGACCTCATCGTTTTGTACTTCGAGTTTTTAAGCAGCCTTTCTATTTCTTTTGCTTTGGGAACTTTCATATGTGAATCACTAAAGAACGCTTGACCCGCCTTTTAAGGAAAGATGATTATTGTACGGACAGATTGGTTTGAGAACTTCATACATAAACTGATCTTAAGACCTTATAAGATTACATATATTATGGAATAAATACAAATAAGGGTGCTCACTGAGTCTATTGCTCAAAGTATGGCTGTAGCTAACCAACGATAAAACATTTGAACATAGCTGTATATTCAGATAGAATTCTCTCCGCTATATTCGTGATAGAACTTGTCGGGAGGAATATCAGTTGCTAAGAAAAAATTTGCCTGGCGCTATTTTAGTATGTCTAATACTGTTTTCATTTATAGCGCTAGGACTTTACCTGGGAATATCCTTGAACTGGCCGGCTTATTTTAAAGGGCTCGCAATAGTTGCTGTCATTGCGTTCATAGTTTCGGCAATTATTAACTCTGTTCCCGCCGGAAGCGGTAAGAGCTGACTTCCGTTATTTAACGTCTAAAGCAAATTATGGGGTTATTATAAGACCCCCCTCGAGGCTCTTTTCCTGCCGGGGCTCGTCTGGATAGTAGCGTAGTATGTGAATCAGGTAGCTCTTCGGATTGGAATCGTTATCCGTATAAAACTTGGCTTCGGTCAGAAACTCTTCTATTACGGCTGAAGCAAAATCCAGAGTTATCCGGTTACCGCCGACGTCGGGATTATCTTTGAACTCGGATATTACGTGAGCACATTTTCTGAAATTACATTCGCATAGCTGTTGTCACCCTGGTGCTGGTATATAAGTCCCTTCTTCTCAGTTTCAAGAGTTTTATTCGCAAGCTCGAGCGCCTTTACCAAATCCTCGTTCTTTATATCGCTGTTTTCACGAAATACCCCGGCAAAGGTCATTTCTAACCTGGCGAAAATCTCTGGGTTACGACCATAGAGCTCGGCCCTACGTACATAGGTGCCTGCGCCCTCCTTACGAATACGCCGATGCATAATCTTTTTATGGTGCTGCTTCTGGCCCTCTACAAAATACCGGCAGTCAAGCGGGCAATTGATCTCAACCCCCCTCTTTTCCCCACAGCACACAGGGCAAATCT
>Ga0114931_10001891_pt1 | contig 26671 bp, 30 predicted proteins | sample 2SBtaG_FD_89579 | JGI IMG/M metagenome (GOLD analysis project Ga0114931, IMG submission 89579) | Deep subsurface microbial communities from Kolumbo volcano to uncover new lineages of life (NeLLi) - 2SBTROV14_V59a metaG | ecosystem: Environmental > Aquatic > Marine > Volcanic | place: Kolumbo... | reverse complement strand
GGTCAAGATCCTGGAAGACCGGCTTGGCGAGCCCTTACGCGCGCCGGGGTTTCCGGACGTGTTGCCCGGCATGGAGTCGACCGACTCCTAACCCAGCACCGAGAAACTACTGCTCTCGTTGATCTCGCGCCGGCGCGAATAGAAGCCAAGGCTGACCGTACGGTCGATATAGCGCAGGCGGAACGGGATCGGGTCGCGATCATGGTCACGCCCGTTCTCGCACGCTTCGATCAGGTCGGCCATCATCTCGCCGGCGATGGGCGCGTTCTTGAACTGATTGCCGCTGCTCCCCACCGCCATGTAGAAGCCCGGCAGGTCCGACTTGTCGTAGATCGGTATCCAGTCGTCGGAGACGTCGTACAGTTCGACCACGCCCTTGGCGCGGCTGGGCACCCCCAGATCAGGGATGCGCTGGGCGATGCGCATCACCTGCGTTGTCCACTGATCCGTGAACTCCCGATTGAAATCGTCCGGGTCGACCCACTCGCGGGTATCGCATTCCGGGTCCTCGCTGCCCACCAGGATGTGATTGCCGATCTCCGGGCGGATGTAGGTCGCCACGTCGTTGTCGCTGTAGACCGTGCCATTGGCCTCGAAGTCGAAGCCGGCGGGCGAGGGCACGTGGGCCACCTCGTGGCGCAGGGCGCGGGTCTTGATTTTCATGCCATCCTCGACCCCGGCCATGCGGTTGATCTTGTCCGAATGAGGCCCGGCGACGTTGACCACCACCGGGGCGCGCACTACCTCGCCGCCCTCCAGAACGATGCCGGCGGCCCGGTCATTCTCGATCAGCACCCGTTCGACCGCCGCCTTGAAACGGAACACGGCGCCCTTGGCCTCGGCGGCCCGTTGCAGGTTGTGGGTCGCCAATTGCGGATCGGTCACGTAGCCGCCGGTCGGAAACAAGACCGCGCCCGAGAGTTGCTTGCCATTCGGCTGGCCAAACCCGGGATCGTCCGGGCTCCGGGCGGGCGCGAATGAGTCCGTGTTCATGATCGGCAGGCGCGCCGTGAGCTGCTCCGGGCTCAGGTGCTCGTAGGGGCAGCCGATGCGGTCCATGGTCTCCAGGATCGAGGCCAAGTGGCCGTTGCCCTCGGTCTTCATCACGATGCAGCCGCAGTCCACGTAGCGCGCCATGCCGCGCTCGTCCTCGACCCCAAGGAACGCCGGCCAATCCCGCCAGTAATAATGGCTCTCGAAGGCGAGCGCGGAGCCGTCCACGGTCGAATAATAGGGGCGGATGATGGCGCACGAGCCCGAGGTCGAGCCGTAGTCGGCGGCCGGCAGCTTGTCCACGTTGAGGGTGCGCCATCCCTTGCGCGCCAGGGCATAGGCCGTGGCCGCGCCGATGATGCCCGCGCCGATGATGATCGCGTCGAAATCCTTGGCCATAGGCGCCTCGTCTCATGGCGTGGTCGGTGTCTTCCCCGGCGAACCGTAGCGCCTTGCCCGCGTCGCTCCAAGTGCCGATTGCGAAGCCGGATCGGCTAGGCGGGTACGGGCCCGCGCGTGACGAATAGCAACTTTTAGTTGTATTTTATAAACCACATGCGACCCATACTGCCGGCCCGGACGTTCACAGCCTGAACCGGCACGCATGGCCGCTCCCGCCCCATCTCAACCTAGAATCCTGCTCGTCGAGGACTCGGCGGATCATGCGTTTCTCTACCGGCGGTACCTGGCGCGCGCGCCCATCGAGCTGCGCCACGTGACCACCGGCGCGGCGGCACTCGCGCACATCGAGGACCGCGTGCCAGCGGTCGTGCTCCTGGACCTGCGCCTGCCCGACATGAGCGGCATGGACATCCTCGCGCGGATCGTTGCCGCCGATCTGCCCACGCGGGTTGTCGTTATCACCGCCCATGGCGGGGTCGAGGCCGCGGTCGAGGCCATGAAGGCCGGCGCCTACGACTTTCTGACCAAGCCGTTCTCCGCCGACCGCCTGACCACTACCCTGCGCAATGCCCTGGAGAGCCTGCGCCTCGCGGGTTTGGTGCGGGATTACGAGCGTGACCTGGGCCGGGATCGCTTCCACGGGCTAATCGGTGCGTCGCCATCCATGCGGGCGGTGTACAGGCTGATCGAGCGCGCCGCGTCCAGCGCCGCGCCGGTTTTCATCACCGGCGAGAGCGGCACCGGCAAGGAGTTGTGCGCCCGCGCCCTGCACGCCCATGGCCCGCGAGGGACCAAGCCGTTCGTCGCCCTGGATTGTGGCGCCATCACCGCCGACCTGATGGAGAGCGAGGTCTTCGGCCACCTCAAGGGCGCGTTCACCGGCGCCGTGCAAGACCGCGCCGGCGCCGCGCGGCGCGCGGACGGCGGCACGCTCATGCTCGACGAGGTATGCGAGATGGCACCGGCGCTGCAAACCAAACTGCTACGCTTCGCTCAGAGCACCTCGTTCCGGCCGGTCGGCGGCGACCGGGAGCGGACCGTGGATGTGCGTCTGGTGTGCGCCACCAACAAATCGCCCTGGGACGAGGTCGAGGCCGGACGCTTCCGCGAGGATCTCTACTACCGCCTGCACGTGGTGCCCATTCACATGCCGCCCCTGCGCGACCGGGGCGAGGATGTGATGCTCATCGCGCGGGACTATCTGCGTGCCTGCGCGCGCGCCGAGGGCAAGGCCTTCGGCTCGTTCGATCCGGCCGTGGAGGCGACGTTCATGACCTACGCCTGGCCCGGTAACGTACGCCAATTGCACAATACGATCCGGGAGATCGTGGTGCTGCACGACGGGGAGGTGGTGCGCCCCTATATGCTGCCAACGACCCTGCGCCGGGTGCCGCCGGTTCTGGAGCCGCCCCCCGCCGCGCGCCCGTGCGAGCGCCGGACGGAGCCGATTCGCCCCTTGCGCGCGGTGGAGCGGGAGGCGATCGAGGAGGCGATCGCCCTGTGCGACGGCAGCATCGCCCGCGCCGCGGACCTGCTCGGCGTCAACGCCTCCACCATCTACCGAAAGCGCGCCGCCTGGAGCGGCGGCCCGTAGCCGCGGAGCCGCGCGGGCACGCGCCTATTGCTCCGCCGTGGCGGCGCGAGTACGGTGCCGCGCCGAAAAATCCATGCACGGGAACCGGGCGATGATCCGAGGCGTGACCTTCGATCTTTGGGATACGATTATACGCGACGAGTCCGACGAGCCGCGACGCGCCAAAAGCGGACTGCGCTCCAAGAAGGCGGAGCGCCGACACCTGCTTTGGCGGGCCCTCGACGCCGAGCAACGGATCGACATGGCGCAGGTCGAGTTGGCCTATGCGGTGGGCGACGCGGCGTTCAACCGGGTCTGGCACGATCAGTTCGTGACCTGGACCATCGCCGAGCGCCTGCGCGTGATCCTGGACGGCCTGGGCCGTGCCTTGTCGGACGAGGCCTTCGCCACGGTCGTGCGCGCCCACGAGGACATGGAGGTGGAGATTCCGCCGGACCCGATCGAGGGCGCCGGCGCGGCGCTCGCCGATCTCGCCAAGCGCTACAAGCTGTGCGTTGTCTCCGATACCATCGTTACCCCAGGCCACGGCCTACGCGCGATCCTGGAGCGCCATGGTCTGGCCCGGCACTTTTCCGGATTCGCGTTTTCCGACGAGGTCGGGCACTCCAAGCCGCACCGGGCCATGTTCGAGTCGGCGGCCGAGCAACTCGGCCTCGGCCTTGGCGAACTCGTCCATATCGGCGACCGGGATCACAACGACGTCAAGGGCCCCCAAAAGCTGGGCATGAAGGCCGTGTTGTTCACCGCGGCGCGCGCGCGGGATCGCGACATCACCTCGGCCGACGCGATCTGCGACCGGCACGCGGACCTGCCGGCGGCGATCGACCGTCTGGCCTCGGCTTAGCGGGACACAGGGAGGAGTCATGAGCCACGGACCCAGAATCATCGTTGTCGACGGCTATGCCCCGCAGGGCCGCGATGAGCTGGCCGCCGGCGGGGCCACCCCGGCCGGCGAGCTCTACGCCGCCATGCTGCGCGCCTGCGCGCCCGACAGCCACGTGGAAATCCTCTTTCCGGCCGACCCGGGCGCGAGCCTGCCCACGGGCGCGGCGGTCGCACAGTACGACGGGGTGGCGTGGACCGGCTCCAGCCTGACCGTCTACAAGGACGACCCGCGCGTCGCCGCCCAGATCGAGTTTTGCCGCGCGGCGTTCGAGGCCGGCGTGCCCAGCTTCGGAAGCTGCTGGGCGGCGCAGATCGCGGCGGTCGCGGCCGGGGGCGTGTGCGCCCCCAACGCCCACGGGCGCGAGATGGGCATCGCGCGCAAGATCGCGCTCACCCCCGAGGGCCGGGGCCATCCCCTCTACGCGGGCAAGAAAAGCGTGTTCTACGCCTTCATCAGCCACGAGGACGAGGTCACGCACCTGCCGCCGGGCGGGGTGCTGCTCGCCTCCAACGACCACAGCCAGGTCCAGTCATTGACGGTCACCCATCGCGGCGGCGTGTTCTGGGGCTTGCAGTATCATCCCGAGTACGACCTGCACGAGCTGGCGCGCCTGTGCTATTGCCGCAAGCAGCGCCTGACCGACATGGGTTTTTTCGCCGACGTGGAGGCCGCCCAGCGCTACGTGGATTTTCTGGAAACCCTGCATCGGGACCCGTCGCGGCGCGACATCGCCTGGCTGCTGGGCGTCGACGAGGATGTGACCAACCCGGATATCCGCCGTGCCGAGGTTCGCAACTGGATCGACCTCCTGGTGCGGCCCAACATGCGCCGCTAAGCGATGGTCGCGGAGCGCCGCCCGCGCGCCTGGCAGCGCATGCTGAGCGGCCGGCGCCTCGACCTGCTGGACCCCTCGCCGCTCGACATCGAGATCGAGGATATCGCGCACGGGCTCTCCCGGGTGGCCCGCTGGAACGGCCAGACCAGCGGCCGGTGGTCGTTCAGCGTCGCTCAGCATTCGTTGCTGGTGGAGCGCCTCGTGGGCGGCTTCGCCCCCGGGGCCCGCGCCCCGTGGCGCCTGGCCGCGCTCCTGCACGACGCGCCGGAGTTCGTGATCGGCGATCTCATCACCCCGTTCAAGGCCATCATCGGCGCCGAATACAAGGACCTGGAGCGCCGCCTGATGCAGGCCATTCACCTGCGCTTCGGCCTGCCCCCAGCGGCGCCCGCCGGAGCCGCGCGCCTGATCAAGCGCGCCGACCGGGCGGCGGCCTATCTGGAGGCGATCCAACTGGCCGGCTTTGGCGAGGCGGAGGCCAACCGCATTTTCGGCCGGCCGCGCAATCTGCCCGCCGTGCGCCTGCGGCCCAAGCCCCCGGACCAGGCCAAGGACGCGTACCTGGCCCGCTTCGAGGCGATCGCCCAAAGCGCGGCGCGCGAGGCTTGACGCGATCGTGACTTGCGATCCCCATAGCGTAGGAAAAGACTGACCCCCCATGACACCAGCGAACCTATTGTCCGACGACCGGATCGCCGCCTTTCACCGGGACGGATTCCTCCATGTGCCCGGCTTTGTCGATGCCGCCGAGACCGACCGAATCACCGAATGGGTCGACGAGGTCGCCGCCTGGCCGGAAGTGCCGGGCCGGCACATGGTCTATTACGAGGATAGCCTCACCGAGCCGGGCCGCCGCGTGGTGCAGCGCATCGAGGACCTGACCCCGTTTCACCAGGGCCTGCGCGCGCTTTATACCCAGAGCCGCCTGGGCCAAGCGGTCGCCGATCTCATGGGCGAGGCGCCGATCCTGTTCAAGGACAAGATCAATTTCAAGCTGCCCGGGGGCGGCGGCTTCAAGCCCCATCAGGACCAACAGGCGGGGTGGAGTGTCTATGCGGACTATTTCATCACCGCGCTGGTCAGTATCGACCCGGCGACCGACGCCAACGGCTGCCTGGAGCTGGCCCCCGGCTGGCACAAAAAGGGCCTGATCGGCGGCGAATGGGCGCCGCTCGGGGACGACGACATGGCGGGCATGGAATTCATCCTATCCGAGCCTGCCGGGGGATGCCATGTTTTTCGATTCCTATGCCCCGCACCGCTCGGGCCCCAACCTGACCGACGCCCCGCGCCGGGTGCTCTACGTCACCTACAACCGCGCTTCGGCCGGCGATCACCGGGCCAAGTACTTCGCCGACAAGCGCAAGAGCTTCCCGCCCGATATCGAGCGCGCGCCGGGCGAGACCTACGTCTTCCGCGTTTAGCCCATGCTGATCGCGGCGGCCGCGCTATCCCTGGGTATCTGGCTCTATCTCATCCTGGGGCATGGCGGATTTTGGCGCGTGAAAATGTTGCCCGAAGTGCCGCCCGCCGGCGCCGCGCCGTGGCCCGATGTGCTCGCCATCGTGCCCGCGCGGGACGAGGCGGCTGTGATCGCCCGCGCGGTCACGGCGCTTCTTCGTCAGGACTATCCGGCAAGTCTACACATCGTCGTGGTCGACGATCACAGCGAGGACGGCACCGCCGAGGCGGCGCTGGCCGTGGCCCGCGCGGCTAACGGTGGGGAGCGCCTGCATATCGTCGCCGCGCGCCCGCGCCCGGCGGGCTGGGCCGGCAAGGTGTGGGCGCTGGCCGAAGGGCTGGCCCACGGCGACGCCGTGGCGCCCGCGGCCCCCTACGTCTGGCTGAGCGACGCCGACATCGTGCACTCGCCGAAACCCTGCGCGCCTTGGTCGCCAAGGCGCAAGCCGAGCGGCGGGATCTGGTCTCGATCATGGCCATGCTCTCCTGCGCCGCTCCCTGGGAGCTGCTGCTGATCCCGCCCTTCGTCTATTTCTTCCAGATGCTCTATCCCTTCGCGTGGGCCAACGACCCGCGCCGGCGCACGGCGGCGGCGGCGGGGGGGTGCGTTCTCGCGCGCCGAACGGCGCTCGCCGCGATCGGCGGGTTCGAGTCGATCAAGGGGGCCCTGATCGACGATTGCGCGCTGGCGCGCCGGATCAAGGACCTGACGCTTGCCGGCAACGGCGCGGTGGCCGGCGGCGGAATCTGGGTCGGATTCGCCCCCGGCACGCGCAGCATCCGTCCCTACGAGGGTCTGCGCAGCATTTGGACCATGGTGGCGCGCACCGCCTACACGCAGCTTGCCTATTCCCCCGCGCTGCTGGCCGGCACCGTGCTCGCCCTGGCGCTGATCTATCTGGTGCCGCCGGCCGCGGTGCTCGCCCTGCCCGTGCACGGCGCGCCGGTCCCGGCGGCCCTGGGCCTGGCGGCGTGGGCTGCCATGGCGCTATCCATGGGGCCGACGCTTAGCCTTTATGGGCAACCGCGCTGGTTGGGCGCGGCCTTGCCCGTGGCGGGCGTCTTCTACGGGGCCATGACCGTGGATTCGGGCTTGCGCCACTGGCGCGGCCGGGGTGGCGCCTGGAAGGGACGAACCCATGCATCCCGGCGCGCCCTGGAACGAAAGCCGCCGGCGCTGTAGGTTTGCGCGAATGGCGCCACCCATCGAGGATCGATCGTCCGTGAGCGAAAATGTTGAAACGCCGTCGGGCAAGAGCGCCGGGGATGAGAACTTCCCGGTCGGGTCGTGGCTCCTGCCGGCCCGGCTGCGCCCCCACGTCGCGGTCTTCTATCGCTTCGCGCGCGCCATCGACGACATCGCCGACAACCCGGCGCTTGCGCCGGAGGACAAGATCCAGCGTCTTGCATGCTTCGAGTCCGCGGTAACCGGCACGAGCCCGGCGGACCCGGCGCTGGCCACGGCGCACCGCATGCGCGCCAGCCTGAGCGAAACCGGCGTGACGCCCCGCCATTGCCTCGACCTGATCGCCGCCTTCAAGCAGGACGCGGTCAAGCCGCGCTACGACGACTGGCGCGATCTGATGGGGTATTGCGCCCTGTCGGCCAATCCGGTGGGGCGTTATCTCCTCGACCTGCACGGCGAATCGACTGACGGCTATCCCGCGTCCGATGCCCTGTGCGGCGCCCTACAGGTCTTGAACCACCTGCAGGACTGTCAGGAGGATTACCACGACCTGGACCGGGTTTACCTGCCGCGCGATCGCATGGCCGCCCACGGCGTGGAGGTCTCGGCCCTGGACGCGGCGCGCTGCGCGCCCGGCCTGCGCGCGGTGCTGGACGATTGCCTGGACGGGGTGGACACGCTCATGGCGCAAGCCCGCACCCTGCCCGGGCAACTGGCGAGCCGCCACCTGGCCATGGAATCCGCGGTCATCGCGCGCCTGGCCCTGCGCCTCGCGGCGCGCCTGCGCGTGGGCGATCCCCTGGCCGGCCGGGTCGCGCTCAGCCGCCTGGATTTCGCGACCTGCGGCCTGCGCGGGGCGCTCGTGGCGGGCCTGGGCCACGCATTCGGGCGGCGGGCGCGCCGGCCGCCCCGCCTGGCGGGCGGGCGCCCATGAGCGCCGAGCGGGCCGCCGCCACGGCGCCCTCGGCGGCGCTGGAAACCGACGCCGCGGATGGGGACGCCATGGAGCATGTACGCGAGGTCGTGGCCCGTTCGGGCACCTCGTTCCTGTGGGGCATGCGGGTCCTGCCCGCGCCCCGGCGCGAGGCGATGTATGCCATCTACGCCTTCTGCCGCGAGGTGGACGACATCGCCGACGAGCCTGGAACGCCGACGGCCAAGCGCGCCGCCCTGGCCGCGTGGCGACGCGAGATCGCGCGCCTTTATGGGGAGGGCGGCGCGGCGACCCATCCCATCGCGCGGGCGCTGGCCAGCCCCGTGGCCGCGTTCGCGCTGCCCCGGGCGGAGTTCCTCGCCGTGATCGACGGCATGGAGATGGACGTGGACGCGGGGGATACGGGCGGCGCCCTCATCGCGCCCACGTTCGAGGCGTATCGCCTCTATTGCCGGCGCGTGGCCGGGGCCGTGGGGATGCTTTCGGTCCATGCCTTCGGCGACACCGGCCCGGCGGCGCGAGAGCTGGCGGTGGTCCTCGGGGAGGCGTTGCAAACCACCAACATCCTGCGTGACCTGGCGGAGGACGCGGCGCGCGGGCGGATCTACCTGCCCGGCGATCTTCTGGCGCGCCATGGAATCGATGGCGGCGACCCGGCGGCGCTCTTGGCCCATCCGGCGCTGGGCGCGGCCTGCGCCGAGTTGAGCGACTTCGCGCGGGAGCGCTTTGCCCGGGCGCGCGGGCTCCTGGCCCGCTGCGCGCGGCGGCGCATACGCCCGGCGCGCCTCATGCTGGAGGTGTACGAGCGCACCCTGCGCCGGCTGATCGCGCGCGGCTGGGCGCGGCCGGCCGCGCAGGTGCGCCTGGGACGGGCGGAGCGCCTGTGGATCGTGCTTCGCCACGGACTCATCTGACCCCACGGGCGCGCCCATGGCACAGGTTCACATTGTCGGCGCCGGCTTGGCGGGTCTTTCGTGCGCGGTCAGCCTGGCCGCGCGCGGGCACCCGGTGGTGCTGTACGAGGCGGCGGCGCGCGCCGGCGGGCGTTGCCGCTCGTACTTCGACGAGAAGCTGGGCCGCACCATCGACAACGGCAACCATCTGCTGCTCTCGGCCAACCACGCCGCCCTGGGCTACCTGGAGACCATCGGCGCGCGGGACACGTTGATCGGCCCGGCGCGCGCGGCCTTTGCGTTCGCCGACCTGCGCGACGGGACCCGCTGGACCGTGCGCCCCAACGGGGGGCCGGTGCCCTGGTGGGTTCTGTCGTCCCGCCGGCGCATCCCGGGCACCCGGGCATGGTCGTATCTGGCGGGCCTGCGCCTGGCGCGCGCGGGCGCGACGGCAACGGTCGCCGACTGCCTGGACCCGGCCGATCCCTTGTGGGAGCGGTTCTGGGAGCCGCTCACGGTCGCAGCCCTCAATACGAGCCCGGAGGAAGCCTCGGCCCGGCTTCTCTGGTCGGTGGTGCGCGAAACCTTCGCCCGGGGCGAGGCGGCATGTCGGCCTCTGGTCGCGCGCGACGGCCTGTCCGCCAGCCTGATCGATCCGGCGCTCGCCTTTCTGCGCGCCCGAGGTGGCACGATCCATTTCAACAAGCGCCTGCGCGCGATCGAGGTCGCCGACGGGCGGGTTACGGTGCTCGCGTTCGGCGGCACGCGGGTCGTGCTCGCGCCCGGCGCGGTCGCGGTCATCGCCCTACCGCCGGCGGTGGCCGGCGAGGTGGTGCCCGGCCTCGCGCCGCCGCGCGAGTCCCGCCCCATCGTCAACGCCCATGTGGCGCTGCCCGCCGCGCCGGCCCTGCCCGAAGGGCTGAGCCCGGCGTTTCCGGTCCTGGGCCTGATCGGCGGCACCGCGCACTGGCTCTTTCTGCACGGCGCGGTGGACAGCCTGACCGTCAGCGCCGCCGGCGCGTTGGCCGACGAGCCCAACGAGCGCATCGCCGCGCGCCTGTGGGCGGATACGGCGGCGGCGCTGGGCCTGCCGGGCCAGCCACGACCGCCGGTGCGGGTCATCAAGGAGCGGCGCGCCACCTTCGCGCAGACCCCCGTGGCGGTCGGCCACCGGGCGCCGGCGCGCACCCAATGGCGCAACCTGGCACTCGCCGGAGACTGGACCGATACGGGCTATCCGGCGACCATCGAGGGCGCGATTCGCTCGGGCCAGGCCGCCGCCGCGGTCGTCGCCCCTGGGACACATGCCCGAGACACACGGCCCGGGGACACATTATCGTGACGAATCGTGACCCCGCGCCGCGCCCAGGTTCTATACTCATAAGGCCGAACGCGACTTTCCTTCGAATCCATGTCCTCGCGAAAGCGGGGATTTAATTTGACTGTGTAAAGTAAGTGACCCGGGAGGCACCGCCACGGCCGGCGCGGACCTGGTCTGGATCCTGGATCGCGGAGCTCGCTGCCCGAAAATCCACGGTTTTCGGGCCCGCTTGGCGCCTGGTATGACCGTGAAAACCGTTTAAGAGTATATGGCCCAGGCCCAAACGTGGGCCATTGCATGCATGAAGTCGCTTGAGTATGAAGGTATTATGTCAGAAGGTTCGGTGCCGGGCCGCCTGTACTAGACTCCAAATCGACCGGACATGAGCTTGCAAGATCGTTCGACCGACGTCCATGAAGATGGCATCGAGGACCAGCCTCGCCGCGCCCGTGGGCGCGCGCCCGACCAGGATGCCATCGACGCCATCTCGGCCACCCGCCTGGCCAGGGCGCCAGAGCCCGATTCCAACCTGGAACGGCTGGTCGGCGAGGCGTGGCACGCGCTCGGGGACCTGCAGCGCCCGGATGGGCACTGGGTCTTCGAGTTCGAGGCGGACGCGACGATCCCGGCGGAATACATCCTGCTGCGCCATTATCTGGCCGACAATGACGTGGAACGCGAGCGGCGCATTGCCAACTACCTGCGCGGCATACAGATGGAGTCCGGCGGCTGGCCGTTGTTTCACAGCGGCGACGCGGACCTGAGCGCGACCGTGAAGGCCTATTTCGCCCTCAAGCTTGCGGGCGACGACCCGGCGGCGCCTCACATGGCGCGCGCGCGCGCGCTCGTTCTGGGCCGTGGCGGCGCGGCGCAGGTCAACGTCTTCACCCGTATCGCGCTGGCCTTGTTCGGGCAGGTGCCGTGGCGGGCGGTGCCCGAGATGCCGGTCGAGATCATGCTGCTGCCTCGATGGTTCCCGTTCCACCTCTCCAAGGTCTCGTATTGGTCGCGCACGGTGATCGTGCCGCTCTTGATCCTGATGGCGCTCAAGCCGCGCGCGCGCAACCCGCTGGGCGTGCGCATCGATGAATTGTTTCTGCGCGCGCCGACGGCGGAACGCTACCCCATGAACGCCAAGGGGGACGCTATCGGCGCGTTTTTCGCCGGGCTGGATACGATTTTGCGCGCCGCCCAGCGACGCTTCCCCAAGGGCAGCCGCAAGCGCGCCATCGACAGGGCGGTCGAGTTCATGACCCCGCGCCTCAACGGCGAGGACGGCCTGGGCGGTATCTTCCCCGCCATGGCCAACGCGGCGATGGCGCTGGACGCCCTCGGCCGGCCGCGCACCGACCCGCACCTGGCGACCGCGCTCAAGGCAATCGACAAGCTGCTGATCGACCGGGACGCGGACACGACCTATTGCCAGCCGTTCCTTTCGCCGATCTGGGATACCTGCCTCGCCACCCACGCGCTTCTGGAAGCCGGCGCGGATCCGGACGGCCCGGTGTTGCGCAAGGCGGGCGACTGGCTCCTGGAGCGGGAGATCACCGACGTGGCGGGCGATTGGTCCTGGCGGCGGCCGGGCCTGCACCCGGGCGGCTGGGCGTTTCAGTACTTCAACGATTATTACCCGGACGTGGACGACACCGCGGTCGTGGTCATGGCTCTGGAGCGCGCCGGGGACCCGCGCTATCGCCCGGCGATCGAGCGGGCGACCGACTGGATCCTCGGCATGCAAAGCAACAACGGCGGCTGGGGCGCGTTCGACGCGGAGAACGAGTACTACTACCTGAACCACATCCCCTTCGCCGACCACGGCGCGCTGCTCGACCCGCCGACCGTGGATGTGACCGCGCGCTGCGTGTCCATGCTGGCGCAGCTCGGATATCCGCGGACCCATCCGGCGGTGCGGCGCGGGCTGGAATTCCTGCGCCGCGAGCAAGAGGCCGATGGCTCCTGGTTCGGGCGTTGGGGGGTCAACTACATCTACGGAACCTGGTCGGCGCTGTGCGCCTTCAACGCCTGCGACGAGAACCCGAACGCGCCGCACATCGTCAAGGCGGTGGCGTGGCTCAAGGCGCGGCAACGCCCCGACGGCGGCTGGGGCGAGGACTGCGCCACCTATTGGAAGGAGCACCGGGGCCTGGTGCGTGAGTCGACGGCCTCGCAGACCGCCTGGGCGCTGCTCGGCCTCATGGCCGTGGGCGAGGTCGAGTGCCCGGCCGTCACCCGGGGCATCGCATACCTGGAGCAGGCGCCGCGCGATGGCGCCAAGTGGCGCGAGACCTGGTACACGGGAATCGGCTTTCCCCGCGTGTTCTACCTGAACTACCACGGCTACAGCGCCTACTTCCCGTTATGGGCACTGGCGCGCTATCGCAACCTGCGGCGCGGCAACGAGCGGCGCGTGCGGTTCGGCATGTGAGTTCGCGCCTGGCCATCGTCACCGGACTGGCCTCGGAAATTCAACTGATCCGAAACGCCTTCGCCCGCGCCGGTAAGGCGCCGCCGCCGCTCGCCTGCGCGGGCGCGAGCGCCGCGCGCGCCCGCGATCTCACCATGGAGCTAATCGCGAACGGCGCCGGCGCCATCGTCAGCTTCGGAGTCTGCGGCGGGCTCGACCCGGCGCGCGGCGCCGGCGACTTGATTCTGGCGCGCGAGATCGTGACCGATGACGGGACGCGGATGGAAACGGACTCGGACCTGCGCGGGCGCCTCGCGGCGGCCCTGGCGCGCGCAGGCCTGGGCGCGGCAACCGGAACCCTGCTGGGAACCGACCGCCCGCTCGCCACGGCACGCGACAAACGCGACCGCCACGCGGCGACCGGCGCCATCGCGGTGGATATGGAAAGCCACGGGGTGCTGGCGGCGGCGGCCGAGGCCGGCGTGACCGCCGCCGTACTGCGCGCCGTGGCCGACCCCGCCACGCGCGATCTGCCGGAAGCCGCCCGGGTCGCGACCGGCCCCGACGGGCGCGTGCGCCCCTTCGTGCTCATGGGCGCGCTCGCGCGCCGCCCAGGCGCGCTGCCGGCAATGATTGGATTGGCGTTGGAGGCGCGCCGGGGGTTCGCCGCGCTGCGCCGGATCGCGGATCCGCGCGCCGGCCTATTCGGCGGCGACTGACGGCGCCTTGCCGGGCTTGGCCGGCGCCGGGCTCTGTTGCGTCGCCTCGGCGACCACGCTGTCGAACACATGCTCCGCCGGCCGCTGGCCATCGAGGGGAATATCCGGCGCCAAGGGCCCCTCGGTGCGCACCCCGCGCAGGAACACGCCCAGCGCCTTCAACGGATGCTTGACCGTATCGTTGACGGCGGTCGGCTCATAACCGCAATGCACCATGCAATTGGCGCACTTTTCGTAGTTGCCGGTGCCATAGCTGTCCCAGTCGGTCTCCGCCATCAGCTCCTGGAAGGTCGCCACGTAACCTTCGTTCAGCAGGTAGCACGGACGCTGCCAGCCAAAGATGTTGCGCGTCGGGTTGCCCCACGGGGTGCACTTGTAGGTCTGATTGCCGGCCAGGAAATCCAGAAACAGGCTGGATTGGGTGAACGCCCACTTGGCGCCTCGGCTCTTGCGCATGCGAAAGAGATCGCGGAACAGCCTCTTGGTTTGCTCGCGACGCAGAAAATGGGTTTGATCCGGCGCGCGCTCGTAGGCGTAGCCGGGCGAGAGCGTAATCCCCTCGACCCCGAGCCCGGCCACGAAATCGAAGTATTCCGCCACCCGCTCGGCCTCGGCGTTGTCGAACAGGGTGCAGTTGACGTTGACTCGGAAGCCGGCCGCGCGCACCGCGCGGATCGCCTTGACCGCGCGCGCGAACACGCCCTTTTGATCGACCGCCCGGTCGTGCTCCTCCTCCAGCCCGTCCAGGTGGATCGAGAAGGTCAGATACGGGCTGGGCTTGAACAGATGCAGCTTCTTTTCCAGAAGCAGTGCGTTGGTACACAAATAGACGAACCGCTTGCGCTTGACCAGTTCCGCGACGATCTGGCCCATCTCCTTGTGCAGCAACGGCTCGCCGCCGGGGATGGAGACGATGGGCGCGCCGCACTCCTCGACCGCCTCGACGCACTCGGCGAGCGAGAGGCGCCGGTTCAGAATCGCATCGGGGTAGTCGATCTTGCCGCAGCCCGGGCACGCCAGGTTGCAACGAAACAACGGCTCCAGCATGAGCACGAGGGGATAGCGCTCGCGCCCGATCAGGCGCTGCTTGAGGATATAGGCGCCGACGCGCATCTGCTGTCTCAAGGGAACCGGCACGGAAAATGGCCTCTCGGGTTAGGCGCCGGCAACGCGCTTGGGCGCGCACAGATGCCCGGTGTGCGATGATGGCTCCCGCGCGGTGCGCGGCGCCAGGCTGGGCGGCAGCTTGAACCGCACGTTTTCCTCGGTGCCGTTCAGGACCTCGACGTCGATCTCGAACAGCCCGCCGAGGCGCGCGATCAGTTCCTCCACAAGCTCCTCAGGCGCCGACGCGCCAGCGGTTATCCCTACAGCCTCGGCGCCTTCGAGCCAAGCCGGATCGAGCGCCGCGGCATCCTCGACCAAATAGCTGGGCACCCCCATCTGGGCCCCGATCTCGCGCAGCCGGTTAGAATTGGAGCTATTGTGGGCACCGACCACCAGGATCACGTTTGCCGTGGCGGCCAGGTCGCGCACCGCCAATTGGCGGTTCTGCGTGGCATAGCAGATATCCCGCAGATTCGGCCCGACGATGTGCGGGAATCGCCCCTTGAGCGCCGCGATCAGCTCGCGGGTATCGTCCACGCTCAAGGTCGTCTGGGTGATAAAGGCCAGCCGATCCGGATCGCGCGGGCGCAGCCGGGCCACGTCCTCGACCGAATCGACCACATGGACCGGACCGTCGATGCGGCCCATGGTGCCCTCGACCTCCGGGTGCCCGGCGTGGCCGATCAGCACCACGTCATAGCCAGCCGCGGCATAGCGCTGGCCTTCCGTATGGACCTTGCCGACCAGGGGACAGGTGGCGTCGATCACGGCAAGACCGCGCGCGCGCGCGCCGCTCTCGACCACGCGCGCGACCCCGTGGGCGCTGAAGATCGTCACCGCGCCCTCGGGCACCTGGTCGATTTCCTTCACGAACCGCGCCCCTTGAGCCTTCAGCCCCTCGACCACGCGCTTATTGTGCACGATCTCGTGACGCACGTAGACCGGCGGGCCATATTGCGCCAAGGCGCGCTCGACAATCTCGATGGCGCGCTCCACCCCGGCGCAGAACCCGCGCGGCTTGGCGAGCATGACCCGCAGGCGCGGCCGCCCCTTTCCATTCATTCGCGAAGACACGATCGATATGGCCCCCGGTTCCCTCGTTATGCGCGCCAGTCTACCCTATCGGCCGGGCGCGGTGAATCCCCCTCGCGCGAACGTGAGCGGTACGCGCACCGCCGTCGGTGCCGAATATCGCGAATATTAACCAAGATAGCCAGCGGCGCGGAACCAAGCCAGCGCGTCGGCCAGCGCCTCGGCCGGCGGGCGCGCGCGATAGCCCAGCCGATCTTGTGCCTTGGCGCTGGAAAAATACATGTGCCGGCGCGACATACGCACCCCGTCCACGGTCACGAACGGCTCGGCGGCGCCCCGCAGGCGCGCCCATGCCTCGGCGCCATAGGCGAGCGGCAGCACCAGCCCATGGGGCAGGCGCAGGCGCGGTGGGCGCCGACCGCATAGCTGCGCGATCTCGGCCAAGATCGCGCCCAGGGTCATGTCCGCCCCGCCAAGCACATAGCGCTCGCCCACCGCGCCACGATCGAAGGCGAGCAGGTGGCCTTCGGCCACGTCGTCCACGTGGACAACGTTGAGGCCGGAGTCGACATAGGCCGGAATGCGCCCGGCCCCGGCCTCGACGATCAGGCGCCCGGTCGGGGTCGGCTTGATGTCGCGTGGGCCGATCGGGGTGGACGGGTTGACGATGATCGCGGGCAGGCCGCGCGCGCGCACCAATTCGTCGACCTCCGCCTCGGCCAGAAACTTGGAGCGCTTGTAATGGCCGATCATGTCATCGAGGGCCACCGGGGTCGCCTCGTCCGCCGGGGCGCCGTCCGCCCGGTGCCCCAGGGTCGCCACGCTGCTGGTATAAACGATGCGCTCCACCCCGGCCTCGGCGGCGGCCAGCATCAGCCGGCGGGTGCCGGCCACGTTGGCGTCGTAGATCTCCGCCGGGCGAGGCACCCAGAGGCGATAGTCGGCGGCGACATGAAAAAGCGCCCGGCACCCGGCGAGCGCATGGGCGAGGGAAGCCGCGTCGCGCAAGTCGCCCTCGGCCACCTACACGTCCAGGCCGGCGATATTGCGCCGGTCGCTGCCGGGCCGCGCCAGGACACGCACGGCCTCGCCGCGCGCCACCAGCCGGCGCGCGACCGCGGAGCCGACAAAGCCCGTGGCGCCGGTGACCAGAACGCTCATGCGCCGCCTTGCCCGGCGGCGCGGGAATCGTCCGCCGCCACTGGGCCGGCCGGATCGGCGAGCATGGGAAATATCTCGCGCCGGGCGCGCTCCAGGTCCTCGGGATAGTCGATCTCCACCCAAGGCAGGCCGGTGATATCCTCGACTCCGAACGTCCCCGCCGGTTCGCTCACCACGACCTCGCGGATGGCATCCTCGTAGATCGCCTCGCGTCGGCCGGCGCGCACGATCTCGTCGGCCGCCGCAAAGCACTTGGCGGCGATATCGGGTGCGAAACGGCAAAAGCCGATCCACTCGCCCCACCACTCGTGGGCAAGTCGCGGCCGTTTATGGAAATCCACCAATTCAGTGCCGCGCATGCACAGGCGGACGGGATCGTCGCCCTCCTCGGTGGCGCGATCCATGAGAAAGCAGGACTCGGCCTCGGCGTCGATCAGGCGCTCCATCAAGCGGTGATCGTAGAGCACGTCGCCATCCATGAAGATGACCGGTTCCCCACCCGGCACCGCCGCGTCCCCCACCGCCGCGCCAAGGGTGGCGAAGGAGACGATCGCTCCTTCCTCGAAATGGGCGTTGAAGTGGGTTCGGATGAGGTCGCCCGCGCCAATGCGGGAAATCTCCGCGCGCACGTCCTCGGCGCGATAGCCGACCACCAGGTCCATGCGTTCCACGCCACGGGCGCGCAGGATCGCCACGTGGCGGGCGAGCAGGGTCTGGCCGCCGAACTCGAGCAGAATCTTGGGCGGTGGCCGCTCCTGGCCCAACCGCCGGCCAACGCCAGCTCCCAACATACCTACCCGCATCGCGTGCTCCCGAAAGCCCGTTCATGAGTTTCGCCGCGTCCGCGCCGGTCAGTAACGGCGCCGGTCCGTGGCGGCGCCCTTCGGAAAGGGGGTGACACGGCCCGGAATCGTGCATACCTAGATTTATGCCAATGACACCTTTATGGAAAACACGAAAAGAGAACCACCCCGCGGCCCGTCGGCGCGCGGAACGTGGGGAACAGGCAGGGGATACGCTACCAGGCTCGCCCGTAATACTCGGCGGACGATGGCCAAGCGATGGGCGATACGCTCCCTCGCCCTTTCGTTCGCCACCCATGGAGCTCCAGCCTTGACCATCCGTATTTTCGCGCTCATCGCACTCGTGGTTCTGGTCCTGGGCGCGCCCGCGTCCGCGCGAACCGACGATCTAGCGAGCCCAACGGCCACGGTCGAGCGCCTCAACGACGCCCTGATCGACGTTATGCGAAACGCCAAGACCCTTGGCTACGGGGGCCGGTTCACGCGCCTCGCGCCGATCCTGCGCGAGACGTTCAATTTTCGCATCATGGCGGGCATCTCCGTCGGGCGCTATTGGCGCAAGCTGAACGCGGCGCAGCGGGACCGCCTTGCGACGTCGTTCGGCGACATGAGCATCGCCACCTTCGCCGCGCGCTTCGACGGCTACAGCGGCGAGCACTTCGAGATCGTCGGCGAGGAACCGGCGCGCCGGAAGGCGGTTCTCGTGCGCAACCGCCTGATCAAATCCAACGGCGAGGCGGTCGAGATCAATTACCTGCTAAAACGATCGAACTCATCGTGGCGGGCGGTGGACATCTACCTGGACGCCAAGTACAGCGAGCTCGCCATCAAGCGCTCTGAGTATTCGTCGGTGATCGCCAAGGATGGCCTCGACGGCTTGATCCGGCGCATCCAGGCCAAGCTGGACGAGTTGGCGAACAAGGGCTAGAGCATCACGCGGTGAGCGCCCGCGCCAAGTCGTCCTTCAGGTCCTCCACGTCCTCCAGCCCTACGGAGATCCGTATCAGGCCGTCGGTGATGCCCAGCTCGGCGCGCGCGGCGGGCGCGAGACGCTGGTGAGTGGTGGTCGCCGGATGGGTGACCAGGCTCTTGGCATCGCCCAGGTTGTTTGCGATGTCGATCAGCTCCAACGCCCGCAGAAGGCGGAATGCCCGGTCCTTTCCGCCCTCCACCTCGAAGGCGATGATGCTGCCCGCGTCGTGCATCTGCGCGCGCGCCAGCGCCGCTTGGGGGTGACTCTCCAGGCCCGGATAGAGCACCCGGCGCACCCCATCGCGCCCTTCCAGGAACGCGGCCAGGGCGTGGGCGTTGGCGCAGTGGCGCTCGACCCGTAGGCCCAGGGTTTCCAGGCTCTTGACCAGAACCCAGGCGTTGAACGGGCTGAGGGACGGCCCGGTATGACGCAGGAAGGTCATGAGCGGCCCGCTCACGAACTCCCGCGTGCCCAGAACCGCGCCGCCCAGGGTGCGCCCCTGGCCGTCGATATGCTTGGTCGCGGAATACACCACCACGTCGGCGCCGAACTCCAGTGGGCGCTGTAGCAACGGCGTGGCGAACACGTTGTCGACGATGAAGCAGGCCCCGGCGCCATGGGCCAGCTCGGCCACCGCCGCCATGTCGATGATCTCCAGGGTCGGGTTGGACGGGCTCTCGATGAACACGCACGCCGCGCCGACCGCCAGGGCGTCGCGCCAGGCGGCCGGATCGGTGCCGTCGACCAGCACGGACTCGATGCCGAAACGGGGCAGCAGCTCGGCCACGATGTAGTGGCAGGACCCAAAAAGCGCGCGCGAGGCAACCACCCGGTCGCCCGCCTTGAGCTGGCACATGAGCGCGGCGAAGACCGCGGCCATGCCCGAGGCGGTAGCCATGCACGCCTCGGCGCCTTCCAGCAGGCGCAGGCGCTCCTCGAACATGGCGACGGTGGGGTTGGCGTAACGGGAATACTGGTAGCGCGTCAGCTCGCCCTTGAACGCGGCCTCGGCGTCCGCCGGGTCCGGGTAGACGTAGCCCGAGGTCAGGAACAGGGCCTCGCTGGTCTCGTCGAACGGGCCGCGGGTCAGGCCGCCGCGCACCAGCTCGGTCTGAACCCGGTAGGGCGCCGCGCGGCGCTTGGGCTCGATGTCCGGGGCCATGGCGCCCTCCTCAGTCCTGCCGCCAGGGAAGGTCGGCCACCTTCCAACCATCGTGGCTACCGCGGTGGCGCTGGTCGTCGTGGTTTCCCTCGAAGCCGCCGGCCACGTTGTAACAGTGGGCGAAGCCGTGGGCGGTGAGCGCGACCGCCGCGTGGCGCGACCGAACGCCGGAGCGGCACAGGAGCAGCACCGGCTGGTCGGCCGAAATTCCGCTCTCCTCGACCTCCCGCACGAAATGGGGGTTGAGGTTCATGGCCGGGTAATCCTGCCAGCAGATGCGATACGTCCGCTTGCCCAGGGACGAGAGATCCGGCAGGCCCACGTAAAGCCACTCGGGCACGGTGCGCACGTCGATCAACACCGCGCGGGGATCCCGCTCCAGGATGTCCCACGCCGCGCGCGGGGCGATGTCGCCGGCATAAGTATCGTTCATTGTCTCCTCCACACGCCACGCACAAAAAAAGCCGCCACGGCTCTGAGCCGGGCGGACATACCGCTCGCTTTAGCCGCATTTCTAAAGCGCCCGCAAGCTAAGCTTCAAATCGGCGCTAGGCGTAAAGCAAACGCCAGGGAGCCAAGGGTGTCAAGAAATATCCACACCTACGGATAGGCGCAGTGATCGCCGCTGACCCGCACGAAGCCGCGCGCGCCGGCGCTGATCGTATATCGGTACTGGCGGTCGCCGATCACGATCGAGGTGTGGATGGGCAGCTTGCCGGTGGTCTCCATCATGCGCCCGCCCAGCTCGGTTAGGCGCACGGTGACCGGCTTGGCCGGGTCGAACCAGGCCTCGACCTTGCCCTCGGCGTTGGCCGCGGTTTCGCCGCGCGCGGTGACCGTGACCTTGCGCCCGGCGAAGCTGACCGAATCGTTGGCGCCCTTGTAGAGCGGGGTTTGCACCAGGAAGCGCTTGGTCTCCGCCTCGGGCACGCAATCGCGAGGGTTCTCGGCCGAGGCGATGAGGAACGCCAGGCGTTTCATGGTGACCCCCGCCCCCAGTTTCTCGCGCACGCTGTCCAAGAGCGCGGCCAAGGGCCCGCTCGGCACGTCGCGCGCGTAGCGCTTTTTCGCTTCCTCCAAGGCGCGCTCCACCAGAATTGCCTTGGCGCCGAGATCCGTATTCTCTCGGCGCAGATCGGCGAGCTGGGCGGTCAGGTCCGCCACCTCTCGGCCAAGGGAGCGCACCTGGCGTTGGGCCAGGGCCGAGCCCGATTCGTAGGCGACCGCCCCCGCGCCCGCGATGACGCCCAGGGCAAGGACCCATTTGACCATGGTCCAGCGCACGCGGCGTTTGCGGCGCAGGCGTGTTTCGTGCAGGCCCAGGCTCATGGACACAGGCTCATCGGTAATACAGGCTCATCGGCGATACAGGACCCCCTCGACCCGCCACCCTATTCATGAAACCATATCGTGCAAGAGGCTTCGCGCCCGATAATGGAAAGCCAATGCCCATGAGCGAGCACGACCATCACACCCCGCCGTCGGACCTGGCCCTGCGCGTCAAGGCGCTGGAATCCCTTCTGGTGGAAAAAGGCCTGGTGGATCCGGCGGCGCTCGACATCCTGATCGACACCTACGAGCACAAGGTGGGCCCGCGCAACGGCGCCATGGTGGTGGCCCGGGCGTGGAGCGACCCGGCCTATAAGGCGCGCCTCATGGAAGACGGCGCGGCGGCGATCGGGGAACTGGGCTTCACGGGCCGCCAGGGCGCCGATATCGTGGTGGTGGAGAACACCGAGCGGGTGCACAACATGGTCGTCTGCACCTTGTGCTCCTGCTACCCGTGGCCGGTGCTCGGCCTGCCGCCGGTGTGGTACAAGTCCGCGCCCTACCGCGCCCGCGCGGTGCGCGAGCCGCGCGCCGTGCTGGCGGAGTTCGGCGTCACCCTGGCGGACGGCGTGGAGGTGCGCGTGTGGGACAGCACCTCGGAGGTGCGCTACCTGGTGCTGCCCCGGCGCCCGGCGGGCACCGAGAGCCTGAGCGAAGACGAGCTGGCCGACCTGGTGACACGGGATTCCATGATCGGCACCGGGCTGGCGCTGACGCCCGGCGCCAAACGGGAGCCCACCCCATGAACGGCGCCCACGACCTGGGCGGCATGGACGGCTTCGGCCCCATCGCGCCCGAGGCGAACGAGCCGGTCTTCCACGCCGAGTGGGAGCGGCGCATCTTCGCGCTGACCTTGGCCATGGGGGCGCACGGCGCCTGGAACATCGACATGTCGCGCCACGCGCGCGAGCGCGTGGACCCGGGCGAATACCTGCGCGCCAGCTATTACGAGCATTGGCTGCACGGGCTGGAAACCCTCCTGGTGGAGAGCGGCCTGGTCGCCGCCGACGAATTGGCGGCGTGTTACGCGGCGGCCCCTGGAAACGCGGCGGCCCCTGGAAACGCGGCGGAGGACGAAGGCTGATGCCGGTACTCAAGGCCGAGAACGTGCTCGCCGTGCTGCGCAAGGGGGATTCGGCGCGGGTGGACGCCGACGCGGCGCCCAAGTTCCGCCCCGGCGCGCGGGTGCGCGTGCGCAACCTCAACCCCAAGGGCCACACCCGGGCGCCGCGCTATATTCGCAACAAGGTGGGCACGATCGCGCGGGATCATGGGGTGTTCGTCTTTCCCAACACCCATGCCCACGGACAAGGCACTCGCCCGCAGCACGTCTATTCCGTGCGCTTCGAGGGGCGCGATGTCTGGGGCGACGACGCGCCCGCGGGCGAGGCCATCTACATGGACCTGTGGGACGACTACCTGGAGCCGGCATGAGCGAGGCCCCCCCATGAGCACGGCCCCCCAGCGCCCCGCCCCGCCCGGCGCGCCCGAGGGGCACGAGCCGGTCTTCCGCGAGCCGTGGGAAGCGCAGGCCTTCGCCCTCACACTGGAGCTGCACCGGGCCGGGAACTTCACCTGGGCCGAATGGACCGAGCGCCTGGCCGCCGAGATCGCCGCCGCCCCGGCCGCCGGCGACCCGGACCTGGGGGACACCTACTACCACCACTGGCTGGCCGCCCTGGAGCGCCTGATCGCGGAGAAGAACCTGCTCACCCCCGCCCAGGTGGCACGCCGCAAACACGCCTGGGCCCGCGCCTACCACACCACCCCCCACGGACAGCCGGTGAAATTGGCTACGGCGGAGTGAGGGGGAAGGCGGGCGCCCAGCCGCCGCCGTGCCCTCAAACGAGCAAAACCGAAGCAGGATATAGGGGCCAAGTCTAGAGAAAGAGGGCAGGTCTTGAACTCATGCACGTCTATGGCGACGCACGGCCCGCTTGACCCCGCCATTCACGCCCTTGCAAGCATGTGTAGGATTGCAAGACCTGACCCCATCATTTTATCAAGGAAATAGAATGGAAAAAGTATTGGTATTAGGCGCTAGCGGCGCTACCGGAAGGTTGGTAGTACAGCAACTACTTGCAAAAGGAGCGAATGTTGTCGCCATTGTTCGCACTCTAAACTCACTATCTCAGGAAACCGGTGATCAGAATAATTTGCAAATAGTCGAAGCAAGTATATCTGATATGCCAGAAAATGAGCTTGCACATTATCTAAATGAATGTGATGCCGTACTTTCCTGTTTAGGTCATAACTTAACGTTCAAAGGTATGTTTGGCGATCCAAAACTATTAGTGACCGACGCAGTTATAAAAATAACTAAAACAATAGAATATATTAATCCGGATATAAAAGTTAAATTTATTCTAATGAATACAACTGGCAACAGCAATCGTGATGTACCTGAAAAACCTCCATTTTCCCAAAGATTTGTAATATACATTTTACGTTTACTTCTTCCTCCGCACGTAGATAATGAAAACGCAGCTGATTTTCTAAGGAATCATGTTGGACAGAAACACAAGCATATTGAATGGGCAGCTGTTCGCCCTGACAGCCTTACCAATGAAGAAAACGTTACTAAATACGACATTTACTCTTCACCAATTAGAAATGCCATTTTTGATGCTGCTCCCACCAGTCGCATAAACGTTGCAAATTTCATGTCAAACTTAGTATCAAACGTAGACTTGTGGGAAAAATGGAAAGGACAAATGCCGGTAATTTACAATCATGCATAATCGGGTAACCGGGGGTCTCCAGGTTATGGGTGGCGCACGGTCCGGCTGACCCCGCCAATCGCGCCCTTGTAGGCATGTGTAGGATTGCAAGACCCGACCCCATCATTGCCGTCGGCGACCGGCGTCACCCCGGACGCGCGGGGCGCGATCCGGGGTCTGTGTTGAGCCTGGGAAATAAGGTCCCGGCGCGCGCGCATGGCGCGGCCGGGACGACTGTTGTGGCGGTTTCGGTAGCCCCTTGCGGGCGGCTAATTCTTGACCGCGCGGCTGGCCAGGCGGGTTACCTCGTCGGGCTGGCGATAGAAGATGTGACGGCCGATCTTGGCGCCGACCACGAAATCCTTGCGCCAGGCCGGTTTCACGTAATCGGCGTGATACCACAGCGCCCCGTCGGTCGGATCGTCGGAACGGCCCCAATAGACGGCGAGCGCCACCTCGTTGCTCAGGCGCCAGTCGGTCGCGCTGCGCGGCTTGTCGCTGCGCCCGTCGCACCACCAGGAGAACTGGCAGCGATTCCGACGCACCTCGCCGCCCTGGCGAATCACCTCGCACACCGTATCGGGAAAGCGCCCGCTGGCGACCCGGTTCATGACCACATGGCCGACCGCCAGCTTGCCCTCGTCGGGCTCGCCACGCGCCTCGAAATAGATGTTGAGCGCGAGGCACGCCACCTCCTCGCGCGGATCGGCCGCCGTCGGCTTCTCGAACAGGCGCGCCTTGCCGCGCTCCGCCGGGCCGATCCCCGGCAGCTGGTAAACCCCCGGCACGGGATAAGCCGTGGCCGGATACCCCACGGATAGGGGGTCCGGCAGTGCGCCGCCCGCCCCGGACAGCCCGGGCGGCCCGGCCAGGGCCGCCGCGCTGAGATAAATGGAATAGAGCGCGAGCCCGGCCCAGATTGCCGCGCGCGCCGCCCTGCGTCCCCCGATACCCCCCGGTGCCCTGGTCAGTATCTCGGTCATCTCCCCTCCCCTTCCGGAGAAAGTGTTTCTCGTTCGGGCGGTGGCCTTGTTCCCGGCCCGGCGGTCGGTCGCCGCCTTGCCTACCCGGGTTCATTTCGTAACGCTGGAAGAATTATCTCAAATCTAAACAGAATGTCAAAGAATATAGTATCACATTTTAAATAAACATTAAGGAAAATTAACCATATAACTCTATATTTACCATGATATTCGCTATTTTCCGTCGTTCTTAACCATACAACTGTTGCGAACAGGCTGTGAATTGTGAACGAACATTAACCAAGGCGCCGGGTCGCGCGCCGCGAAACCGCCCCCTGGAACCGGGACCCGGGAGCGGGCATATATAGGGCCATGACCGAAGCCGCCCTTAAGCCCGCGATCGAGCCCTTCGTCAAGGCCGAAAGCCGGCCGTTTCGAATCGTCTCGGACTATGCCCCGGCGGGGGATCAGCCCCAGGCGATCGACGAGCTGTGCGCGGGGCTCGCCGGCGGGGAGCACGAACAGGTGCTGCTCGGCGTCACCGGCTCGGGCAAGACCTTCACCATGGCCCACGTGATCCAGCGCCTGCAACGCCCGGCGCTCATCCTGGCCCCCAACAAGACCCTGGCCGCCCAGCTCTACGCGGAGATGAAGGGCTTTTTCCCGGACAACGCGGTCGAGTATTTCGTTTCCTACTACGACTACTACCAGCCCGAGGCCTACGTCCCGCGCACGGATACCTACGTGGAGAAGGAAAGCTCCATCAACGAGCAGATCGACCGCATGCGCCATTCCGCCACGCGCGCGCTGTTCGAGCGCGAGGACGTGATCATCGTCGCCTCGGTCAGTTGCATCTACGGCATCGGCTCGCCGGAGACCTACGCCAGCATGACGCTCCGCCTAGCCGTGGGCGAGACGGTCAACCGGGGCGAGGTGCTGCGCGCGCTGGTGGAGCTGCAATACAAGCGCAACGACGTGAATTTCCAGCGCGGCGCCATCCGCGTGCGCGGCGACACCATCGAAATCTTCCCCGCCCATCTGGAGGACCGCGCCTGGCGCATTGGTCTGTTCGGCGACGAGATCGAGGCGATCCACGAATTCGATCCGCTCACCGGGGAGAAGACCGGCACCCTGGACGCGATCAAGGTCTACGGCAACAGCCACTACATCACGCCGCGACCGACCCTGCGTCAGGCGGCCAAGCGGATCAAGGAGGACCTGCGCGCGCGCCTGGCCGAGTTCGAGGCGACCGGCCGCCCCCTGGAAGCCGAGCGCCTGCACCAGCGCACCACCTTCGATCTGGAGATGATCGAGGCCACGGGCTCGTGCGCGGGAATCGAGAACTACTCGCGCTACCTCACGGGCCGCGCGCCGGGAGAGCCGCCGCCGACCCTGTTCGAGTACCTGAGCGACAACTTTCTGGTCTTCGTCGACGAATCCCACGTCACCGTGCCCCAGCTTCACGGCATGTACCGGGGCGACTATCAGCGCAAGTCCACCCTCGCTGAATTCGGCTTCCGCCTGCCCAGCTGCATCGACAACCGGCCCCTGAAGTTCGAGGAATGGGACCGAATGCGCCCGCAGACCCTGTGCGTCTCTGCGACCCCCGGCCCGTGGGAGATGGCGCGCACCGGCGGCGTCTTCGTGGAGCAGGTGATCCGCCCGACCGGCCTGATCGACCCGGTGTGCGCGATTCGCCCCACCGAGGCCCAGGTGGACGACCTGATGGCCGAGTGCCGGGCGGTCACGGGAGCGGGCTACCGGGTGCTGGTCACCACCCTGACCAAGCGCATG
>Ga0114931_10001890_pt1 | contig 26673 bp, 27 predicted proteins | sample 2SBtaG_FD_89579 | JGI IMG/M metagenome (GOLD analysis project Ga0114931, IMG submission 89579) | Deep subsurface microbial communities from Kolumbo volcano to uncover new lineages of life (NeLLi) - 2SBTROV14_V59a metaG | ecosystem: Environmental > Aquatic > Marine > Volcanic | place: Kolumbo... | reverse complement strand
GAGCGCAGCAGGGCCGCTCGTCTGTTCCCTGCGCCTTGGGTCACCCGAGTGACTCCTGCCACCGCGTGCCGATCAGGGGCGAGCCATGAGCCGGAGCCCACGCCTCGCCGCCTCCCCCCGCGAGGCCGACCGGCGAATGCCGGATCAAGGCTAGCTCGCTCCCGTCTCGGGATGGAGGAGCCCGGCGAGATCGAGCGCCTCGAGCACGGCGTCGTAGGCGGCGCGCGCCTCGTCGACGAGGGCGGGGTCCGCGAGATCCTCGGGAGCGAGCTCCTCCCGGTAGTGCGTCTCGATCACCCGGGCCAGGCGCCGGTGGAGCGCCTCGTCGAAGAATACGCCCGCATGCGCGGCCGCCCGTTCCGCCGGCGTCATCACCACCCGGAGTCGCAGGCAGGCCGGCCCGCCGCCGTTCCGCATGCTCTCGCGCAGGTCGACGAAGTGCAGCGCATCGAAGGGCCCGGTGTCCCCGGCGAGCCCATCGAGCAGCGCAACGATGGTCGCATCCTCCCGACACTCGAGCGGTCCGATCCAGGCCGTTCCGCCACCCGCGGCCGCGACGATCTGGCAGTTGAACAGATAGGTCGCGACCGCGCGATCGAGTGCGAGCGCGTCGCGTCCGACCTCGACGACGCGCAGCGCTCCGCCACACCGCGAGGCGTAGACCTCGCGGAGTCCGTCGAGGACGCGGGGCTGGTCGCGGAACGCGTCTTCGTGGAGGAAGAGCAGGTCGCGGTCGCCGGTCGCGATCACGTCATTGTGGAAGACGCCGGCGTCGATCGCGTGCGGGTCCTGCTGACAGAAGCGCGTCGCGACGGGGTCGAGGTGCGCAAGGCGCGCGACGGCCCGGCTCGCCTCTTCGGCCTGGCGCGCCGGATACCGGCCGGGACCGGCGGCCGCACCGCCCTCCCGCGCCTGCCCGAAGACGAAGACTTCGATCCCGGGCCGGCCATACGCGGGACAGAGCCGTAAGTGGTTCGCGGCGCCCTCGTCACCCGGGAGCGGAACGGGGGGATGGTGAACGAAGCGCTCCGGGTCGGGCAGGACGGCGCCCAACATCCGTGCGGTGTGCGGCGGCTCGAGCGAACGGTGGCGTTCGCTCGTCAGGTTGGCCGGGATCACGTGGACCCGCCCATCGGCTGCGTCTGCCGAGGGAACCACCGTGGCCGCGTTCGCGGCCCACATGCTGGAGGCGCTGTATGCGGCGGCCAGCAATCGCGGCGCGTCGCGCGCCGCGCGTTCGACGACGCGCGCGGCGCTCCCGTCGAAGCCGAGGCGGCGCAGCCAACCCAGGTCCGGCCGCGGCTGCGGAGGCAACACCGCCTGCGGCACGCCGAGGCCGTGCAACAGCGCCATCTTGCCGAGCCCCTGCAGCGCGGCCGCACGCGGGTGGGAGCGGCTACCGGCAGAGCGGCTCGACGCGAGGTTGCCGGGCGAGAGCCCCGCGTAGTTGTGGGTCGGTCCGACGAGACCGTCGAAGTTCCACTCGCGTGCGCTCATGCGGGGTCGAAGCCGGTTCCGGGCGGCAGCGCGGCCGGCACCTCGAGCAGCGGCGCCTCGAGCGAGGCAACGGGATCGCTGCAGTAGTCCACGGCCCAGGCACCGGCCGGGCGATGGTTGCCGCTGCGGCCCAACCCGCCGAACGGGAGCCGGCCGCTGGCGCCCGTGGTCGGGCGGTTCCAGTTGATCACGCCGGCGCGGACGTCCCGCCGGAACCGCTCGAAGAGCGCGCGATCGTCCGCAAGGAGCGCCGCGGCGAGGCCGTAGCGGGTCCGGTTCGCCTCGTCGATCGCGGCATCGAAGTCGGCCACGCGCACGAGCTGGAGCAACGGACCGAAGTGCTCCTCGTCGTGGCGCTCCGCGATCGCGGTCACGTCCACGAGCCCGGGACGGACGAGCGCGGGCGAGCGAGGGTCCGGGCGCAATTCGACCAGGCGCCGGCCGCCGCACGCGACCAGCGCCCGCTCCGCCTCGAGGACCGCCGTCGCGGCCGCATCCGAGATCAGGGGTCCGACGAAGCACTCGGGCTCGTCGCGCTGGAGCCCCACCCGGAGGTGGCCGATCGCCCCGGCGAGCCGCGCGACGAAGCGATCGCCGGCAGCGCCGTCGGCCACGATCAGGCGCCGCGCACAGGTACAGCGCTGCCCGGCGGTGATGAAGGCCGAGAGCAGCGTCAGCGCGACCGCGGCGTCGAGATCGCCGACGCCGTGGACCACCAGCGGGTTGTTGCCCCCCATTTCGAGCGCGAGCTGCGTCTCGGGCCGGTCCGCGAGCGCGCGTGCGATCGCGCGCCCGCCGGCGTAGCTGCCAGTGAACAGCACGCCGTCGATTCCGCCGGCACCGACCAGGGCCGCGCCGACGCCGCGCCCGCCCTGCACGAGGTCGACGACACCGGGCGGCACCCCGGCGTCCTCGAGCAGGGCCACCATCCGTGCGCCGATGCCGGGCGTCAGCTCGCTCGGCTTGAACACGACCGTATTGCCCGCGAGCAGTGCGGGCACGATGTGCCCGTTGGGAAGGTGGGCCGGCAGGTTGAAGGGTCCCAGCACCGCCAGCACCCCGATCGGGCGGTAGTGCGTCCGCGCGGTCGCGCCCGCGATCTCGGCCTCCTCCTCCGGCCGCCGGCGTGCGTGCATCTCGATCGAGGTGGCCACCTTCGCGACCATCGCATCGACCTCGGTGAGCGCTTCCCAACGCGGCTTTCCGGTCTCGCGCGAGATCGCGTCGGCGAGTCCGGCCCGGTCCGCGCGAACCGCGTCCGCATAACGCTCCAGCGCCGCGGCCCGCTCTTCGAGCCGTGTCGCCGACCACGCGGGAAGCGCCGCGCGCGCGGACGCGACGGCGGCTTCGACCTGGGCCTCCGAGGCATCGCGCAGCACGTGCAGCGTCTCGCCCGTGCCGGGATCCGAGGACACGCGTTCGGGTCCCTCTCCCGCGAGCCAGCGATCGCCGATGCGGAGATCGCCCCTCATCGGCCGCCTCCTCCGGCGCCGCCGTCCGGCCGCTGCCGGCTCCGGAACGGGGCGTAGCGGACCTCGTCGCCAACGCCGACGTCGAGGGTCCGGGCCAGTGCCGACGAGATCGCCACGCCGCCTTCGACCTCCGAGAGCGTCCCCTTCGCGGCGCGGAATCCGCGGCGCCGCGCGATCATGAACGCGGGCCGCCCGCGGTCGCCGCCGCCACACTCGGTGATTGCGGCCACCCGGCCGACACGGCTCTCGCGCACGGTGCGGATCTCGTCGCGCGGGCACGCGATGACGGGTACGGCCTCGAAGATGTCGACGAGTCCGGCGTCGCGGAAGCCCTCTTCCTGGAGCAGGTGATGGGCCGGCTCCGTCAGCGGATGCACGCGCCCGATCACGGCCTGCACCTCCTCGGCCAGGATCGGGATGTAGATCGGGTGGGTCGGCATCAGGTCCGCGATGAAGCGCTTGTCCTCGACGCTCATGTGGTCCGCGGTCTCGAGGTCCACGTCGAAGAAGTGGCGGCCGATGGCCTCCCAGAAGAGGGAGTGACCGTCGGGATCGATGACACCCCGCATCTCTGCGATCACGGTCTCGTCGAAGGCGTCCGGATGTTCCGCAATCAGCAGGAAGCGCCCGAGCGAGAGCAGCCTCCCGGCACCACCGCGCCGCACGTCCGGCCGCAGGAACAGCGTGCCGATCTCGGTCGGGCCGTCATGCTCGGTGAAGAGATGAAGGGCCTTCACCTCCTTGCGGACGCCGAGCGATTCGGACTCGTGGACCGACGTGGCAATGCGGTAGGCGTAGAACGGCTGGAAGCCACCGACCTTGGAAACGATCGCGCTCGTGCCGACCAGCTCGCCCGAGGTTTCGTCCTCGAGAACCAGGAAGTACTCGTCGCCAGCGACCGGCTGGTCCGCGATACGCCGGAAGGATTCGATCGAACGACGGATCCGCTGCGACAGGATCCCTTCGTCGGCGGGAAGCGTGGTGAGCCCGTAGGTCGCCTGCCGGCTGAGCGCCATCACGCCTTCGAGGTCCTCCTCCCGGACAGGCCGCAGGCAATGCACGTCAGGCGCCTCCGTCCCCACGCGCGGTGGCGACCGCCGCGAGGGCGTCACCCAGGATCCCGAGCACGCGATCGATGTCGTCGTCGCGGATCACGGCCACCGGCGGCAGGAAGCGGACGCGGGAGACGGCTCCCCCGGTCGAGAACGCCACCACGCCACGCTCGAACAGTTCGTCGAGCACCCTCCGCGTCGTCTCCTTGCGGCCGTCGAACGGCGTGAACGCGATCATGGCACCCAGGCCGTGGGGCCCGCGGATCCGATCGGGGTGCGCCTGAGAGAGCGCGGCGAACCCATCGGCGAAACGCTGCGCGACCTGGGCAACGCGGCCGCGCTCGCCGAAGAGCCCGCCTCCGGTCATCGTCTCGACCACCAAACGGGCCGCCGCGATCGAGGAGGTGGACCCGGTGAAGGTCTGGCTGATCAGACCGGGACCGGGACGATAGGCGTCGGAGAAGAGCGTCGCGCACACCTGGCTCGCCTTGCCCACGGTCACGACGTCGGCAAACGCGTCGAGCCCGAAGTGCTGGAACGCGAAGGGCGAGTGCGTGCGGCCGAACGTCTGGATTTCGTCGAATACGATCGCCACCTCGTGCTCGCGCAAGAGGCCCACGACCGCGGCGAAGAACGCAGGATCTCCGGGGTAGTAGCCGCCCTCCCCCTGCACGAGCTCGAGCACCATCGCCGCATGGCGGCCCGGATGGCGGTCGAGATGGCCGCGCAGCGCGGCGAGCGTCCGCTCGGTGCTGCCGGCGGGATCGCGGGCGTCGAAGAACGGCACGAAGTCCACTGCGAGCGCGGGCGGAAGACCGACCCGGTAGGCGGGGTTGTCCGTGATCTGCGAGAGCGCGAGCGTCCGGCCGGCGAACGCTCCGGTGAACCCGAGCACACGGTCCGCGGGCCGGTGCCGGTGGAACACGAGCTTCAACGCGTTCTCGTTGGCCATCGCCCCGCTCGTCGTCAGGAAGCAATGGTCGAGCGTCGCGCCGTTCCGGTTCGCGAGCGCGCGCAGCGCAGTCGAGAGCGCGAGGCTCGCCTCCGTCTGCTGCAGGTTGCCTTGCATCACCGTGTCCTGGAGCGCGGCGTCGACGAGCCGGTCCGCGAGCGCGGGATCGCCGTGCCCCAGGTAGTGGACACCGATGCCGCAGATCATGTCGAGCTTGACGCTGCCATCGGCGAGTTCGACGAGGCAGCCGCTGCCGAAGCCGCTGCCGAGGTAGGGATAGAACAGGGATCCACCGCGCACCTGCGAGAAGCGCTCGAGCGTCTCGCGGTAGGTCGCCGCGCGCGCGGCGTCGGGGGGCCGCGGCCCCTCGAGGCGGCGCCCGTGGTCCCGGAGCGCCTCGCCGAGCTGCGCCCGGGCCCGCACGACGCGCGGATCGTCCGCGAACGCCTCGCTCGCCAGCGGGATCTTCTTCACTTCCTGCGCCCTTCCGATGAGCGGCTTCCGGCGCCGTGGATCCCGAACGCACCGCTCGCGTAGCGGTGGAGCAGGGCCGCACAGAGCCGGGTCCGCGGGACGAGGCTATCGAGGCAGAGGAACTCCCGCTCGCTGTGGATCTCGCCGCCGCGGGGACCCATCGTGTCGACATTGGGCAAACCGGCCGCGGCGAGCTTGTTGCCGTCGCAGACGCCGCCCGACGCCTGCCACCGGATCGTGTCCCCGAGGCCTTCGGCCGTCCGGTCCACCTCGCGCATCAGCGCCTCGAGGCCGGCGTCGAGGGGCTTCGGCGGCGAGTAGAACTCGCCCGAGACATCGACCGCCACGTCGTGCGACCGGCGGATGCGCGCCGCCAGGGCTTCGAGCCGCTGCGTCGCCTCGCGCTGCTGCGCGGCGTCTTCGACGCGCAGGTTCAGCCGCGCCACCGCGAGGTCGGGCACCACGTTCGGTGCATCGCCGCCCCGGATGACGCCCGTGTTCGCGATCATCCCCGGAACGCTCTCGTTCCAACCCGCGACCGCGTCGACGAACGACGCGAGCGCGTGGATCGCGCTCCGCCCCTCCGCGAAGGCGCGGCCGACATGGGCCGCGCGGCCGCGCACGACCACGGTGAAGTTCCCCGACCCCTTTCTGCGGCTGATCATGGACCCGTCGGGCAGGCACGGCTCGAAGACGAGGCCGAAGTCCGCACTGGCCGCTGCCTCGGCGAGGAGCCCCCGCGAGCACGGCGACCCCACCTCCTCGTCCGGGTTCAGGATCACGGTCCAGCCGAGCCGCTCCGCCTCCTCGCTGCGCTCGAACGCTTCGAGCGCGGTGCATAGCAGCGCGATGCCGCCCTTCGCGTCGGCGGCGCCGGGGCCGACCAGGGTCTCCGCGTCGACCTGCCGCGCGGAATGGAACGGGCTCGACTCCGGAAAGACCGTGTCGAGGTGGATCGCGAGCAGCACCTGCCGTGCCGCATCGGGGCGTTTGCGCAGCACCACCGCATCGGCGGTCTCGAAGCGGGTCTCCTCGCCGCAGTCATCGATCGACGCGAAGGTCGGGAGCGCGACCCGGCGCGTCTCGGCCGAGAGCCCCGCGAACGCCTCGGCCACGTCCGTCGCGACGCGCTCGATCCCGGCGCGGTGGTGGCTCCCCGAGTTGATGGCACACCAGCGCTCGATGCGCGCCTCCATCGCGGAGCGCTGCTCCCCGATCCAGGCGAGATGTGTCTCGAACGGACCCATCACCCTCCATCCCTCCCTCGAAGGATCGGCCGACCGGCCTCCCTACTGGATACGGGATGGTTCCGCTCGCTGCCCGTCGCTACCCGAAGGTTCACCCGGGCACCGCGACGCGCAGGCTCTCGCCGGGGAGCCGACCCCACCGCCCCACCTGCCCAGGTCTACCGGGCCGAACGAGGTTCGTCCGCCCTGCCGGTGCCATCGCCATCCAGGCAGCAGGCTCTTCGGTTGGCGTCGCATGGGCGATTCGAGGTACTCGCCACGAACGACGATTCCGCCGCACCTGCGATACGCTGGCGACGTTCATCGCGACGCGCGCAAGGGAGGCACCGCATGGCAAACCTGGACATCACGCCGGTCTCCGAGGCGACGGGCCGGCTGGCCGAAGCCTACGAGGCCAACAAGGCGATGTACGCGCGCGGCGGGCTCGAGATCGACGTCCCAAACGTCTACCTGATGAACTACGCGCTGCCCGAGTTCCTGGACTTCGGCACGCTGCAGGCGGACTGCCTGCCGAACTACCCGGTGCAGACCGAACCTCCGACGATCGTTCCCGGCGTGCTCGTCAACTTTGCGGTCGCCAAGTACAGCGCCTGCTTCTATTGAACGGAAACGATCGGGGCCGTGCTGCCCCTGCTGTACCCGGAACCCGAAGTCGTCCGCCAGGTCCTCGAAGACCCGCAGACCGCCGACATCCCGGAACTCCACAAGCTGTGCTGGGAGTGGACACGCCGCTTCGTCTGCGCCTCGTGGGAAGCCACCGAAGCCGACATCCAGCGGCTGCGGGACGGGGGGCTTCCGGACCGCGAGATCGTGAACTGGGCCGAGAGCGCCAGCGTGCAGACCTGGTGGGTGATGAGCGCCGATGGCGGCGGCGTCGAACTCGACGGATTCACGCCCGAGACCGGGCGCGTCGTCGGTCTCGGCCGCGACCACTACGAAGGGGCCGTGGTCACGACGGCGGCCGAGACCGGCGCGCTGGCCCGGGCGACGGGCTCGGGCGCGCCGAACGGCATCGCATGGGTCGACGTCGACCTCGCCGATCCCGCGTACCTCGAATCCGCCGACTGGGCCGAGGCGCGCTACGGCTTCGTGCCGAACTTCTTCAAGGCGTTCTCGCTGCGACCCGCGCTCTACCCGCGGCACCGCCGGGCGCTGGAGCTGCTCGAGGGCCCGGTCTCGGAGCGGCTCACGCCGCGCCAGCACGCTCTTGCCCGCGCCCTCGTCTCGGGCCTGAACCGCTCGCCCTACGGGGCCGATACCACGCGCGCGCTGCTCGAGCGCACGACCGGCGACGCTGCGCTCTTCGATCGCGTCGCCGGCGACTACACGCGCCACGACTGGGCGCCCGAAGAACGGGCGGTGCTGGACTTCGCGGCCAAGATGAACCGCAGCGCGTACAAGGTCACGGACAAGGACATGGCGCGGCTGCGCGACGCCGGCTTCGACGAGGCCGTGTACGTCGAGGTCGCCAACATCGTGTCGATCCAGACCTCGATCGAGCGCGTCGCGAACAGCTTCGGCGTGGTACCGGACGGGCAGCCCCTGTTGCCGAAGGCCTGAGGCCCGCGGGCCCACGTGCTGGTGGCTCGCTAGGCGGCGCCGCGCGTCATCCGCCGTCGCTTCGCCTTCGCGGGGCGATAGACCGAGAGAACCGAGCCGTCGTCGCCCGAGAAGACCGCGCTGCCGGCCAGGTGGTCGAGACGGTCGAGCAGGCGCTTCAGTTCGCGCCGAAGCTGTTCGACGTCCTTGCGGAGCAGCAGATGGCCGTCCTGCGTCGGCCGCCCGTACTGGATGATCAGTGCGACGTCGCGCTCGCGATAGGCGCGCTGGCGGACCCGCGCCCGCGCATGCGAGGTGAACGGAAGCGGGAGCTGGAGCGGGGCGTCCGGGTCGAAGGGCGCGCCGGCATCGGATCGGGACCGTTCGCGCATGATCGGGCTCCTCGTCGTTTGCGGGTGTGGCTGGGCCTGGCGGGTCGGACGGCTCGGCGCGGCGAAGAAGAGCCGCGCCGCGTCGGACCGGAACGTGGCAGGGGGCGCTGTCAGATCCGGTCTTTCGCGTCGTTTTCGCCCGAAGCGCCCCGCGCGGGCGCCCGGGCCGCGAGCACCGGAAACCCGTGCCGACCCGTTCGCGTAGACTCGACGCCGCTACCGGGAGGAATCGTGACGTCCGCAGACCCCGATTGGCTCGACCGCGGCGAGTACCCGTTCGCGGACCACCTGCTCGAAACCCCGCACGGACGCGTGCACTACGTCGACGAGGGCCGCGGCCCGGCCCTGCTGATGGTGCACGGCCAGCCGACCTGGTCGTTCATGTACCGCCACGTGATCCGGGGCCTCAGCCCGCGCTTCCGCTGCATCGCGGTCGATCTGCTCGGCTTCGGCCTGTCCGAGAAGCCTCGCCGCTTCGACTACCGGCCGGCCGACCACGCGGCCACGCTGCGGCGGCTCGTCGATCACCTGGAACTCGACCGGACCAGCCTGCTGGTACACGACTGGGGCGGACCGATCGGTCTCGGGTTCGGCGTCGAGAACGCGGAACGGATCGAGCGCATCGTGGCACTCGATACCTGGATGTGGTCGATGGCCGAGCAACGCGCCGGCCGCTGGTTCAGCCGCATCCTCGGCAGCCCGCTCGGGCAGCTCGCGACCCGCCGCCTCGACCTCTTCGTCGATCCGTTCCTGCGGCGGGCGTTGCCGCAAGAAACCTGGCAACGCGTCGGAGCCTGCTATCGCGGCCCGCTCGCGCACCCGGCCGACCGGCAGGGCTGCGCGCTGTTTCCGAAACGGCTCGTCGACCCCTGGCTCGAATCCGTCTGGGCCGGCCGGGAGGCGCTCGCCGACCGCCCGGCCCTCCTGGTCTGGGGTGGGGCCGACCCCGCCTTTCCCGCCGCATCGCGGGAGCGGCTCGCCGGCGTGTTCACGGACTGCACCGTCGATGTCCGCGATGGCGTCGGACACTTCGTCGCCGAAGAGCTCGGACCCGAACTCGCCGCGACGATCGACGCGTGGTGGAGCCGCATCGACGCGCGCGCGGAGTCGCCATGAGCCGGCGTGCGCGTGTCCCCCCCGGCCCCCCGGTGCTCCAGAAGCGCAGCACCGACGAGTACGCACCACCGCCCGACTCCACACGCGCCCGCCGCGCGCTGGCCCGCGCGCAGGAAGGCGCGCCCGCAGCGGCCCGGCGAACCGATCAGACGCTTCCCCGCTATTTCGAGAGCCGCCAGGGCACGGCCGCGGGGCTGCTCGCACTGAACGACGCATTCGGCTGCGACTACTATCGGCTTCCGCCCGAGGCAGCGCTCGACCCGGTGGCCGCTTCGGAAGCGTTCGGCGGCGGCGAACTCGTGATCGACGTGCAGACCCACTACGTGGCCGGCCGCAGCACGCGTACCTGGACACCCAGGCTGCTCGAGATGTATCGCGAGGTGCAGCCGAGTTGGTGGAAGGGGCTCGAGGGCATCGAGGCCTACTCCCTGGCCGAGTACCTTCGCTGCATCTATCTCGAGAGCGAGACCGCGGTCGCGGTGTTGACCTCGGCCCCGGGGCTCGAGGACACACGCATGTTGTGGAACACCGAGTTGGCCGGGACGCGCGACCTCTTCGATCGGCTCGGCGGCGAGGGCCGGCTGCTCAACCACTGCGTGGTCCACCCCGAAGCGACCGGTGGACTCGACGCGATGGCGCACGCGAGCGACGCGCACCACCCGGCGGGCTGGAAGGTCTACACGATCGGCCACCTGTCCGGGAGCGGACTGGCCCCGCGATCCAGCTGGTGGCTCGACGACGAAGAAGTGGGCGTCCCGTTCCTCGAGCGCGTGCGTGCGCTCGGCAACCCGCTCGTGTGCGTCCACAAGGGGATCAGCGCGCTGGTACCGACGGGTTCGCCCCGCGACGTGGGCCCTGCCGCAGCGGGCTTTCCGGACGTGAAGTTCCTGGTCTATCACTCGGGCTACGAGATCCCCACTGGCGAGGGCCCCGAAGAGGGGCCGTACACCGAGGCCACCCGGGACCTGGGCACGAACCGGCTGGTGAGGACGCTGCGCGACGCCAGGATCGCGCCCGGCTCGAACGTCTACGCGGAGCTCGGCAGCACCTGGTTCTGCCTGATCCGGCGGCCGGACGAGGCGGCGCACATCCTCGGCAAGCTGCTGCTCGCGGTCGGCGAGGACAACGTGCTGTGGGGCAGCGACTCGATCTGGTACGGCCCGACGCAGCCCGCGATCGACGCCTTCCGCGCGTTCCAGATTCCGGCCGAATTGCGCGAGCGCCATGGCTATCCGGAACTCACGGCGGCCCGGAAGGAGAAGATCCTGGGCGGGAACGCGGCGCGCGTCTATGGCATCGACCCGGAGGCCGCCGCCCGGCGCGCACGCAGCGACGACCTGGCATGGGTCCGCAACGCGCTCGACGAGTTCGACGCGTCCGGGACGCCGACCGCGGGGGACGGAGGCGCGCGCTGGTGAGCGCGCGCCCGGGCCGTCGAAACGAATCGCCGACCCGGAGTCCGGGGCGGACTCAGCGCGCTCGCCGCTCCTGCCACGTGGCGCCGTCCGGAAACGAGAAGCGCGCGATGCTCTCGGCCCGGAACTCGACGCCGAGCCCGGCTGCGCGAGGCAGGCAGTAGCGGCCCTCGCGCATGCGCACCGGCTCGACGAAGTGCTCGTGGAGATGATCGGCGTACTCGGTGATCCGGTTCTCGAGGCTGCCGCTCACGCAGATGTAGTCGAAGGCGGAGAAGTGCTGGACGTGCTCGCACAGTCCGACGCCGCCCGCGTGGGGACAGACCGGGACGTCGTGCTGGGCGGCCAGCAGGAGCACGGCGATGACCTCGTTCACGCCCCCCAGCCGGCAGCCGTCGATCTGCAGGAAGTCGACCGCGCCCGCCTGCAGCAGTTGCTTCACGACGACGCGGTTCTGGCAGTGCTCGCCCGTCGCGACGCCGATGGGCCGGACCGCGTTCGCGATCCGCGCGTGGCCCAGCACGTCGTCGGGGCTGGTCGGTTCCTCGATCCACCAGGGATCGAACTCGGCCAGCGCGCGGACCGCCTCGATCGCCTCGTCCACGTCCCAGACCTGGTTCGCGTCGACCATGAGCTTGCGATCGGGGCCGATCTCCTCGCGCACGATGCGGCAGCGCCGGCGATCGTCTTCGGGATCGCCGCCGACCTTGAGCTTGAAATGGGTCCAGCCTTCGGCGACCGCGGCCCGGCACCGCTTCCGGATCGTCTCTTCGGTGTAGCCGAGCCAGCCCGCGGACGTCACGTACGCCGGATAGCCCATGGCCAGCAGCTCCGCTTCGCGGTCGGCGCGGCCCGATCTCTTGCGCTCGAGCAGCTCGAGCGCGGCCTCGGGCGTCAGCACGTCGCGGTTGTGCCGGAAGTCCACCGCGCGAACGATCGCTTCGGGCGTCATCCCGGCCAGGTACTTCCAGAGGGGCAGACCGGCGCGCCGGGACAGCAGGTCCCAGACCGCGTTGACCACGGCCGCGAGCGCCAGGTGGATCACGCCTTTCTCGGGCCCGAGCCAGCGCAGCTGGCTGTCGCCCGCGAGCGAGCGCCAGAACGCGCCGAGGTCGGCCTCGATCTCGTCGAGGTCGCGACCCACCACGTGCCGCTCGAAGGCCCGGATCGCGGCCACGCAGACCTCGTTCCCGCGCCCGATCGTGAAGGTGAGACCGTGGCCCGCGAGGTCTGCCGCGTCCGTCTGCAGGGTCGCGGTGGCAGCGGAATAGTCCGGGTCCGGGTTCATCGCGTCGGACCCGTGCGAGAAGTCCGAGGTCGGGAAACGGACGTCGCGCGCGACGAGCTCGGTGATCCGGGGGGGCATGGCGCCACGATCGAGGATCCCGTGTGATTTGTCAATGAACGATAGTTTCATATACAGTCTCTTCGTGCCCCGCCCCGACCGCGTGCGATACCGGGCCCCGGCCCTCGAGAAGGGACTCGACGTCCTCGAGTTGCTCGCGGCGAGCCCCCACGCCTTGTCCACGACCCTGATCGGCCGGCACCTCGGGCGCTCCCGGAGCGAGATCTTCCGGATGCTCTCGGTCCTCGAGGACCGAGGCTTCATCGGTCGCGACGAAGCGGCGGAGGGGTTTGCGCTCACCCCGAAGCTCCTCGAACTCGCGATGCAGAACCCGCCCACGGCCGACCTGGTGGGCGCGTCGCTGCCGGTGATGGAGTCCCTGGCGGAGGCCACGAGCCAGTCCTGCCACCTCGCCGTCGCGACCGCGGGCGAGATGGTGGTGATCGCGCGCGTGGAGAGCCCCGACGAAGTCGGATTCGCGGTGCGCATCGGTCATCGGCGCCCGCTGGCCGAGTCGACTTCCGGACGCGTATTGCTGGCGTTCCAGCCGGACGAGCGGCGCGCGGCGTGGCTGAAGGCGACGCCGCGGCGGTCTCGCGTGGACCGGCACGAACTCGCCCGCGACCTCGCCCGCATTCGGCGTCTGGGACATCGGCGCGCCCGCAGTTCGTTCGTCGAAGGCATCGTGGACCTTGGCTGCCCGGTCTTCGATGGGGTGTCCGCCGGGGCCGCGGCGGCACTGACGATCCCGTACGTGAAGCGCCGGTCGGCCAGGCACAGCGTCGCCGAAGTCACGAGCTTGCTGAAGGAGGCAGCCGTCGAGATCGGCCGGACGCTGCGATCTCGAGCGGGAGCGCCGGCGGCGCGCAGCGCCGATGCCTGATCGGTCTTCAGGGGCGAGAGAAGCATGAGTGCCGAGAGCGCGTTGCCGTCGACGTGCCTCGGCAGGACGTCGGTCCGGGTGACACGGCAGGGCTTCGGCTCGGCCGCTCTCGGCAACCTCTATGCCGAAGTCGACGACGCCACCGCCTGCGCGACAGTGGAGGCCGCGCTCGAATGCGGCGTCCGCTATTTCGACACGGCCCCGTTCTACGGCTACGGCCTGGCCGAGCAGCGGCTCGGCGACGCCCTCTTCTCCGCGGACTCCCCGGACCCGATCGTCTCGAGCAAGGTGGGACGGCTCCTGGTTCCGCGCGCGGGAGAGGCGCGCAACGACCAGGGCTTCGTCCGCGCGCTTCCGAACGACCCGGTCTTCGACTACTCCTACGATGGCGTGATGCGATCGGTCGAGGCCAGTCGCACGCGTCTTTCCCGCGCCCGGATCGACATCCTGCTGCTCCACGACGTCGGTGCGCGCACTCACGGGGATCGCCACGCCGAGCTGTTCGACATCGCGATGAGCGGAGGCTACGCCGCGCTGGACGAACTGCGTCGGTCCGGCGACGTCGGTGCGATCGGCCTCGGCGTCAACGAATGCACCGTCTGCGTCGAGGCGATGCAGCGGGGCGACTTCGACTGCTTCCTTCTCGCGGGCCGGTACACGCTGCTGGAGCAGACGGCCCTCGACCGGATGCTGCCCGAGTGCGAGCGACGGGCGGTCTCGGTCATCGTGGGCGGGCCCTACAACTCGGGCATCCTGGTGGAGGGGCCGCGACCGGCCGCGCACTACGACTACGGCGCGGCAGACCCCGTGGTCGTGGACCGCGCGCGCGCGATCGCGGCGATCTGCGGCGCGCACGACGTTCCGCTTCCGGCGGCGGCCTTGCAGTTCCCGCTGTTGCATCCCGCCGTCGCGACCGTGATCCCCGGGGCGCGATCGCCGCAGGAGGTGCGAGACAATGCCGGCTGGATGGGCCGCGCGATCCCAGACGCGCTGTGGTCGGACCTGGCCGACGCCGGGCTGATCGACGCACGCGCGCCGCTCGGTCGTGCGCAGCAGGCATCGCCGTGATCGACGCGCACCAACACTTCTGGCAGATGAGCCGCGGCGACTACGGCTGGCTGACCGAGGACCTCGGCGTGCTGTACCGCGACCATGGGCCGGACGATCTGGAACCGCATCTGCGCAGGTACGGAATCGCGCGCAGCGTCGCGGTCCAGGCCGCGCCCACCGTGGAAGAGACGCGGCACCTGCTCGCGATCGCCGACGCGACGGCGTGGGTCGCCGGGGTCGTGGGCTGGATCGACATGGCGTCGGCCGGTGCGACCCGAGACCTCGAAGAACTCGCCCGCCATCCGGCCCTGTGCGGCATCCGCCCGATGATCCAGGACATCGCGGACCCGGACTGGATGCTGGCGGGCGCGCTGACGCCGGTCTTCGACGCGATCGCCCAGCGGGGACTCGCGTTCGACGCCCTGATCCGCCCCGGGCACCTGCCGCGACTCCTCCGCCTGATGGACCGGCATCCGGAACTGCGGGTCGTCGTCGATCACGCCGCGAAACCCGCGATCGCCGAGGGCGGATTCGACCCGTGGGCGCGCGGGATCGAGGAACTCGCGCGCGAGACGCTGGCATGCTGCAAGCTCTCGGGACTCGTCACCGAGGCGGGCGAGAATTGGAGCGACGACACGTTGCGGCCCTACGTCGACCATCTGCTGGCGTGCTTCGGCCCGGAACGCCTGATGTGGGGCAGCGACTGGCCGGTGTCGCGCCTGGCAGGCGGCTACGTGGCGTGGCGCGAGGCGACCCTGCGGTTGCTCTCGTCCCTCGATCCCACCGCGCGGGCGTGTGTGCTGGGCGGGACCGCCGAGCGGTTCTATCGGCTGTCGAGTGCGTAGGACCGAGCGCGCCGACTCGCGAAGGTTCGAGAGCAGAACGGAAGACGGAGATCCCATGACCGACCAGAAGCGCTTCTCGGGCATCTATTGCCCCAACATCGTGCCGCTCGACGCGGACGGCGAGATCGCCGAGGCCGAACTGCGCGTGTACGTGGACTGGCTCATCGAGCGCGGGGTCCACGGCCTCTACCCGAACGGGTCGACCGGCGAGTTCACGCGCTTCACCGCGCCGGAGCGCAGACGCATCATCGAGATCGTGGTCGACCAGACCGCGGGCCGGGTCCCGGTCCTGGCCGGCGCTGCCGAAGCGAACGCCCGCGAGACGATCGCTGCCTGCGAACACTACGCCGGGGTCGGAGCGACCGCGGTCGCGATCGTGTCCCCGTTCTATTTCAAGCTGGGCCCCGAGAGCGTCTACGCCTACTTCCGCGAGATCGGCCGCAACAGCCCGATCGACGTCACGCTCTACAACATCCCGATGTTCGCCTCGCCCATCGACCTCGCGACCGCGCAGCGGCTCGCCGACGACTGCGAACGGATCGTGGCGATCAAGGACTCGTCCGGCGACCTGCCCTTCATGATGGAACTGATGGCGGCGGTGCGGCCCAACCGTCCCGACTGGTGCTTCCTGACCGGCTGGGATTCCTGCCTGCTCCCGATGTTGTGGATGGGATGCGACGGCGGCACGAACGCGACCAGCGGCGTGGCCCCGGAGCTCACCCGCGAGCTGTTCGCGGCCGCGAACGCAGGCAAGCCCGAGAAAGCGCGCGCGCTGCAACTGCGCCTCACCCGGTTGTTCGACGCGCTGTTCGGGGCGGCCGATTTCCCCGACGGGTTCCGGATGGGCGTCACGCTGCGGGGCATCGCCGCGGGCTCCGGAAGGACACCGCGTACCGCGCGACAGCGCGCCGGGGAGGCCGAGACGCGGGCGAACCTGGGCGCGCTGCTGGCCGAGGGGGGCCTCTCGTGAGGCGCTTCGGCCAGACGCTGGGCCTGCGCACCGCGGACCTGGACCGCTACCGCCGCCACCACGCGGAGATCTGGCCCGATATCGCGCGCGCGATCGGGGAGGCCGGGATCCGGAACTACTCGATCTTCGTGCGCGGAGACCGCCTGTTCGCCTACTACGAGTACGTGGGTCCGGAAGACGAGTACGAGGCCCGCATGGCCGCACTGGCGGCGGCCCCGCGGATGCGGGAGTGGTGGGATCTGATGGAGCCGATGCAGATCCCGGACGAAGACCGGCCCGAGGGAACCTGGTGGTCCGACATGGAAGAGGTGTTCCACCAGGACTGAGGCCACCGAGGTTGCACGGGGCCCGTGGCTAGGCGCCCCGGCGCATCCGGTTCCGACGGCGCACGAGCCGCTCGGCGGCCTGCCGCGCGTGTTCCTCGAGATCGGCCGCGGTGGGCGGAAGGGAACGGCCGTCGAAGATCGCCTGGACGCACTCGCGGCACACGTCGCGGCGCACGATCGGCCCGCCCGAAGGCAGCGTCGGGATCTCCTCTCCGCTGAGCACGGCCAGCACGACGTCGGTCAGCAGGGTGGCATCCACCGCTTCGAACCGCAGCGCGCAGCCCGGCTGCTCGCAGATGGGGCCCTTCGGGTGCGGGGACGGAGCGGGGTTCTGGGGTTGCATCGCGAATACCTCCCGGGTGGCCAGTGGCCGGTTGGCAGGTTTGTGTGCAACTAGCGTACCGGCTGTTTGCGCCGGAGAGCGCACGGGCGCGCGGCGCGGCGTGGCGAAGTGCCTCGTTCGGCCCGACCCCGGGGCAACCTGCCCTGCACGCGCGGGCCGGGTGGTTCCGTGTCCGCCGGGGCCCAGGACCGACTTGCCGCGGGCGAGGCGTGCCGCGCGGCCTCGGATCACAGTCGTCGGAGTTCGTCGGCGAGGCCGGTGCTGCCCTTCGTCACGCCGACGACGCCGGCGTCGCGCGCCGCCGTGCGCGGGAACTTCTTCGTGAGCTCGGGCCCGGAGGCGGTGAGCCCGCCGTCGACCACCAGCTTCTCGCCGGTCACGAACTGCGAGTCGTCGCTGGCCAGGAACAACGCCGCGCCCGCGATGTGATCGCCGCGACCGAACTCGGGCCAGGGCTGCGAGCGCGCGAACCGGACGCGCGTCCCTTCCGGGTCTCCGCCTTCGGCCAGGGGCGTGGCGATGAATCCGGGACAGATCGCGTTGACGCGGATGCGGTCGGGGGCCAGCTCGACCGCCGCGGACATCGTGAGGTTGATGACCGCGGCCTTCGCGGCCGAGTAGACCAGGGGGCCGCCGTCGCCGCTCAAGCCCGCGATCGACGCGGTGTTGATGATCGAGCCGCCGGTCTGCTGGCTCCGCAGGATCCGCGCCGCATGCTTGATGCCGAGGAAGACGCCCTTGGCCAACACGTCGAACGTATAGTCCCAGTCCTCGACGCTGGTCTCGGTCAGCGGCCCGATCGCTCCGCCGACGCCGGCGTTGTTGAAGACGACGTCCAGGCGACCGAAGCGTTCCACCGCGTGGTCCAGCATCGCGGCCACGTCCTCTTCCAGCGCCACGTCGGTCCGGACGAAGGACACCGCATCGCCGAACCCGGCCGCGCTCGCGTCCCCGACCGCGGCCTTGCCGGCCTCGCCGTTGTAGTCGGCGATCACCACCCGGGCCCCTTCGGCCAGGAATCGCGTCACGGTGGCCAGCCCCATTCCGCTGGCACCCCCGGTGACCACGGCCACCCTTCCCTTCAATCGCATCGACCCCTCCCTCGCGTCCGTTGGCCGGCCCCCGTCACTTCTCCAGCGCCGCGAGCTTTATCCGGCCGAGGGTACGTCCCATCCACTCCGGAAAGAGCGCGTGCAACAGGATCGGGATGCGCATCGTCCCGGGGATGACAGCCTCGGTCCGGCCCTTCTCGAGGGCGCGGAGCGCGCGGCGCGCGAACTCCTCGGCCGAGATGAAGCTGCGGGACGACGCGGCCGGCATCCGGGCCAGCACCTCGGGCGTGAACATCTCGGTCCGGACCAGGGTCGGGTGGAGGCAGAGGACATGGATGCCGTCGGGCGCCAGTTCCTGTGCCAGTCCCTGCGAGAGGCCCGTGACCGCGAACTTGCTGGCCGAATAGGCCACCTCGTCCGCCTGTCCGATCTTGCCCGCGAACGACCCCACGTTCACGATCCACCCGGCGCCACGCGCGCGCATGCCGGGCAGGAGGCACTGGATGAAGCGCACGGTGCCCATCAGGTTGGTGATCATCATGTCGTGGATGTCGGCGGCCGCGTGGTCGCGGAAGGAACCGTGCCACCCGTAGCCGGCGTTGTTGACCAACAGGTCCACGGGCCCGACTTCGGCCTCGATCTGCCGGGCCGTGGACGCGATCGCGTCGGCCTCGCGCACGTCGCAGGCGAACGGGTGTGCGCGGGAGCCCGCCCCGGCGAGCTCGCGTGCCAGGGCCTCGAGCCGCTCCTTGCGCCGCGCCACCAGGGCGACCACGGCACCGCGCGCGGCGAGTTCTCGTGCCAGCGCCTCGCCGATGCCGCTCGACGCACCCGTCACCACCGCCACCTTGTCGCGGACGTCCTTCAATCCAGCCATCGGATCTCCCTCCCGAGCGGCAGGTGCCGCCAACGGACGCTCGTTGCGCCGGACGTCGAACCGCACCTCGTGTGACGGACGGACTCCTTCTCACGCACGGTCGGGTCCGGTCAACACGGCTGCCATCACGCGCTTCAGGTGGTCCAGCGTCTTGCGGCGGAGCGCGGGCTCGACGACATCGCCGCCGCAGAGCTGCTCGTAGTGTGCGCGAGACAACACGTGGTGGGTCAGGATGCCCTCCATCGTGATCAACAGGAGACCGGGGTCGAGGTCGGCGCTGATCCCGCCCTCGACCAGGGACTTCTGCATGAACTCGACCCAGGCGCGGTCCTGGAGCGGGCTGCCTTCCGGGGGACCGTCGCCGAGCGCGGCCCAGGCCGTCACGGCGACCCAGTCGCGATGGTCGAGGAAGAAGCCGAAGAGCGCGTCGACCACCTCGCTCAGGGCCTCGAGCGGGTGCCGGCCCGTGGTGAGCCGCGCGACGGACGCCATCAACTCCGTGTCCCAGCGGCCGACGACGGCCTCGTAGAGCCCCCGCTTCGAGCCGAAATGGTGCTGGACCGTGAACGGACGCACCCCCACCACGGCCGCGACTTCGCGCAGCGAGGTGCCGCGGTAGCCGTGACGCGAGAACAGCTGCTCGCCGGCGTCGAGGAGTCGTTCCCGTGTCTGCTCGGCTTCGGCCTGCGAGCGCCGGCCCGGAGCCCGTGTGTTCTTGGCCACTGGAACAATAAATCCCGGCCTCCGCGAACTGTCAAGGTCGCGGGGCCTCGCGGCGACCCGGGCGGACGCGAAACGGCGCCCCGTGCGCGCGGGTGGACGCATGCCTTGACGAAGGTCGTGTGGCTGAATCATATTGTCCGCATGAACAATATACGACGATGCGGGCGCGGCCGGGCGCTCTTGCTGGCGCTCGTGCTCTCCGCCGCCGCGTCGGCCGCGACCGGGGGCGTCCCGATCGAGACGCCGGGCCGGGTCGCGGTGCTCGAGCGCGCCTTCGCCCCGCACTGGGTCTGGGTGGCCGACGCCTCGGGCCCGCGTCTCGCCCTCGTCGATCTCGACGAGGGCAAGCTGCTCGGTCAGATCAGCACCGGCTGGGGGATGCCCGACCTCGCCATCGCGCGGACGCGGCCCGAACTCTACGTGCCGGAGACGTACTTCTCGCGCGGGACCCGCGGCACGCGGACCGACGTCGCCACGGTCTACGATGCGCGCTCGCTGGTCCCCGTCAGCGAGGTCCTGCTCCCACCGAAGCGGGCGATCAATCCCCTTCCCACCGGCAACGCCGCGCTCTCGGACGACGACCGCTTCCTGGCGATCTTCAACATGACGCCGGCCACGTCGCTCAGCATCGTCGACGTCGAGTCGCGAAGCCTGGTGGGAGAGGTGTCCACACCGGGTTGCAGCCTCGTCTATCCGGTCGGCGCACGGCGATTCGCCACGTTATGCGCCGACGGCGGGCTCCTCGTGATCGAGATCGACGACGCTGGAGGCGTGGTGGGACGAATCCGGAGCGAACCCTTCTTCGACCCGATCACGGACCCGGTCACGGAGAAGGCCGTGCGCTGGAGAGACCGCTGGATCTTCGTCTCCTTCGAGGGATACGCGCATCCCGTCGACTTCTCCGGGCCGGAACCGCGCTTCGAGCCCGCCTGGTCGCTCCTCGACGACGGCGACCGGGAACAGGGTTGGAGGATCGGGGGCGCCCAGCATCTCGCACTCCACGCGGCATCCGGCCGCCTCTTCTCGCTGGTCCACCAGGGCGGACCCGACACCCACAAGGACGCGGGCCGCGAGGTCTGGGTCTACGACCTGTCCGCCCGGAAGCGCGTCCAGCGCATCGCGTTGCGCAACCCCGGCATCACGTGGATGGGATACCCGGTCGCGTTGGGCAGTGCGTGGTGGGATGCGTTCCTGCTCGACCACGTCCTTCCGACGATCGGGATCGACCAGATCGCGGTGACCCAGGACGACGAGCCGCTGTTACTGACCGGCGCGGTCTACACGGGAGCCCTGTGCGTATACGACGCGAAGACTGGCGAACTGCTCCGCCGCGTCTTCACGGGCAACACCAGCACCCAAGGATTCGTGGTGCAGCCGAGGCGCACACGGACGGCCCGACCCGTCGCGCGCCCCTGAAGGAGGAAAGATGACGTTCGAACGCAGCTGGGGGGCCCTCGCCATCGGAGCCGCGGGACTCGTGGTGCTCGTGGCGGGGGGAGCGATCCTGTTTCGGGGGTTCTCGCCGGACGAAGGCGCCCTGCGGCCGGCGGCGAACGGAGAGCCCTCCCCGGACACCCCGGAAGGAGATCCCACGGGTGCCGAGTACTGGCGCTACTGCTCGATCGACGGCTACCTCGCCAGCCAATGCGGCGGCACCGTGTCGTCGTGTCCGCCCGGGACGCTGATGTCTCCGATCTCGTGGATCGGCACCTGCCGCAACCCACAGGACGGGAAGGACTACATCGTGTCGTACAACGATTGCTGCGGGAAGGGTCCGTGCGGCGGCGTCTTCGTGCATCGCAACGAGGGAGACAAGCCCGTGTACTACGCGCAGAAGAGCAACGACGTGGGCTGGTGCATGGGCCCCGCGGACGCGGTCTACAACTCCACCGTCTCCGTGGTGATCGGCGTGGCCGACGGACCCGACCATTGAAGGCCCGCGCCGCGCGTCGGCTGCTGCTCTTCGCGAGCGGTACCGCACTCGCCCTCGGCGGCCCCGCGGCGCCCGCCGCGGCGGATCCCCGCCTCGACTACATGCTGCAGTGCCAGGGCTGCCACCGCGCGGACGGCAGCGGCTCGCCCGGGGGCGTCCCGGACCTGCGGGAGCACCTGGGCGATTTCGCCACCATGCCGGGCGGACGCGAGTACCTCGTCCGCGTTCCGGGCAGCGCACAGTCGCCGCTCAGCGACGGCGAACTCGCCGCGGTCCTGAACTGGATGATCCGCAGGTTCGGCTCGGCCGACGCAGCGGACGGATTCGTCCCGTTCTCCGCGGACGAGGTCGGCCGGGTGCGCCGGCCGCTCGCGGACGTGGAGGCGGTCCGCCGGGGCCTGCTGGACCGGATCGCGCCCGCACGCCTCGTACCGCGGTAGCGTCCGGAACGCGTCGGCCCGGGGGACTCCGGACCCGTCCGTCAGAAGATCTGCACCAGGATCAGCACCAGGCCGGCCGCGCCGACGAAGAAGGCGACCGTGCGCACGACCGTGATCCCGGCCGTGTACACGGCCGCGTGTGCGAGCCGGGACCAGAAGAAGATCGTCGCGCCGAGCGCAGTCATCGCGTTGGCCTTGCCGGACACGTGGACCACGAGCACCAGCGCCGCGAACGGAAGCAGGTTCTCGACCAGGTTCAGATGCGCGCGCTTCGCACGGGCGGCCCACGGAGGCAATTCGAAGGGCGTGTCGCGATTGCCCAGACCCCACGCGGCGCCGCCGGGCGCGAGGACTTCGCCGAGCACGTAGACCAGCGGGAGGGCCACACAGAGCAGCGTGGTCCAGACCAGCATCCAGAGATCGGTCGTCATCGTTCCGGCTCCTTCAGGGGAATCGTGGCAGGGCGCGGGGGAGCCCGTCTTCGGCCACCGCCGCGCGGGATCGAGGGCGCAGCGTGTAGCGGATGGGCATGCGCTTCACGCCGCCGAGGAAGCTCGAGCGCATGCGCTCGACCGGGCCGTCGAGCTCGATCTTCTCCAGCCGCCGGGCGAGCTCCCGGAAGATGACGCGCAACTCGAGGCGGGCGAGGTTGGCACCGAGGCAGAAGTGCTCGCCGATCCCGAAGCCCACGTGGGGGTTCGGGCGGCGGTCGACACGGAAGGCGTCCGGGTCCGGGAACACGTCCTCGTCCCGGTTGGCCGACGGATACAGCAGGCACATCGAATCCCGTGCGCGGATCTTCTGGCCGCGCACCTCGACGTCGGCGGCCGGCGTGCGGCAGAACTGGATCACGGGGCTCGTCCAGCGCACGATCTCCTCGACCGCGAGATCGACGCGGTCCGGGTCGCTGCGCAGCTTGTCCATCTCGCGCGGGTTCTCGATCAGGGCCAGCAGACCGCCGCTCGCGGCGTTGCGCGTCGTCTCGTTGCCGGCGACGACGAGAAGCAGGTAGTACGACAGCAGCTCGAGCGCCGGGATCGGTTCTCCACCGACCTTCGCGTTCGCGAGGACGCTCACGATGTCGTCGCGCGGCGCCTTTCGGCGCTCGGCAGCCAGCTCGGCGAAGTACGCGAAGAGTCCGTTGCGCGCGTCCATCACGCTGCCGCCCGGGTCCTCGGCATCGCGGTACTCGCTGTCGGACGATCCCGCGATCTGGTTCGTCCAGCGGAACATCAGGCGCCAGTCGGCGCGCGGCACGCCGAGCATGTCGGCGAGGACGTGGAGCGTGAGCGGTGCGGTGAGGTCGGCCACGAAGTCGCCCGTCCGCTCCCCTCCGTCCCCGGCCATCTCGGCCAGGAGGTCCCGCGCGATCCGCTCGATCTCAGGGGCGCGCCGCTTGATGGCTCGCGGTGTGAACCACGCACTCGCCGCGTTGCGGAACTCCGCATGCTCGGGGGGATCCATGTTCAGCAGCTGGCGCACCTCGGTCCGCTGCTCGACCGGCGCGCCCTCCTCGAAGATCGCCAGCCGCGGCGCATTCAGGAAGAGGCGCGGCTGCTTCGAGATCGCGACGATGTCCTCTCGCTTCGTGACCGCCCAGAAGCCCACGCCACCCGGCAGGTCGAACCAGTGGACGGGCGCGCGCTCGCGCAGGACCTTCCAGGCCGCGTGCGGGTATCCGCCGCGCACGAACGTATCCGGGCCGATCACATCGAGCGTCGACGGGAGGTCTCGAGCAGCCATCGCCGCACGGTAGCCCAGCCGGCCGGACCGCGGCGTCAGCGCGCGTTCTCGCCGTTCGCGGCGGCCCCGGCCGCCGTGTGGCCCGCGAGCCGGCCGAAGAGGGTGCAGTCGCCCAGCGACATGCCAGAACTGTAGAACTCGGCCGAACGCGGCAGGCCCGAGCAGGCGCGGCCTGCCGCGTAGAGACCGGCGATCGGCTCGCCTTCCAGGTCGAGCACCTCTCCTGTGGGGCGCGTGCGCAGGCCGCCGAGCGTGAAGAAGGGGTAGAAGGCCTCGCCCGGATGCATCGCGACCGCGGCGAACGGTGGCTCGTCCAGCACTGCGAGCCATTCCTCGGCCTTGTGGAACAGCGGGTCCTCGCCGCGGGCCGCGTGGCGGTTGAAGACCTCGACCGTGTGCACCAGCGTGCCTTCGACGAAGCCGGCCTCCCGCTCCACTTCGGCCCAGGTTCCGCCCACCGCGGCCACCTCCATCCGCGACAACTCGCTCGGTTGCTCGAACGTCGCGTGGTCGGCCAACAGGAAGATGCGGTTGCCGATCTGGCGCGTGCACTGGGCCGCGATCCGGCCCGGGTACGCGTCCTCGTTGACGAAGCGCTGGCCGCGCTCGTTGACGAGAATCCCCTTGACGTTCGAGGACGGCGGATAGAACGCGAGGGTCACGAAGAGCTCGTCCATGTGGATGGCGGCGCCCCCGACGCTCTGGCCCATCAGGATGCCGCTGCCGTCGTCATGGCCGGCGCTCAGCGCGTCGTCCGCCAGCCGGAGCGATTGGGGAGCGTGGAGGCGCAGCATGTCCTCGTTCAGCACGAAGCCCCCGCTGCACAGGATCACCCCGCGGCGCGCGCGTGCGAACCGGGTCTGGCCCTCCGACCGCACGACGACCCCGTGGATCCGGCGCTCCTCGTCGGCCACCAACGCCAGCACACGCGCGTCGAAGTGCACGTCGGTGCCCAGGGCCTCGGCGCGGTCGCCGAGACGATCCACGATCATGCGCCCGCCGCCGCCTAGCGCGCCGGCCGCGTCGGGCAGGTGTCCGCGCGGACACGGTTTCGCGCGCTCGCGGAAGGGCCAGGCCGCTTCGTTTCCGGACCAGATCAGGCAGTCGCCGGTGCCGGGCGCCATCACCTTTCCGGGCAGGTGCGTGGTGCGATAGGGGATGCCCTGTTCCTGCAACCAGCGGTGGTGGTCGAGGGCGTTCTCGGCGTAGAAGCGCACGCGCGCCGCGTCGGCGTCCGGGCCGCCCGCCATCATCATGTAGCGGTAGAAGTCCTCGGTATCGTCTTCGAAGCCGTTCTCGCGCTGCGCCGATGTGCCGCCGTTTCCACCGAGGTAGATATCGCCCCCCGCCATCGCGCTAGTGCCGCCGCGGCCGGAGGCGACCTCGAAGAGCGTGACCGAGGCCCCGGCCGACGCGGCACCGATCGCGGCCGCGGCGCCGGCGGCGCCGTAGCCGACCACGACCACGTCGGCCTCGAGGTCCCACTGCGGCACGTCGGAGAGCGCGCAGGCGTGGCTGGGCGTGTAGGTGGATTCGGCGTGCGGTTGGATGGACACGTCGCGGGGGCTTCCGGTATAGGTCGCTGCTCGACGGTCGCTAGAGTCGCCCGTCGCGCCGGGGCGGACAAGCCCGCAGGCCGAAAGGAGCAGCGATGACCAGCAGGGGAACCGCGGAGGAGCGCATTCTCGACGGCCGCATCTGGAACGACTTCTGCGACGGGCTCAAGGAACTGGGCGCCCTCGTCCTTCGCGAGGAAGCTCCCTCCGACGTCTTCAACCGCGCGGAAGGGTTCCGCTACCTGACACGCCTGCTGCGCGGCGGTCTCGAGAGCCGGGTGGACTACGCCGACCCGCAGTACCCGGCCTTCTTCCGGCTGGCCGACGAGACCAAGGGGGTGCTGAACGACAATCCGGACAACCACTACCAGAACTGCAACATCGACGGCCGCTTCGACTATCGCATCACGGGCACACGCGGAACCGTTCCGTGGTTCAGCGTCGGGACGAAGGCGAGCCCCTCGCCGGAAGGAATGCGCAGCACCGGCGAGATCGACTCCGCACAGATGCACTTCGAGGACGACGGGAGCTTCGAGATCATCATCAGCCAGAAGGAACGGCCGGGGAAGAACTGGCTGCCATCGACACCGGATACGCGGATGGCGATCGTCCGCCAGACCTTCGGCAACCGCGACGAGGAGGAGATCGCGCGGCTGGAGATCGAGTGTCTGAATCCCGAGCGCCCGGACAACACGCTCGTCCCGGCGGAACTCGAGGAGCAGTTGCACCAAGCGCTCGCCTACGTGCGGAACACCGCGTCGCTGGGCATCGACTGGATGGAGATGTATCGCAGGACGACGCTGAACGCGCTGCCCCTCCACGACCAGGCGTTCCTGCAGGCCGCAGGCGGCGACCCGACGATCAGCTACTACCAGAGCTACTGGAAGCTCGCGCCGGACGAGGCCCTGCGGGTGCACCTGACCGACATCCCCGAGTGCGCGACCTGGAACCTGCAGCTCTCCAACTACTGGATGGAGTCGCTCGAGTTCCGCTTCTTCCAGGTCTCGGTCAACAAGTTCACCGCGCACTACGAGGACGACGGCTCCGTCGTGATCGTGGTGGCGCACCAGGACCCGGGCCCCCACTACCCCAACTGGCTCCACACGCTGGGCCACGACCAGGGGGGCATGCTCGGGCGTTATGTGGGTGCGACGGCGCAGCCGGCCGAGATGCCGGCGGAGGTGGTGAAGTTCCGGGAGCTCTGACCGCGGCGCACCCGGTCGGATGCCTCAGGCCGCGTCGTAGTCACCGCCCGGTCGCCGCTGCCGTCGTCCAGGGGCGCGAGGCGTGCTCCCGGGTCGGGACGGCCCTAGACATGGTCCGGCATTCGCCGGTCGGCCTCGCGGAGGGGAGGCGGCGAGGGGTGGGCTCCGGCTCATGGCTCGCCCCTGATCGGCACGCGGTCGCAGGAGTCACTCGGGTGACCCAAGG
>Ga0114931_10001889_pt1 | contig 26679 bp, 21 predicted proteins | sample 2SBtaG_FD_89579 | JGI IMG/M metagenome (GOLD analysis project Ga0114931, IMG submission 89579) | Deep subsurface microbial communities from Kolumbo volcano to uncover new lineages of life (NeLLi) - 2SBTROV14_V59a metaG | ecosystem: Environmental > Aquatic > Marine > Volcanic | place: Kolumbo... | reverse complement strand
GGGGCTGGGCTCGCGCGGGCTGACAACGGCTTTTCTGTCGGCCGACCTCATCGCCAGCCAGATTGCGGGTGAGCCGTGGGGGCTGGCGCGCGACACGGCCGAGATTATGCATCCCGGCCGCTTCATGATCAGAGCGCTGAGGCGCGCCGCTACTTGCTCAGCCTGAGATTGCTGAGGTCGGTGGCGATGGCCTGGAAGACATTTTGCAATTCTTCAGTTGACGGCGAGTTAAAGTAAAGCGCGGGTTCTGTTGCGCAATCTTCCATCAAATCACGCACATTGTTGGAATTTACCTGGAACGTGATTGTGTAAACACGGATACCCTTGTTCTTGATTCTGTTGCACAGCAAAGTTGTGTTCGAATCAAGTTTATCTTCGAAAGCGTTTGCATTGGTTGTGCCCAACCGCCCTTCCGATAAAAATCCGTAAGCAGAGTAGTTTGATAAGTTATGGGTTGATTCCCGGTCGATTGTGTTTTCACCATCCGTCAGCAGAATGATGGCTTTAGTGTAGTCCGGATCCGAATAGGACACGCCTTCCTTAAAGGGTTTTTTGGGGGACAAAACGCGCCATCCCCAAGCCAGCCCAACCGGTATATGTGTGTAACCGCTGGCACCCATGGCGTTAATGGCGTCGAGCAGGACCTGTTTCTGGTTGGTCAACGGGGTCAGCGGCGGCACGGTGCATTCACGCAACGGGCCTTTGCTGCTCGAAGACACGGACGTGCCGTTATACTTACCCGTATAGCGTTGTCGTTGATCGTAACTGCCTGAAATGCCGTCGCTTAAATAGCGGTTGTCATAAGAACTGCTGCTGTCAGGTTGGTCGGGCGAGAAAAATGGCACCCACAGCGTATCAGGATCGCTGGCGTCTGGTTTTTTGTCTTTTGTGTCATAAGGCATAGGCCGTGTTTCAACGCACCCGTTCCAGGCGCGATTGGGGATTTGGTCATACAGATCAAAAATATTCACCTCGCCATTGGTCTCGTCAAAATTTTCACCGTGAATGGATGACAAACCATCTTCATCCATGATGGTTTTGCCCAGAACATCCGTACCGATATTGACGGCGGCGGCAAAGGGAACGAGGCCGATTTTCAGTTTTTCCGGCGCGGTCTCTTCGCCAAAGAGGATATTGACCAGATCAGTGGCGGCGGTCTTCAACGCGGCGATTTTCGCCCCGGACATGGAGCCGGTATTGTCGAGCACCATGGCCACTTCCAGGCCTTTCGATTCTTTCGTCACCTCAGTATTTGCGCTTACGGTCAATGTATCCTGCCCGAGGATGGCCATGAGCGTTGTCGTAACCTGCGCTGTGGCGGTCATGGTGACCACGTCGCCATTGACGTTGACCATTAATTGACCCGGCGTGCCGATTTCTGCTGAGGGGTAATTGGCGGCGAAATATTTTTCCGCTAGCGCCTGGCGCGTTGATTCGGAGAGGCCTGGTGTGCCGCCGACCGCGAGCGCCGCCGCGTCCATGGCCTGACTCAGACGATCCCGCACCAGAAGCGCTCTGGTGATGTCCACCGCGGCGCCCACCGCCAGAAAAGTCGGCAACAGGGCCAGTGCAAACATCACGGCAACATTGCCGTCGGTTTTCCTTTTAAGGTTTTTCGCCGTAATGCGTAATCGGGCCAGGAGAGAATATTCTCCTGGATTTCGGGTTCTTTTCAGATTGGTCATGGGCTTTACCTCACCTCAATTGCCGCCTGAAATATTGAAGCCATTAGAGCGCCCTGACCTTAACAAGCCGCCAAATTGTGGCCGCACTTTTAATGAAAATTTTACAGAGTTTCAGGGGTGTTTTAGCCGCCCTGACGGGGCTGGCTGTGGCCCCGGCGAGGAACGCGCCGGGTGGCGGCAGTGGCGGACTGGTCCAGCACATCGCCGCGCAGGCTGACCCAGCGCATCGGGTCGTCGGCTGACTGGCGTTTTTCCCACTCATACGGTGTTTGATCCCAGGGCAGAATCTCATCTGTTTGGTTATCAAGAACATAATCGCCCTGATCCGTGACGGCGACGAGCAGGGCATGGGCCTGCCCATCTGCCTCCAGGGCCACGGAAATCAGTAATGCCGACGATGGCCATCCCCGCTCGATCAGCATTTTTCGTTTCAGCAGCGCATAGTCTTCGCAATCCCCTGCCGCATTGGGGCCGGTTGAGGGGTAGGTCCAGAATTCATAAGCCCGGTAAATTTCGGCATCCGTGTGCGGATCAACGGTGATGTTGACGTAAGTGTTCACTTTATTAAGTTCCGCCCACTTTTTCGTGTTGAGGGTAATGTTGGCCGTGAGGCTGTTTTTAGGCAGGCAGTCCCCCGGGCGCCGCGCGCAAAAAGCAACGTATCCGTAAGGCGCGGGGGTGCTGGCGCCGGTAACCATGGCCGCGCCGGGGCTGACCCCGCGTGCTCCGGCACAAGCCGTCAATAGCAGCGCGCAAAGAGAGAAAATGATTTTACCTGGCACTGTCATGGATAACTTCCCCGGCTTCTGTTGTGCAGGCCACATCTTTATCAGCCGGGCTTTGAAGATTATTCAAAGACATGGCTGCGATTTGACTCAAATTTTAACAATGCCGGAATGATCTGTTGAAATCGGAGCGCGCTGAATCGACGCAGTGGGCGCGTAAATTTACTCTTTTTCACAGCTTTGGTGGAAGAACGGGCTTGTCTTGCCATAAAAATGGCGTTTTTGCCTCTTATCTGGCAACTTTCGTCAGGCTTTGAGGGCTTTCGGACGTGCCTTGATTTGCGTAAGGTGCCCCGTTCGCCAGAATCCAGGCGGGCAAAATGCCTTACACTTCTTTATCCTGCGAGTTCTCTCGCCCTGAAACAAAAGAGATTGTCCATGAAAAATATTTTTGGTTTGATTTTTGCGATTCTGACCTTTGGGTTGGCCCAATCGGTGGCGGCGCAGGAAGTGGTGACGGATGAAATGCTCGCCAACGCCGATTTGAACAAGGGCAAGCGCGTGTTTTTGCGCTGTGCCGCCTGCCACACGCTGGGCGAGGGCGAGCGCAATAAGGTGGGCCCCAATTTGTGGCATATTTTTGGACGTAAAGCGGGCACCAAAGAGGGTCAGCACTATTCCAAGGCTATGGAGGCGGCTGATTTCACCTGGGGTCCCGACAAGCTTAATGCATGGCTGACCAAGCCCAGAGCTTTTCTGCCCGGGACCAGCATGTCCTTTCCAGGATTGGCCAAAGAGGAGCAGCGCATTGACGTGATCGCCTATGTCAGAAGCAAGACTGGTTATGAAGCGCCCGGCGATGATGACAATGATGAAGCTGGGGGCGCGAAGGACAGTCAAGAGGAAAATGGCGCCGACGGGTCCGAATGAAAATAAACCGGTGATCTCAGCCGGAACTTCTGGCAAACCACGCTAAGTATGATAAGGAAAACGGCTGCGGATGCTGTCCGCGGCTGTTTTGCGTGTGCTTTGAGGGCATGAAACGCGTGAAGTATCATTCAGGGGCGCCATGAACGTGCTGAAAGACAGTCAACCACGGGACACTGCTGTTGATACGGGCCTGTTTGTTCTGGGGATGCACCGCAGCGGCACGTCCGCCGTGGCGCGGGTGGTGAATCTGTTGGGTTTTGATCTTGGGAAAGATATTCTTTCTCCCCAACCTGATAATGAAACGGGGTTTTGGGAAAATGCCGCGCTCCTTGCCCTGCATGAAGAGATTTTCGATATCCTGGACACCGCCTGGGACGACGTTCTGCCGCTTCGTAGCGGTTGGGCCGGGGAGGATTTAGTCACTGCGTTCCGAAAGGACCTGATCGACACATGTGACAGGCAGTTTCAGGGCGCTTCTCATTGGTGCCTGAAAGATCCGCGGGCAAGCCGATTGCTGCCTCTGTGGAAAACTGTTTTTGTCGAGCTTTCTGTCCGTCCCCTGATGGTCATTTGTTTCCGGCATCCGCTGGACGTGGCGGCCTCGCTGGCCCGGCGCAATGGAATACCCCCCAATGCCGCTTGCCTGATGTGGCTGCGTTACAATCTGGAAGCCCTGGAAAACACCACCGGCTGCTCCCGTGTTTTTATTTCCTATGAATCTTTGATGGCTGATTGGCGCGCCACCGTGGAGAGGCTCGGCGGCGCCTTGGGCCTGGTCTGGCCGGCGGCCCCGCAAAGCGTGGCAAGCCAGATCGACTCATTTCTCGACCCGGCCCGCGCGCACGCGCCGCAAACCCATGACTTTTCCGTTCTTCATCCCGTGTTGCGCGACTGGGTGGAACGGCTCTATGCCGTGTTGCAGGCAGCGGATAACGGCACGCCGGTGGATGAGGGTGAGATTACTAATATCTGTGCAAAGATGACAGAACTTGACGGCATGTTGACGGGCATCATGGAATCTCATCGCCAAACTCGCCGGAGTTTGCGCCTTCTGGAGAGCCTGCCTGCTGAACTTGCGGACAGGGACCAGATTATCAGCGAGCGCGATCAGGCGCTGGATGAGCTCAATGCCCGCCTCGTCCGGCGCGACCAAAAAGTGTATGAGCTGTATGATCTGCTGCAAGAGCGGGACCAGGATATTTTCCGAATTGCTCATTCCTTATCATGGAGGCTCACCAAGCCTTTCAGAGTTGGGCTTCGGATTTTTCGGATTTATATCGTGGCTCCCGCCAGGCATCTTGTGTTCCAGTGGTCCCGTAAAATCTTTCGCGCGCTGCCCCTGCCGCATGATGCAAAGCTTGTTTTGAGATCCTTGGTTCTTCGCGCGGCATCACTTTTGGGAACTTCTGATGTTTCGCGTCATTCACAAAAATACATAAGGATTGCCCCTAAAAACCTCAGCGAAGAAGACAGGGATCACATTAATTTTAGTGATTGCGAGAACCCGTGCGTCTCCATCATCATTCCGGTCTTCAATAATCTCGATTATACGGTAAAATGTCTGTATTCCATCTGGCGCGCTCAACCCCGAATCTCTTTTGAAGTGATCATCGCCAATGATTGCTCAACGGATCAAACGGCCGAAGTGATCGGTGCCATGCCGGGCGTGCGCGTTGTGACGCCGCCGGAAAATCTGGGATTTTTGGGAAATTGCAATCACGCCGCGGCCGCGGCGCGCGGTGAATATATTTATCTGTTGAATAATGACACGCAGGTTCTACCCGGTTTTCTGGATGAGCTGGTTCAGACCATGGAGCATGTGCCCGATGCCGGAATGGTGGGCTCAAAGCTCCTTTATCCGGATGGCACCTTGCAGGAGGCGGGCGGCATTGTCTGGCGTGACGGTTCGGCCTGGAACTATGGCCGGGGAGAACCGGCGGATCATCCCGCCTATAATCACTTGCGGGAGGTTGATTACTGTTCCGGCGCCTCTCTGTTGATATCCAAAGAATTATGGAACGACCTCGGCGGTTTCGACACGCGTTTTATCCCGGCCTATTACGAGGACACGGATCTGGCCTTTGCCGTGCGCGCGGCGGGACGCAAGGTTTTGTACCAGCCTCTCTCAAAGATTATCCACGATGAGGGGGTGAGCTCGGGCACCGACTTGAGTGCGGGCGTGAAGGCGTATCAGGTTGAAAACCAGAAGAAATTTTTTGAAAAATGGCGCGACACTCTGTTGCAGCACAGGTCGAACGGCGACGAGCCTGAAAAGGCGGCCGAGCGCGGCGGTAAATTCAGAGTCTTGCTGATTGACAGCGTGACGCCGACGCCTGAACGGGACGCCGGATCTTTGCGTATCTTCAATATGATAGCCATGATGATTTCCATGGGCGCGAAGATCACCTTTATTCCTGAAGACAACATCGCGTTTATGGAAGAGCACACGCCGTTGCTGCAAAGAATGGGCGTTGAATGCCTCTATTACCCATATCTCAAATCCGTCCACAGCTATATCAAGCGTCACGGGGCTGCATTTGATCTCATTCTGTTGGTGCGCGGCCCCACGGCGAAGAAATATCTGGCACAGATACAAAAATATGCACCCGATGTCCCCATCCTTTTCGACACGCAGGATCTGCATTTCTTGCGCATGGAGCGTCAGGCCGGGCTTGAAGGATCAAAACGGTTGGAGGCGGACGCGCAGGCAATGCGTAAGCTGGAGCTTTCCGTGATGAAGGCCGCCCGGTGCACTCTTGTGGTGAGTTCTTATGAGCAGGCGCTGCTCAAAGAGTATGTGCCGGAGGCGCGCTGTGAGGTCTTGCCTCTTGTTATTGAAAACGACCCTTTAACGACGCCGTTTGAAGACCGCCGCGATATTCTGTTTATTGGCGGCTTTCGCCATCCGCCTAATGTCGATGCGGTGCTGCATTTCGTGCAGGATATCTGGCCGCTGGTAAAAGCAGAGATCAGCGGCGTGAAATTTCATGTGATCGGCGCTGAGGCTCCGCCGGAGATCAAAGCGCTGCACGCGGATGACGTGATCATTCATGGCCATGTGCAGGACATCAAGCCACTTTTCGCGGTTTGCCGGTTGTCCGTCGCGCCGCTGCGCTTTGGTGCCGGGGTGAAAGGCAAAGTGGGCACCAGCCTGGCCTATGGTCTGCCGTGTGTCGTCTCGCCCGTGGCGCTCGAAGGATCGGGTCTTGTGCCCGAAGAGACAGTGCTCGAAGCCGACGCGCCTGCCGCCTGGGCCCGGCAGATCGTGCGGCTCTATGGTGACGAAAAATTGTGGCAAAAATTATCGGAAAATGGCGTCAGATTTATCGATGAGACTTATTCATTGGAGAAGAACGCAGCAACGCTTCAAAGCCTGATCAATGAACTTGTGGGCGGGTGAATCGGCATGCATTCAAAAGTACGCAGATAAAAACTGATCCATAATTTTATGCGCAAATGGTCCTTGCACGTGCCTTTTGTCTTCGGACCAAACCAGATCCCGCTGGGAGTTCAGCGCAATTTCGTAAGATGGAAAATAGTCGACATTCTCATGAGCATCCACGAATTCCTCAGTAACGGCACGCAATACAGACTTTGAATACGTGTTTGCAAGGATGATGTCTTTTGAAGTATATGTCCGCGCCAGAGGGACGGGGGAAACCGTCACAATAATTTTTTGACCAGGTTTTCCAAATTTGGACGTCAAGCGATGTATTTCCTCAAGGTTTTCAAGGTTTTGCCTGAAATCGAGGGTTTCGAATGAAAACCTCCCTGGATTGGACCGTTGTGCATAGCCGTCCGGTGTGGTGTTGCAAAATATACCAAGCTCATTGTCTTTCCAGACTTCCACCAGCCCAAGTGTGAGTGTAATAACATCAACGTCTTTCAGATTTGCGGTGACGTTGTCCCAAATGGCTCGGCGGGTCTTGAGGTCGTCCAGGCTGGTCGGGGGCAGCTGAGCGCTCATATGCAAGTCGATGAACTGATCAGATTTGTAGACTACATAGGCCTCCTCAGGGAACGGATTTTCTGGATCGAGCGCCCAGCGAAAATCATTCAGTATTGATCCTGTATTGTACCGATTGGTCGCGCCAATCGGTTTTACGTCGCTATTGATTGCTTTCCATTGCGAAAATTCATCTGAAAGGCTGAAGACCTTGAAACCCTTCTTGTTCAAAATAATCTCAAGGCCGCGAGCAAAGCACGAGCCAATCATAAAAAAACTTGTGTTTTTAGATAAAGAGAAACTTGAACTTGGAAACATCTGAACAACAGGGTTGTTTAATCTGTTAACAGCAAGGTTTCCCGATAAATCAGCCGGATCAACTCCGGCCTTCATCCACCTGTCCCCATCATTTACCATTATCCCCGAGCCGTTCCGTTTGCTAATACGACCAAATTTCATAATGAATCCTAATTTCCAGACTTTTGAAAATTACTCGGCGCGACATATCTTTCCCCGGTCGGCGCCTTGCTCAAGCATCGCTGGCAAACATCAAGTGTTACTTTGCCTTCCAGAAATTCATTCCTGAGCTTACTGATGCCCTCGTGCTTCTTCCATAAATCGACAAGCGATGTAGTCCATATTTCCTCAGGCTCGGAATAGGTTGTTCCGCCCGACAAATCCACGCAACAAGAACTAATGGTCCCATCGTTTTGAATGGTCATGCGCTTCCACGGAGAATCGCAGAACCCTTCAAAGACCCTCTCACCCTCCACAACTTTTCCATCCACGGGATATAGTCCACCGCCGCTGAGTCTCTGCTTGAGAAACTGAATCTTTTGACCATCTGTATGTTTTTTTAATATGTAGACATTATCATCCAGTGACGTCACCTCTTCACACAATTCGTCCAGGCCTGCTTCTGTGACCATCTTTTTAATAAATGCCAGTTTACTGGCGTTATATTCCGGGTATTCTGGGGCATTCGGACCGTAATAGTATACAATCTGAAAATTCAGAACCTGCCTGGTTTTTTCCGCATGAGCCCATGCCCTTACATAGTTTGCGATCGTCTCGACATATTCATCGAAATCAAGTTTGTTATGACGAAACGTGAGTTCGTCTGCGGTCGTTGAACAAGAGATCAGAGCATTCATCCATAAGCCGACAAATTCAGGCTTCAGGAGCGATCCGTTTGTCGCAAGAGCAATCGGCAGACCTTGATCATTAATCATCCGCACCATTTCAGAAAATTGGGGATGAGAAGTGGGCTCGCCGTCAATATGAAGACGAACAGGTTTGTCCGTCAGAGCGGGCGCCTGTTTGGCAATATGCTCAAACAGTTCCATCGTCATGTTATTCTTGGACCGAAGCTTCAACGGCGATACGCAATATTTGCAGGCAAAATTACATATTGATGTGATTTCTATAAATAGCTGTGGATTATCAAGGTAACTGTTCAGTTCTTCGATATATTCGTTTTGTTGATATTGGTGCTTACCCGGTATCGGCTGCGACATATTCATATCCAGTTTAACTCTCAATAATCGTTTCGACTCGGCGTAAAGTCGTTTCGACTCGGCTTGAAATTTTTTATAGAACATTTTTTCAAAGAATCCCCAGATGATGGCCATGGCTTCCCAAGACGCTTTAATACAGTACAGATCAGCAATATTATAGTAAAGATACCCGCACGCGGGCGAAATGTTCTACATCCTCAGGGCCATTTCGCACTGTCTCCTCAAGGGAGGTTGTGTGCTAGTTGTAATACCTTGATATCTTGGGGATAATTGATCCCGGCATTGTTCGGTGATTGACATAAAACCAGAACGGCTCCAGGGAGTTGGCAGACGGGATTTCCTCTGTGCGGTCGGACATCGAAGAAGAATGCCAGCATGCTGCAACGTCTTATTGATGAACTTGTGCGGGGGAGGGCAAAGTAAAGATGTTGAGCGAAATAAAGATCAAAGCGCGAAACTTGTGTTGAACTACGGCGTCAAAGCCTCCCGCAATTCCTGATATGTGGCATAGCCCAAAGCCGCGCCGATGGTCTCTTGCCAGACGCGATCAAGCAGCTCGTGCGTGGCCTGGTTCATCACTTGTTTATGGCTTCCGGTTTGGCCTGAGCGCAGTTTGCTGGATCTGGCGTCTTCGGGAAGCCCGCAGGCGGCGTTGCGCTTTTCGGCAATGATGTGATCGTCAAACCGGCTGCCATGGCGCATCATGAAATCAAAGCCCGCCTGCTGCGTGGCAATTTCGACGGCAGGTGCCTCTGCCCCGATGCCGATGAAAGCCGCGACGCGCTGCACGGTTCCGGGCAGGTCTTCTTTCATGTCCTCATAACTCAAAAACAGGCAGTCAGATTGCGTGCGCCGGGGCCACCAAGAAAGAATATGGCGCCAATAGCACCCGGCGGCTCTCTTACCAATCAGTTTTTCCCGCACGAACGTCTCAAGCGTGACACTGCCAGGCTCCAGGAACCAGCCGTCCATGAAATGGTAAAATGAAACGGCGACGTCTTTTGGGTCGCGGATGATATAAATATACCGGCAGCCTTTGGGGACATGCGGCCAGTCGTAATGGGTTTTGAAAGCGCGGGGGCTGCCTGCATGATCCGCTGAGAGGTCCTGGCCGAGATCATAGGCCATTTCGATCCACGGCACGGCTTCCGTAATTTCTTCAAAATCCATGGCCCCGCCGGTGCGCAGGCCATGCACGATCTGTTGCATCCATGTGGTGCCTGCCTTGGGGTAGGTGGCAATGAGAACGTCGTCGGGGCGGGGACGGAAGGCGGCAGCATACCGCGCCCCTTCAGCCGTGATCATCCGCGCGCCTTTGCGCCTGTATTCAGGGATGGATGTCGCGCGGGAGGTCAGGGACATGCGATTCACTGTATTCTCATATTAATTCCAACTCTATACACGCCTGCCGCACATGACGCAAAAGTTCGCATGTGATTGTCGTCATGCGGTCACAATTGGTGTAGAACCTGCTTCATTATGACTATTTGGGGAAAAATAATAGGTGGCGCGGCCGGATTCATTCTGGCCGGTGGTCCGTTGGGCGCCCTGATGGGCAGTCTTGCCGGGCATTATGTGATCGACAAGCAGGCGGACAAATCCCATGGCGCGCACAGGGACGCGCGCGATCAGGTGGCGTTCACCATCGGCGTGATTGCCCTGGGGGCCAAAATGGCCAAGGCCGACGGCCACGTCACGCGCGATGAAGTCAATGCCTTTCGCGAAGTTTTTCAGGTGCCGCCGCAAGATTTCGAAACCGTCAAGCGCGTGTTTAACAGGGCGCGTCAGGATATGGCGGGCTATGAGGGCTATGCCCGGCAGATTAGCGACTTGTTCCGGGGCAATCCGGGCGTGCTGGAGGATCTGCTGGATGGCCTGTTTCATATCGCCAAAGCCGATGGCGTCATCCATCCCAAAGAGATTGAATATCTCAAAGATGTCGCCCGGATTTTCGGGTTTTCCGACAATGAGTTCGCGCGCATCCGTTCGCGTCATCTGGGCGCGGAGGCATCCGACCCTTATGTGATCCTGGGCGTCGAAGCGACGATTTCGGATAAGGATTTGAAAGTCGTCTATCGCCGCCTGGTGCGGGAGAATCACCCCGACGCCCTGATCGCGCGCGGTGTGCCGGAAGAATTCATCGTGCTCGCCAATGAAAAACTGGCGGTCATCAATGATGCCTATGACCGGGTCTCCCGTTCGCGAGGTCTCACCTAAAACAAATCTTTCAGCGCACACGTGAAAGCGAACAGCCATGAAACCGGCCAATGCAGTATTTTCAAAGCAGGGCACCACGATTTTCACCGTGATGTCGGCGCTGGCACGCGACCATGGCGCCGTCGATCTGGGGCAGGGCTATCCCGATGGCGAGGGACCGCCAGAGCTGCGCGCCGCCGCGGCGCGTTATGTCATGGAAGGGCCCAATCAATATCCGCCTATGATGGGTGTGGTGCCTCTGCGCCGCGCCATTGCCGCCCACGATGCCCGGTTTTATGGCCTTAAACTGGATTGGCAAACGGAAACTCTAGTAACGTCAGGGGCAACGGAAGCACTCGCCGCGGCATTGATGGGCCTGTTGAATCCAGGCGATGAAGCGGTGGTGATCGAACCTGTGTATGACAGTTACCGCCCGCTCATCGAAGCAATGGGCGCGCAGGCAAGGCCGGTGCGTCTCAATCCCCCTGCATGGTCTTTTGATGAACAGGCATTTGCTGCCGCTTTCACTGATAAAACGAAGCTTCTTGTGCTTAATTCACCGATGAATCCGATCGGCAAGGTGTTCACCCGCGAGGAGCTGAATTTTATTGCCGAAACGGTTCTGGCGCACGATGCTTATGTGGTGTGTGACGAGGTGTATGAGCATCTGGTTTTCGATGCGGATCACATACCGCTGATGACCCTGCCCGGCATGGCGGCGCGCTGTGTGCGCATCGGGTCGGCGGGAAAGACTTTTTCCGTCACCGGCTGGAAGATCGGCCTGGTTACGGCCCAAGCCCGCTTGATGAATTTTCTGGCCAAGACGCATCAGTTTATCACCTTCACCGTGCCTCCGGCTCTGCAATTGGCGGTGGCGGAGGGATTGGGCAAAGAGGATGCGTTCTTCGCCGCGCTTGCCCAGGATTTGTATGATAAGAAGCAACGCCTGGCTGGCGGGCTGGCGGCCGCCGGGTTTGATGTCTTGCCAACCAGCGGTACGTATTTTATGACGGCGGATATTACCCCACTGGCGTTTAGCGGTTCGGATGTCGATTTTTGCGGGCATATCACCGCCCATGCCGGTGTCACCGCCATTCCTGTCAGTGCATTTTATGCCGATCCGACACGGGCGCCCTCACATCTGGTGCGGTTCTGTTTTTGCAAGGAAGAAGCGGTGCTGGATGACGCCTGCGCCAGGTTAAAGCGTTATTTTGGATGACCCCCCACGTTCCTTTAAATAAATCTCTCAACGTTAATTTAAGGTCTTTTGGAGTAATCTTCAGGCCTTGAATCATGGCCGGAACCATCAGTGTTAAGAGTTTGTAGAGTATTTGCGCATGGCGGCCGATGAAATAAGATTGCGAACGGAATTGACAACGCCCAATTTTACTTATGGCGGTTATGTGGTCACCCGTTCGCTCGTTCTGTTCGCACTGGCTTTCAGTCTTATACCTCTGCTGGCGGCAACCATTGGGCCATGGGCCGCCCTTTTGGCCGTGCCGTTTGTGGGGCTTCGCGCTTATAAGCTCACCATGGTCATGCATGATTGCGCGCACGGCACGCTTTTTGCCAGACCGCGCATCAACCGCAATGTCGGTGTATTTTTTGGACTTCTATCCGGTATCAATTTCAACGCCTACGGACGATTACATTTTCGGCATCACACGCATTTCGGTGAAAAACGAGACCCAAGAGGCCGTGATTATCTCACCTTTTGGTCGTTGAGCCCGAGAGGCCGTCTCTGGCATCTCCTGCGTCCGCTGCTTGGGTTTAATCTCACGCATTATCGAAACGTGATGCGCGTCGTTGAAATTCTGCCCGTGCGTCAGCAAGCCATTTTTTTTGCGGCGGGATTTGTCGTGCAGGGGTCTCTGGCGACCATTGCGACTCTGGGTTGGCGTTACCCGTGGCTGGCGTTGATTTACCCGCTCTCGGCGGCGACCATCGGGCTCTTTCTCAGTCAGTTGAGGGTTATTGCCGAACACCTGCCACCGCAGGGGACGCACGCCCCGTTTGTCTGTAGTCATGAATATAACTGGATTGATGCAGTTCTACTTTATGATCTCAATTTCAATTTCCACCGCGAACACCACGCCTATCCCGAAGTGCCGAGCGTTTGTCTGCCGGCCTTGACCCTGGAAATATCAAAACGCAATTTCAGTCAGAAACCCGCCTATTGCATGGTCCACACGCTCGCCGAAAGCGTGACGAAATAGGCGACGCTGGTTTTGTTTATCAATTCATAAACCGTCATTCCCCGGGTCGAGCCCATCGCTGCCCCATTTATTTTTTGGCGTGCTCATATACTCCTCTCCTTGTTCCCCCACGGCGCAGACCGCAGGGTCCACAATTTACGAAGGTTCTGTATGAATCCCGCAGTCTGGGCTGAGGTATGACAAGAAGTAGATAATAGATATGTGACTTGGTCTGTTCCCCCTTCTCGCCATTGTGACCCTCTATGATTTCTCTGCTATGCTTCTTTTATGGCTTTAGAGATTCTCAGCGTTTTGCAGATGGCTGAAGCGGACCGGCGCACCATTGAGGGCGGCGTGCCCGGCGCGGACCTCATGGAAGCGGCGGGGCAGGCTTGCGCGCGGGCGATCTGTGCGCGCTGGACGCCCCGGCCTGTGGCGGTACTGTGTGGGCCGGGGAACAATGGCGGCGACGGCTTTGTGATTGCGCGGGCTTTACGCGCAAGCGGCTGGGAGGTGCGCGTGTCGTGTCTCGTTCCCGTGTCCAAACTGAAAGGCGACGCCGCCCATATGGCGGGGTTGTGGGAGGGCGAGATATTCCCTCTGACTACGGACAGTCTGGTGGACGCCCGGCTTGTGGTGGATGCGGTGTTTGGCGCGGGGCTAAGCAGGCCCGTTGACGGCGTGGCGGCGGAGGTGTTGACAGCCTGCACGCAAACTCAGACACCCCTTATGGCAGTGGACGTGCCAAGTGGGGTTGAGGGGGGGAGCGGTAAAATCCTCGGAATGGCACCCATGGCCGCGCTCACAGTGACCTTCGCGCGCAAGAAAATCGGTCATGTGCTGATGCCCGGCCGGCTCCATTGCGGCGCCGTGACCGTGGTCGATATCGGCATTCCGGAGCGTGTCATCGCCGGGCTCGGGGCCGCGGTCTTTGAGAACACGCCGGATTTGTGGCGCGCGGTCTTTCCGCGCAGCGACCCGCTGGGACATAAATACGACCGGGGCCACGCGGTGGCAGTGAGCGGGGGCCCGTCTCACACCGGGGCGGCCCGACTGGCGGCACGGGGAGCGTTGCGCGCCGGCGCCGGACTGGTCACGGTGGCGTGTCCCAAGGCGGCACTGCTGGTCAATGCGGCGCATCTGACGACGGAGATGGTGCGTGCTTTCGAAGGGCCGCTGGAGATGGACGAATTGCTGCAGGACAGCCGCAAGAACGCTGTGGTTATTGGGCCCGGAGGTGGAGTGGGCGCGGATAACTGCGCGCTCGTGCGCACGGTGTTGCGGGCGGGATGTGCGGCGGTCTTGGATGCCGATGCCCTCACGTCCTTTGCAGGTCAATCAGCGTCTCTTTTCGAACTTATCCATGATCGCGTGATTCTCACCCCCCATGAAGGCGAGTTTCAGCGCCTCTTTCCCGGCCTGTTAAAAAGCGCCTCCCACCGGCTTGACGCGGCCCGGACAGCGGCGCGCCTCAGCGGCGCCGTGATTGTGCTCAAAGGCCCGGACACCGTGATCGCCGCCCCTGAAGGCGGGGCCGCCCTCAACACCAACGCGCCGCCCTTTCTGGCCACAGCCGGATCAGGCGATGTACTGGGGGGCATCATTACCGGTCTTCTGGCGCAGGGCATGCCCGTCTTCGAGGCCGCGTGCGCCGGAGTGTGGCTCCACGGCGAAGCGGGCCACCGGTTGGGGACCGGGCTGATCGCGGAAGATCTGCCCCAGGCTCTGCCGGCGGTATTGCAGGCCTTGACGGCGCCTGTGCCGCGGGACGAGGCGTGATGCGGGCGCCCATCGAAATTCGCCGCCTGAAACGCGCCGATCTGGCGGCGGTGAACGCCCTTTACAATCATTATGTCTTGAAGACGCATTTCACCTTTGATGTTGAAGCGCTCTCATTGGAAAAACGGCAGGACTGGTTCAACGGCTTTACCGCACAGGGGCCCTATCAATGTTTTGTCGCGGTAGAGGGCGGCGCGATCCAGGGGTATGCCTGTTCCGGCCTTCTCAAGCCAAAGGCTGCCTATGCCACGTCTGTGGAGACCAGCGTCTATCTTGCCAAGGGGGTTCACAGACGGGGTTTGGGCCGACAGCTTTACGAGGCCCTGTTTGCAGCATTGGAGAAGACGCCGGTGCACCGGGCGTATGCGATCATTGCCCTGCCAAATCCTACCTCTGAGCGCTTTCATACACATATGGGATTCGTGCAGGCTGGACATTATCACGAAGTCGGGAGGAAATTTGGCCGCTATTGGGACGTAAAATGGTATGAAAAAACCCTGTCCGCTGAGTTGCGACATATGGCAAGATGACCTGTCTTTCAGACTTATGATGCTTATGTTCCTGGGTATCAGTGGGGGCGTGCCGGCTGACATGATCTGTCTGATGCAGAATGTGACCCCTCTGCCCCAGCAAACAAAGTGGAGCCACCAAATGATCCGTTTTAGGATGCAGGAGCATATGCAAGCCATGGGGAGCATGATGGGCCGAAAGACGGCATGCAAGGGATGATGCACAAACATATGGGCGGAATGCAGCAGCAAATGTCCGCGATGCGCCAGATGATGGAACAGATGCTGGCCCATCAGGATATGATGGAAAAACAGCAGGAAAAGACCCAATAGCCCCGGGCCGGGCGGCGCACGGCGTGTGCCTTTAATGACTTCAGGCTCTGATTTGGCGGTAGTGACAGGCTAAGATCGTGTGCTATAGAGGCGACCGCTAGAGGACGTCCGGCGTGCCGGGGCGTTCCACAGCACTCTCTTGCGGGTGTGGCGGAACTGGTAGACGCGCCAGGTTTAGGTCCTGGTGACTTCGGTCGTGGGGGTTCGAGTCCCTTCACCCGCACCATGTCGGCTCGCGAAAGAGGTTTTTCTCATCTGAACGGTCTCGCGCGTTCACGAACAGGTTTAAGCTATGCAGGTCACAGAAACCCGCTCAGAGGGTCTTTCCAGAGAATTCAGAATTGTCGTTCCAGCGAATGATCTGGAAGCCCGCCTTACTGAACATCTGGAGACCCTCAAAGGGCAAATTCAGCTCAAGGGATTCCGCCCGGGCAAAGTGCCGGTGTCCTATTTGCGCAAAGCCTATGGCAAATCGGTCATGGGCGAAGTGATTCAGAAAACCGTGGAGGAAATCAGTTCCAAAACGCTTGAGGAGCGCGCGCTGAAACCCGCCCAAACCCCCAAAATCGACGTCGACGGCGAGATGGAGCAGGTCGTTGCGGGCAAGGCGGATCTTGCCATCACCATGGCGTTGGAAGTGATGCCGGAATTCGAACCCGCTGACGTCAGCAAGCTCAAACTGGTGCGGCCGGTGGCGGATGTCACTGAAGAGGACATCACCAAGGCCCTGGAGGATCTGGCCGCGCAGCAAAAAAGCTTCAAACCGCGCGGCAAGACCGCCAAGGCAAAAGACGGCGACCAGGTCACCATTGATTTCGTCGGATCCGTGGAGGGGGAAGAATTTGAGGGCGGTACAGCCGAAGGGCTGACCCTGGTGCTGGGGTCAGGTTCATTTATTCCCGGCTTTGAGGATCAGCTTGTCGGCGTCAAGACCGGCGATGAAGTGACGGTCAACGTGACTTTTCCGGAGGACTATTCGGCCAAGCATCTGGCTGGCAAGGCCGCCGCGTTCGCAGTGAAAGTCGGCGAGGTTGCGGCGCCGGAAAAAGTCGCCATTGATGATGAACTCGCCACCCGGCTGGGACTGGAAAACCTTGAAAAGCTGCGTGATCTGGTGGCGGGCAAAATCGGTGAGGATTTTGCCAAAGCCTCACGCGAAAAGCTCAAAAGAAACCTGCTCGACGCCATGGATGAGCTGCACGATTTTGATTTGCCCCCGGGTCTCGTGGAGACGGAATTTGACCAGATTTGGGCGCAGGTCACAGGCGATCTGGAACAGTCCGGATCGACCTTTGAAGATGAAGGGGAAACGGAAGAGAGCGCCCGTGCCGACTACCGAAAAATCGCCGAACGCCGGGTGCGTTTGGGCTTGGTACTGGCGGAGATCGGGCAATTGAACAAAATTGATGTTACGGAGCAGGAGATCACCAGAGCCCTGAGTGCGCAGGCGCGTCAGTTCCCCGGTCAAGAACAGCAACTCTATGACTTTTACACGAAAAATCCCCAGGCTCTGGCGCAGCTTCGCGCCCCTCTGTTTGAAGATAAAGTGATAGACTTTATTTTCGAACTGGCTGAAGTGACCGAGCAAAAAGTCAGCCGGGATGAACTTTTTGCCGACCCGGAGGAGATGGCAGAAAAACAAAAGAAAAAGAACGCCAAGCCCAAAAAGAAAGCCGCCGCCAAGAAAAAGCCGGCCGCCAAGAAAAAACCGGCAAAATCGAAGACCGGCGACACAGGCAAGGCCTGATTTGAGGCCCCTTGGAGGTTCTTGCGCTGGCCGTTCATGTTCTGGTAACCGAATCAGGGTCCTTATTGTGTGCTTCTCCTTGCCAGATCGGCAGGAAAAAAGTGGTTTGGTGCGTGCATATCACCTGAAAACGCTACTTTTTTTCCAAACCATCAATTTTTTTGTAACAGAATTCTTGTTGAAATGAACAGTGGACCCCTCATGCGCCAGCACATTTGAACAATTCTCTCATGTCTTTGATGGGATTCTGTCCCAAAATTACTTATATTAATGTCATGAGGGTCGCGCATATTAGAGATTGAATTTACTCAGAATCCCCATAGAGCAACTCCAAAGAAAGTGCCAGAACAACAAGATGACTGATCCTCTCGAAATCTATATGAACACCCTCGTGCCCATGGTTGTGGAACAAACCAATCGCGGCGAACGGGCTTATGACATCTTTTCCCGTCTTCTGAAAGAGCGCATCATTTTCATTTCAGGTCCGGTGGAAGACATGGTGGCCGGTCTGGTGACGGCGCAGCTTTTGTTTTTGGAGGCTGAAAATCCCAAAAAGGATATTTCCCTCTATATCAATTCTCCTGGTGGCGTGGTGACCAGCGGGCTGGCGATGTACGATACGATGCAATACATCCGCCCCAAAGTCTCAACCATGTGTATCGGCCAGGCCGCCTCCATGGGATCGCTTCTCCTGGCGGCAGGCGCGCCGGGCAAACGCTATTTATTGCCTAATTCCCGGGTCATGGTGCATCAGCCCTCCGGCGGCTTCCAGGGACAGGCGTCAGATATTGCCCGCCATGCCGAGGAAATTGCCAAAATCAAACACCGGCTTAACCAAATTTATGTGCACCATACCAGGCAGAGCCTGGAGGCCGTGGAAGAGGCTCTGGATCGGGATAACTTCATGAGCGCCAAGGAAGCGCTCGAATTCGGGATTGTTGACGAAATCCTGGAACACCGCCCTATGCCTGAAGAAAATGGCGCTTAACCCCCCAAAAATCAGGTGATTTAATCTAAAAAATTTCCAATAATGACGGGATATTTGCAAATTGGTGCAATCATTGCATCAGATCTAGATGGGTAAGAAATATATGCAGGCACAATCCTTGGATGGCCTGCACCTTAATGAATTCTTGATCGGCCCTGCTCTATCGTGCTGATATTCATCAATAAGGGCAGCCAAAGGCGATCGCGTGATGTTGAACAGCCTTTAGTCCACCGCTTGAGACGTTGGGTATGAAGCGCCAAAGAAGTACAGGAGAGTTATGAGCAAGGTGAGTAACGGCGAGAATAAAAATACACTGTACTGCTCTTTCTGCGGGAAGAGCCAACATGAAGTGCGCAAGTTGATTGCTGGACCGACCGTCTTCATCTGCGATGAATGTGTCGAGTTGTGCATGGACATCATCCGTGAGGAGAACAAAAGTTCTCTGGTCAAATCGCGTGATGGTGTGCCCACGCCCCAGGAAATCAACAGTGTGCTCGATGACTATGTGATAGGCCAGGCCCATGCCAAGCGGGTGTTATCCGTGGCCGTCCATAATCATTACAAGCGTCTCAATCATTCGGCCAAATCTAACGATGTTGAACTGGCCAAATCCAACATTCTGCTGATTGGTCCAACAGGATGCGGTAAAACGCTTCTGGCCCAGACTCTGGCCCGTATTCTTGATGTGCCCTTTACCATGGCTGACGCCACCACGCTCACTGAAGCGGGCTATGTCGGCGAGGATGTAGAGAACATCATTCTCAAGCTCCTTCAATCAGCCGATTATAATGTTGAGCGGGCGCAACGCGGCATTGTCTACATCGATGAGGTCGACAAGATCAGCCGCAAGTCTGACAACCCTTCCATCACCCGCGATGTGTCTGGTGAAGGCGTGCAGCAAGCGCTTTTGAAGATTATGGAAGGCACCGTCGCGAGTGTCCCCCCTCAGGGCGGGCGCAAGCATCCCCAGCAGGAATTCCTTCAGGTCGATACGACCAATATTCTGTTTATCGTCGGTGGTGCTTTTTCGGGACTTGAGAAAATCATTTCCAACCGTGGCGACAACACGTCGATTGGCTTTAGCGCGTCCGTGAAGGCGGAGGATGACCGTCTGACCGGCGAGATTTTTGCCGATGTTGAGCCGGAAGACCTTTTGAAATTCGGACTCATCCCTGAATTTGTCGGCCGTGTGCCTGTGCTCGCCACACTGGAAGATCTGGATAAGGAAGCTCTGGTCGAGATCCTCACCAAGCCGAAAAATGCTCTTGTTAAACAATATGAGCGCCTGTTCGATATGGAAGGGGTGAAGCTGGCTTTTTCCGAAGACGCCCTGAAATGCATTGCCAAAAAGGCGATTGGCCGCAAAACCGGTGCGCGTGGGCTGCGGTCCATCCTTGAAGCCATCCTACTTGATACCATGTTTGAATTGCCGGCATTGGACGGTGTTGAAGAGGTGGTGATCAATGGTGAGGTGGTGGAAGGCCGTGCCCGGCCACTTTACATCTATTCCGAGCGTCAGGATGACGTTGAAACGAGTGCGTGAAGCTTTTTTCCCCAGATTCGAGGCAAAAAGGCGGGATTGAAAGCGGATGCGGGCTGGGGGGCTTGAAGGTCATGTCTGCCGTGTCCACCTATAAAGCGTGCAGGATCTGAACTGGCGAAGTTTTACCGTGTCGATAGTGAGGTGAGATATCTAAATATTCTCAAACACAGGCGATGTGGACCTGGTCTTAACGCTCTATCCCGTACATTGATGTGATGGTACTGGTTCTTTGATGCTGATTCGGGCTGAAAAGGGAGTCAAGAGGAGAGGTCATGGACGACCCAAAACAAAAAGATGTGACCGTGTCTGACGCAGATCATGAGGGTGGAGAGATCTATCCTGTTTTGCCATTACGCGACATCGTGGTATTTCCGCATATGATTGTCCCACTTTTTGTGGGGCGGGAAAAATCCGTGCGGGCGCTTGAAGATGTCATGCAGGATGACAAACAGATTTTACTGGTCGCTCAGAAGAATGCAGCGGACGATGATCCCTTGCAGGATGAAATCTACACCACGGGAACCATAGCCTCTATATTGCAATTGCTCAAACTTCCTGACGGCACAGTGAAAGTGCTGGTGGAAGGGGGCGCGCGCGCAAAGATAGACGCCTACACCGATAATCAGAACTTTTTTCAGGCGAAAGCGCACATCATTCCTGATGACGTGACCCCGGACAACGAAACGGAAGCCCTGTCGCGCACTGTCATCGCGCAATTTGAACAATATGCCAAGCTCAGCAAAAAAGTTCCGTCTGATGTGGTGCATGCCGTGACCACCATTGAGGATCCGTCCAAGCTGGTTGATCAGATTGCCGCGAATATGGCTATAAAAATTCCTGAAAAGCAGGAACTCCTAGAAATCGAAAGTGTTGCCGTGCGGCTTGAGCGCGTGTTCTCCTATATGGAAGGTGAGATCAGCGTCCTTCAGGTCGAGAAGAAGATCCGCAACCGGGTTAAACGCCAGATGGAGAAAACCCAGCGCGAGTATTATCTCAACGAGCAAATGAAGGCTATCCAGAAAGAACTGGGTGAAGGTGATGACGGCAAGGATGATCTTGGTGAACTTGAGGAAAGGATCGGGAAGACAAAACTTTCCAAGGAAGCCAAAACCAAAGCGCGCGGTGAATTGAAAAAACTGCGTCAGATGAGTCCTATGTCGGCCGAAGCCACAGTGGTGCGAAATTATCTTGACTGGCTCTTGTCGATTCCGTGGGGAAAGCGCGGCAAGGTCAGCAGTGATATTCAGGCGGCTGAGAAAATTCTCAATGAAGATCATTATGGTCTTGAGAAAGTCAAAGAACGCATCCTTGAATATCTTGCCGTGCAACAACGCACGACCAAGCTCAAGGGTCCGATTTTGTGCCTTGTCGGACCGCCCGGTGTGGGTAAAACATCTTTGGGTCGGTCGATCGCGCGCGCCACGGGCCGTGAGTTCGTGCGCATGTCATTGGGCGGCGTGCGGGATGAGGCCGAAATACGCGGTCACCGTCGCACCTATATTGGATCGTTGCCGGGCAAAATCATCCAGTCGATGAAAAAAGTAAAATATGTCAATCCATTTTTCCTGTTGGATGAGATCGACAAACTGGGCTCTGATTTCCGGGGCGATCCGTCGTCGGCATTGCTGGAAGTGCTGGACCCTGAGCAAAACAATTCTTTCCAGGATCATTATCTGGAGGTTGATTACGATCTGTCGGATGTGATGTTCGTGACCACAGCCAATACGCTGAATATGCCCCAGCCCTTGTTGGACAGGATGGAAATCATTCGTATTCCGGGGTATACGGAAGATGAAAAAGTCGAAATTGCCAAGCGGCATCTCATTGCCAAACAGATTGAAAATCACGGCCTGAAGGAAGGTGAATGGAAGATCAGCGATGCCGCACTGCGTGATTTGATACGTTACTACACGCGTGAAGCGGGCGTGCGGAATTTAGAGCGTGAGCTGGCTAACCTGACACGTAAAGCTGTGCGGGAAATTATCTCGGGAAAAACAAAAAAGGTTCACCTGACCCAGAAGAATTTGGGCAAATATGCCGGGATTCAGAAATTTCGCTATGGCGAGATTGAAGGCGAGGATCAGGTCGGCGTTGTGACGGGTCTGGCATGGACGGAAGTCGGCGGCGAATTACTCACCATAGAATCCGTGGTCGTGCCCGGCAAGGGTCGCATGACGCCGACCGGCAAGCTGGGCGATGTCATGAAAGAATCCATTTCCGCGGCCAATTCCTATGTTCAATCGCGCAGCGCGGACTTTGGGATCATCCCGACGCTCTTCCAGAAAAAAGATATCCACGTCCATGTGCCCGAAGGCGCCACGCCAAAAGACGGGCCTTCGGCGGGGGTCGCCATGGCGACGTCCATCGTATCGGTGCTGACCGGCATCCCCATCCATAAAGACATCGCCATGACGGGAGAGATCACGCTGCGCGGGCGTGTGCTGCCCATCGGGGGCTTGAAGGAAAAACTTCTGGCGGCGGTGCGCGGTGGTATCAAAACGGTTTTAATTCCCAAGGATAATGAGAAAGATCTCGCGGACATTCCTGAAAATGTCAAAAGTGCCCTGAAAATTATCCCCGTCTCAATCGTTGATGAAGTGCTCAGGCATGCCCTCACAAAACCTTTGGTTCCGATTGCCTGGGACCCGGACGAAGAAGTAGGCCAGGTTGTCGCGGCTCCGGCCAAAAAGGGTGAAAGTGATTCGCTGGTCGCTCATTAAGAAGTCAAAAGACTCGCCATTCCCGGCGCCGGGTGGCTGTCCCGTCTCCATCTGGTGGCAAAAAGGCGTGGTTTTCGTGAAAAGGCCGCTTTTCTGCGATGGATTTTGTGGAAAAACGCGGGTTTCCGCCGTTTTTCTTTGACCGTACCCAGCATGGGGTCCATACTCCGCGCCGTACCGAAGAGATTCTTCCTTGCGTCTTCTCCAGCATTGAATTTTAAGGGGTTCACATGAACAAGAACGACTTGATAGCGAAAGTGGCCGATACGTCGGATTTGTCGAAAGCCGATGCGACGCGGGCCGTCGACAGTGTTTTTGATATCATTACGGCAACTCTCACCGATGGTGATGAGGTGCGTCTGGTGGGATTTGGCACTTTTGCAGTTTCCAAACGGGCGGCGAGCACGGGGCGCAATCCGCGTACTGGCGAACCAATGCAGATTCCAGCCTCCATGCAGCCGAAATTCAAGGCTGGCAAAGGCCTGAAAGACGCTGTTAATCACAGATAATTCTGGCCTGAACCTGAGTGTTGCGGTCGGCCGCCCCTTGAACAAAAGGGCGGTCGGTTTGCGTTGATGCGTTCTTGTCCGTCGGGCGGTTAGCTCAGTTGGAAGAGCACCTCGTTTACACCGAGGGGGTCGGAGGTTCGAGCCCTTCACCGCCCACCAATGATTTCAAAGGGTTACAGGATAAATCCGGTAATTTTGCGCGTCTGAATCCTGTCACATGTAACAAACCATGTAACAAAGGCAGGTAAAACACCTGCTCAAAACCGCTGCGCGCCCTTGTCAGCGCCCGCTTAACCCCGGGACATCTCAAGCACAGCAGGGCATGCCCGCGCCCGGTTCCAATGCCTTGAGTCGCAGATCGTAACCGACATATATATGAGTGGGGTCGGCCTGAGCCTCTCGGCCGGTGACGATGCTGCATCGGAGAGTCAAGAATACAACCCGACCCCGATCATCAATGAAATTCGCTCCTGTGTCGCGGCTTGGCGCACATTGCCGAGCCAGAACGACTAGAGCGTGACACCCGCGACCACGCGCCTTTTGCATCACTGGCGGCATCATGACTTTCAAGGCATCCGCCCCTTTTTCTGTCAGATCGAAGCGGTCGAGACGGTCATCTGGCTGACGGAAGTTGCGCGAAACCAGAAGCAATACAAGCATTATTGGGCGCATATTCAGGGCGCAAACGAGCAGGCCAATCCGGAACTGCTCCGGCTTGCCCTCAAAATGGCGACCGGAGCTGGCAAGACCACGGTCATGGCCATGCTCATGGCCTGGCAGGTGGTGAATGCGGTGCGCTCTCCCACAAGTAAAGGAATCTCTGATTAATTCCGAGTTAGATGCTGTCATAAGATTTCCATTCATTCGAATCGGAGATTTCACTGATGCGTCAGAAAACGTTTGCAACAGCAGGATTTGAGAAGTCGCCGCAAGCGGACGCGGCGTGAGCAGTTTCTTGATGATATGGAGCGGGTCGTGCCATGGATAGACCTGCGCGCGGTGATTGAGCTTTTCTATCCCAAGCCGTCCGGTGCGGGCCGCCGCCCGCAACAAGCCCGTCCGCAAGGCTCAACTGTCCCCTCATCCGATGCGCCATGAAAACCTCCCTGCAAATCAATAACAAATTGAATCACAAAAAAACCTCTATGCAAAGGTCCCAGTAGGGGGGCGCCATCCGGGTCGTCTCGAACCTTGAAGGTTGGTATCAAGACAATTTCTTCTCTCTCCTTTTCTCGCCTTGAAGTCCGATACCTTAACCCTTGACATAGTACGTTTATCGTAATACGATGTAAGTGTGATCAGGAGCTTTGCAAATACAGAAACCCGGGCCGTCTATAACGGTGACTCTATCAAAAAGTATCAGGCAATCGCCAAAGTGGCCCGCCGCAAGCTCGATATGATCCACGCCGCCGTAAAGATCGACGATCTACGGATACCTCCGAGAAATATGCTCAAGAAGCTTGGCGGCAATCGCCACGATCAATGGAGCATCCGCATTAACAAGCGATATCGGATTGTTTTTTATTGGAGCAAAGGAAATGCCAAAGAAGTTGAAATCAGCAAACATTACGAATAGGGGAACGCCCCTCCACAGGATCTCGACCCACCCGGGCGACGTCCTGAGAGAAGAGTTCCTGGCCCCGTTGGGGCTCTCCGGGAACGCCCTCGCCCTGGCCCTTCGTGTGCCGGCCAATCGTATTTCGCTTATCCTGCGCGAAGAGCGCGGCGTCACACCCGACACAGCGTTAAGGCTGGCCCGCTATTTCGGGACAAGCCCGGAATTTTGGATGAACCTGCAAAAAACTTATGACCTTTCCAAAATCCTGACGGAAGAAGGCCCGAGAATAGAACGTGAAGTCCTGCCTTATGAGACGGCTCACTGACTTTTCCCGATAAAAACCGCCCCAGCTCGAATCATCTCCTCATTTATCTCTATGCCGGTTTGTTGGCTTTTTGGACGCCACCACGGTATCGCTTTCTTATGTATATAATCGCCCCCTTATAGGGGTGGAGAACAAAGGCGGAATACGGACGTAAAAGTCTTTTTTTCTGAAGATGTTAAGTTTTCTCTTGCGCATGAGAACAAAAGCGGTACATTAACCCTCATTGAATCGCCGCAGGCGGTGTGGAATAAGGGAAGGAAATCTCATGGCCGGGAACGTTGTGCGCCTCATGGAAAAGAACGATATGGATAAGAAAAAGGCGCTGGACGCCGCGCTCAGCCAGATTGACCGGGCGTTTGGCAAGGGCTCGGTGATGAAACTGGGGCAGGATCAAAGCGCGCTCGACGTGGAGGCGATCTCCACCGGCTCGCTCGGGCTCGATATCGCGCTCGGCATTGGCGGCCTGCCCAAGGGGCGGGTGATCGAGATTTACGGGCCTGAATCCTCGGGCAAAACCACGCTGGCGCTCCATGTGCTGGCTGAATCCCAAGGCCAGGGCGGCACCTGCGCCTTTATCGATGCGGAGCATGCGCTGGACCCGGCCTATGCGGCCAAGCTCGGGGTCGATCTGGATGAATTGCTGATTTCCCAGCCCGATACCGGCGAACAGGCGCTGGAGATCACCGACACGCTGGTGCGCTCGGGCGCGGTCGATGTGCTGGTGGTCGATTCGGTGGCCGCGCTCACGCCCAAGGCTGAACTCGAAGGCGATATGGGCGCCAGTCTGCCCGGCCTTCAGGCGCGGCTGATGAGCCAGGCCATGCGCAAGCTCACCTCTTCCATCGCCAAATCAAACTGCATGGTCATTTTCATCAATCAGATCCGCATGAAAATCGGTGTGATGTTCGGCAGTCCCGAAACCACGACCGGTGGCAATGCGCTGAAGTTTTATGCCTCCGTGCGCCTTGATATCCGGCGCATCGGCGCCATCAAGGACCGCGACGAAGTGGTCGGCAACCACACCCGCGTCAAAGTGGTCAAAAACAAGGTCGCGCCGCCCTTCAAGCAGGTCGAATTTGATATCATGTATGGCCAGGGTATTTCCAAAACCGGCGAGCTCATTGATCTCGGGGTACAGGCGGGCGTGGTGGAAAAATCAGGCTCCTGGTATTCCCGCGACAGTCAGCGCATCGGCCAGGGGCGGGAGAACGCCAAAAAGTTTCTGACCGACAATCCGGAGATTGCGGCGGAGATTGAGTAGGCGATCCGGCAGGACGCCGGGCTGCTCAGCGAAGTGATGATGACAGGAATGGACCCCGCCCTCACCGCCGCCGGAGAGAGTGATGTGGATGAGGTCGAGGCCGCCGGTTAGAGCATCGGGGTGACCCGGGAGAGCGCAGCAGGGGGGGTCGCAAGGGCCGCAAGTGCGGCCCGGCGCTTACCAGCGCCGCCCACGCGGAGCCTTGTGCGCAAG
>Ga0114931_10001888_pt1 | contig 26680 bp, 27 predicted proteins | sample 2SBtaG_FD_89579 | JGI IMG/M metagenome (GOLD analysis project Ga0114931, IMG submission 89579) | Deep subsurface microbial communities from Kolumbo volcano to uncover new lineages of life (NeLLi) - 2SBTROV14_V59a metaG | ecosystem: Environmental > Aquatic > Marine > Volcanic | place: Kolumbo... | reverse complement strand
TTCATTTGAAGGATGCGGTGATCCTGATCGGGTGGCGTCGCGATCAGCGCCTTTTGGTAGGCGACACGCGCGTCTTCGTTTCGTCCCATGCCGAGGTAGATATCCCCACGAGTCTCTTCATAGCCGGCACGCAAGGTTCCTGGGTCGCCTTGATCCAAAATACCCAGCGCATGTTCCTGTTGGCCTTCTGCCGCGAGCACGCGCGCCAGTCTGAGACGGGCGATCGCTTTGATTTCCGGTAAGGTATCGCGCCCCGACACCCATTGCAGGCTAGCTTCCGCATCGGGCAGCTTGTTTTGTTCGACGTCCGCCTTGGCCTTCAAGAGGGCGGCCTGAATCGCGTACGGACTGTCGGCAAAGCTCTCCTGGATATATTTGACGCGTGTTTCGACGGACTCGAATTTTTCGGCCTGCAATTCGTTACGCAACTGCGCGAACTCCGTCGATGCCGACTCGGCGAGCTGCTGTTTATGAGCGACCCAGTAGCGGCCACCGGCTGCCGCACCGAGGACCAGAATCAGCACCCAGCTCAGCGCGTTGCCATGTTTCTTCCACCAATTCTTGATGGCCTGTAGTTGTTGTTCTTCGGTCTCGTAATTCGCCATAACTATCCCGTTGCCGTTAGCCCCTGCGGGTCAATCAAATAATACCGTTCTGACTCAGAAAATTCGGTAGCCCATCCTGGTCAACCCGGATCTGCTCCCGCTCCTCGCGGAGAAATTTAACAGAAATCTCGCCAGCCTGCCGCTCTTCCTGCCCAAGCACCAGGGCGACCGTGGCGCCGCTACGGTTAGCCTTCTTGAACTGATTTTTGAGGTTCCCGCCTCCACAGTTGACCATCAGGCGGATACCGGGCACGGCATCGCGCAGGCGTTCGGAAAACTGAAACCCGATGCCCATCATTTCCTGGTCCGTCACGATCAAGCTGGCATGCGGCCTATCGGCATCAGTCTCTTCCTGCGCCATCAAGGCCAGCAGGCGTTCAACGCCAAGGGCGAATCCGGCCGCAGGGGTAGCGCGTCCACCTAGCTGTTCAACCAAACCGTCATAGCGGCCACCGGCACACACCGTGGACTGCGCCCCGAGGCCTCCGACCCACTCGAAAACCAGCTTTTGATAGTAGTCTAAGCCGCGCACCAGACGGGGATTGATACGGTACGACACGCCGGCCTGATCGAGAATCGATCGGAGTTCCTCGAAATCGCGCAGTGACTCATCGTCGAGATATTCGGACAACATCGGCGCCGCGTCGATGAGCGCCTGCATATCCGGATTCTTGCTATCGAGGATACGCAGCGGATTCGTGCTCAATCGGCGACGGCTGTCCTCGTCGAGTTGTTCGATATGAGACTCGAAGTACGCCACAAGCTGCTCGCGGTATCCGGCGCGCGACTCAATGGTCCCGAGGGAATTGATTTGGAGCGCCAAACCCTCGATCCCCAAAGCGCGCCAGAGCCGATGCGTAAATATGATCAGTTCGGCATCGATATCGGGCCCCGGCATGCCGAGGGTCTCGAGACCGAACTGATGAAACTGACGGTAACGCCCGGCCTGCGGACGCTCGCGGCGAAACATCGGGCCACCGTACCAGAGCCGCTGCGCACCAAGACGCAACAGACCGTGTTCGATACAGGCGCGCACACAACTGGCCGTGCCCTCTGGCCGCAGGCACAGGAAGTCCTCGTTGCGGTCGGTAAAGCTGTACATCTCCTTTTCGACGATGTCCGTCGCCTCGCCCACGGTCCGTTTGAAGACCTCGGCCTGCTCGACGAGCGGCATTCGGATCTGTTTGTATCCATACGCCGTGGCGAGATCGACGAATATGCGTTCGAAGGCCAACCAGCGAGCGGACTGGTCGGGCAAAATATCGTGCATGCCCTTGACGGCCTTGATGATGCCTGCCATTCCCGCCGCCCCTTCAGTTGTCCGACTCGGCGGCCCGAGCGCTCTCGAGCTTACGCCGTATCGTCTGTTCCAGATCCGTAAGAAGGTTCTCCTGATCGATCTTGTGATGTGGCTGACCGTCGATGTAGATCAAATTCGGACAACCTCCGGTCACACCGACAGAGGCCTCGCGCGCCTCTCCAGGGCCATTGACTACGCAGCCGATAACGGCAACGTCAAGCGGTTCACGGATATCCTCGAGTCGACCCTCAAGGGCGTTGACTGTGCCGATGACGTCGAACTGCTGCCTCGAACACGACGGACAGGCGATCAAATTGATGCCTCGGCTTCGCAGATGCAGCGCCTTCAAGATATCAAAGCCGACCTTGATCTCCTCTACGGGATCAGCGGCCAGAGATACACGGATTGTGTCGCCGATGCCCTCGGCAAGCAGCATGCCGAGACCGATGGCCGATTTAACCGCCCCCGAGCGCATGCCGCCGGCCTCGGTGATGCCCAAATGCAGGGGGTTTTCGATCTGACTCGCGATGATTCGGTAAGCCGTTACGGCCATAAAGACTTCCGAGGCCTTGAGGCTGACCTTGTAGTCTTGAAAGTCCAGCCGGTCCAGGATATCGATATGCCGCATGGCCGATTCGACCAGGGCGTCGGGCGTGGGTTCACCGTATTTCTTCTGCAGATCCTTCTCGAGCGATCCTCCGTTGACACCGATCCGAATTGGAATCCCATGATCGCGCGCGCTGTCGACGACGGCGCGGACACGGTCCTCGCGACCGATATTACCCGGATTGATACGCAGGAAATCCGCGCCCATGTCGGCAACGCGAAGCGCAATGCGGTAGTCGAAGTGGATGTCGGCAACCAGAGGAACCGCAACTTGTTTGCGGATTAGGCCGAAGGCGTCGGCGGCCTCGAGCGAGGGAACGGAAACACGAACGATATCCGCGCCGGCATCCGCGATGGCGCAGATCTGAGCAACGGTCGCATCGACGTCACAGGTCTCGGTATTCGTCATACTCTGCACCGAGACCGGCGCGCCGCCGCCGATCGCAACGTCACCGACGTGAATCTGTCTGGACTCGCGACGTTTTATCTGTCTATAGACTTCTTGCATAGCGCACCATGGATTGATCCAGGCCCGGGTCGAGCAGACCGGGCGCCGGGTGTCAGGGGTTGCTTACAGCCCCCACCTGGAGATGAGCGACCCTGGAGCCCTTCTTCTGCTCCCACACATAGGGTTGCCCATTGTATTCGATACGCACCCCGGGCGCATAGCCCAGACGGACGTCGAACGGAGGCTGTCCCTGCAGGCTGAGCTTTTGTCCGGCGCGACCGACGCGAGTCAAGAGCCGGCGTCCACCTGCATCGTGAACCTCCGCCCAGGAATCCGTCTCGAAGGTCAAAAGCAGGTTGGCCTCAGGTTCGGCGACGTCGGTCGACGGCGACGGCTGATCCCCGGAGTCCGCCTTGACGTCGGCGTTTCCACTGTCGTTTACAGCGTCGGCTTTCGAATCATCGCCTAGCTCCGGCGCGGTCGAATCGCTCGCATCGGATGTCGCCTTGACATTCTCAGGGCCCAATCCGGCATCCGGTTCAGCTTCAGCGCCCGCACCCTCCGAACTCGTTGCCGGTGTCATCGGTGCATCCTCGCTTGCGCTTTGGTAAAAACCCACAACGACGGCGATGATCAAAACTACTGCGCCCACCATTAGACCGGCCCTGAACTGTCGCCCATTTGCCGCCGCAACCGATCGTGCCTCCTTGCTGATCGAAGTCAACACCGGATCATGACCGGCCTCCATGCTTTCCAACGCGGCCAACAAGGGCTCGGGGCGAATTTCCAGTAAGCGCGCGTAGCTACGCAGCAACCCCATCGCGTAGACCGGCGCGGAAAACACCGAAAGGTCCTCCGTCTCCAACGCTGCGATCAAATGAGGTCGAACGAATAAGGCGCTGGCGATCTCGTCAACCGTTTGTCCACTTTGCTCCCGCACCCGACGGAGTTCGGCCCCGAAACTCGGCCTAGCCGAGTTTTCGGTTTCCTCGGGAGACTGCGTATCGTGTTCCTGGTTCATGGCTTGCCGGATTCCTTTTTGTAAACCGTGGCGCCCAGAGCAGAAAGCTTCCGACGGTACGCCGCTACCCCATCGGCGTCACCCAGCGCCTGCTCGATGTCGCGACCCAATTCGAGCGTCTCCACCGAGCCCTCATGAATGGCATCGAGTCTCTGCATAAAGCCTCTGGCTCGTAAATAATGCTTACTTTGATACATTAGTCGCGCCATTTGATACAAGGCAAACCCCGACTTTGGGTTTCCTTTGAGCGCAGCCTGCAGATGACGTTCCGCCACTGCATTGTTATGCCCTTTTATGGCGCAGGCCGCCGCCTGCTCATGTACGCCGAAACGACGCCGGTCCCGATAAAGCGCTATGGTCTCTTCGAAGGCCTTCTCGGCGATATCGAAATCGCCTCGGTCGCAGCGATAGATCGCATAGTTCCCATGCACATTCGGATCCTTCGGAGCCAAGCGCAAGGCTTCACGATAGGCCTCCATGGCGCCTTCATCGTTACCGGTACGCCGGTAGAGTTCGGCGAGATAATGGTGGGCGGACGCCAGATTCGGATCCTCGGCCAAGGCCTTCTGGAGTTTAACCAAGGCCAAGTCGTGGTTGCCGCTTTGCATATAGCTGAGACCGAGTTCCGCATTGATGTTCGCCGGATTGCGCGACTGCCCCTCGCGAACGGCGCTGGTGTTGGTGGTGCTACAGGCCACCATGACCAGCGACAGGCAGATCAGCAGAACAGCTTTCATGGCTCACCCGCCTGAGTGTTTGGGAATTGCGTGAAGCGTAGACTCCTTCTGGTCCGATCCTGTACCTTGCCGGCAAGCTGTCCGCAGGCGGCATCGATGTCTTCGCCACGCGTCTTCCGGGTCACGGTCACAAGCCCGGCATCCTGAAGACGTTTGCGAAAGGTATCGATGACGGTGAGATCGGAGCATCGGTAATCGGCGCCGGGAAATGGATTGAAAGGAATCAGATTCACTTTGGCCGGAACGCCTTCCAGTATCCGGATCAGGGCCTTGGCATCGCCGGGACCGTCGTTGATACCGGCCAGCATGACATATTCGAAGGTAATCCTGCGCCGCTGCTGACATTCCACATAGCGCCGACAGGCCGCCAGCAATTCCGCGATGGGATATTTCTGATTGATCGGGACCAACTGATCGCGAAGCGCGTCATTGGTGGCATGTAAAGAAATCGCCAGGCTTACGTCGCAGGTATCCCGCAGACGATCAATGGCGGGGACGACACCGGCCGTACTCAGCGTGATCCGGCGCTTGGACAAACCATAGGCATTGTCGTCGAGCATGATCCGCATCGCCTGCACGACGTTGTCAAAATTGAGCAGGGGCTCGCCCATGCCCATCATGACAACATTGCTGACACGGCGTTCGCCATCTTCGAAACAACCTAGAGCCTTATTGGCCAACCAGAGTTGGGCGATGATCTCATGAGCCTCGAGATTGCGGTTGAAACCCTGACGCGCAGTGGCGCAGAAGCTACAATTCAGCGTGCAACCGACCTGCGATGAGACGCAGAGCGTGCCGCGGTCCGTCTCCGGAATGAATACGGTCTCAACCGCATTGCCATCGGCGAGTCGCAACAGCCATTTACGCACCCCGTCGGTGGCATGCTGCTCGTGAATAACCTCGGGCAGAGCAAGCGCTGAAGTCTCGCTCAGACGTTGCCGCAACGCCTTGCTCAGGTTCGTCATGGAGTCGAAATGGGTCTCGCCCATCTGATGCAACCATTTCAAGACCTGAGTGGCGCGAAAAGGCCGCTCGCCTTGAGTAGCGAAGAAAGCGGTCAACGCAGACTGATCAAGGCCCAAAAGATTGGGCCTTATCTCAGCATTCAACGGCTTTTCAGCGGGTGCGGGGACAGAGTTCATCCGCGGAGAAGAAGTATTCGATCTCGACCTTGGCCGTCTCGGCGGCATCGGATCCATGAACCGCGTTCTCCTCAACGCTACCGGCGAAATCAGCACGAATGGTGCCTGGCTCGGCGTTCTCCGGGTTCGTGGCGCCCATGATCGCACGATGACGTGCAATGGCATCGTCGCCTTCGAGCACTTGGATCATGACGGGACCGGAGGTCATGAAGGAGACCAGGTCGTTGAAGAACGGACGCTCACGATGTACCGCGTAGAAGCCCTCGGCCTCTTCCTGAGTCAAGTGCTTCATACGCGCCGCGACGATACGCAGACCGGCGTCTTCGAAACGGCTATAAATCTTGCCGATGATGTCCTTGGCGACGGCATCCGGCTTGATGATGGAAAGCGTTTTCTCGATGGCCATGGTGAATCTCCAGGGTGTCATTAAATGAATTTGATTTGGTTCTAGCGAATCAAGCGTTTTCAGTGGCGTTCCTGCCACTCAACTGACTGTTCCACTAAGGAATTCACGAACACACGCATACGCGCGGAAGCAAGCTGAACGCGGGGCGCATTGTACCCAGGGGCTACGGGAACCGCAATCGACAGTACCGCATACTACTCCATTTGTTCCATCTCGACCACGAAGTCCATGTAGTCCAGATAATAGGTCAGTGTGACACGGAGTTCCTCAATGCGTTGTAACTGGGCGCTACAGGCCTCATCACAGGGTCGGCGCCCCTGCTCCACGGCTTCGAACTCGGCCGCCAGGATAGCACGAAGCTCATCGCGTCCCGCCCATTCGCTGAAAAATCCCTTATGGAATTCCTCGCAAGGCGGCGACTTCAGGGCCTTCTTACCGTAATTATTCAATAGTTCACCACAGCGATCGGCCTGACCGACCAGGACTGCAAGCTTGGTGATCAATACGGTATAGTCCAAATTGCTGCTTTTGGCCTTGGTATCCGTCTCTGCCGCAGCAACGGCGAAAGACATCAGGCATGCTGCCAGGAAACCGGAAATTGCTCGACTTGCGCGCACGACGAAACATCCTCGAGTTCGTAAAATGTAGCGCATCATAGCCCGACAGGGTGATGATTTGCCAGTTCTCATAAGGAAAATCTTCGCGGGGACGCGTACGTACGCGCGCAGCATCCCCGCCAGCCAGGCCGCCACCGCTTACTCTATGTGCAAATCGGTCTCGCGACTGTTCAGCATGCTGCCAAGGAAGCGGCTGCCAAGTCGTTCCGTGAGCCGCTCAAGATAAGGACGGCGCCGTGTAAAGTCCACGATATGATCCTCTTTGAACAGGACCCGGGCCACATAGTCCGCGCTATGCAGACCATCGATCAAGCCCCTGTCCACGGCCTGCTCGCCGGTCCAGATCAGCCCGCTGAAGGTGTCATCGTCCACCTTGAGCCGATCACCCCTGCCTCGCTTGACGGTATCGATAAACTGCTGATGGATGCGCGCCAACATATCGGCAATCAGCGCCCGATCCTCGTCCTTCATCGGCGAGAAGGGATCCATGATGCCCTTATGTTTCCCGGCGGTCAGCAGACGGCGTTCCACGCCAAGTTTGTCCATGGTCCCGACAAAGCCGAAGCCGTTCATGAGGACGCCGATGGAACCCACCATGCTGGCCTTGTCGGCGAAGATCTTGTCGGCAGCGACCGCAATGTAATAGCAGCCCGATGCGCAGATATCGGTGACCACCGCGAAGACGGGGATATCCGGATGCAGTTTCTTCAGACGGATAATCTCGTCGTTGATCTGCCCGGCCTGCACCGGGCTGCCGCCGGGGCTATTGATGCGCAGGATGATGCCAGAGGTCGTACTGTCCTTGTAGGCGTCCCGCAAACTCTCCACAACATTGTCGGCGCTGGCCTGGGCATCGTCCGCAATAACGCCACGGATATCGATGAGCGCGGTATGTCGCCCGCTACTGAGACCATCCGCCTTCCACGATGGTGGAAGGTATATATAGAGCAAGGCGAACAGATAGAGAAACGTCAAGGCCTTGAAAAAGATCCCCCAGCGCCGACCGCGCCGCTGCTCCTTGATTGAGGCAAACAGAACTCGTTCCAGCGCGCCTCGCTCCCAGTCGCGGTCGCGATCCCGCCGCACGGCCTGCTCCCTGAGCCAAGGGTCTCCATTTCGGTCATCGATCATGCAGGTATTCCTCTCCTGAGAGGTTATGGTTTCAACTTGTTCCCGGCCAACGGCGCAGGCCCCAGATGCCCCAGGAGATCCTGCAGCGACTCGATACAACCCACCGGGTCACAGGATAATAGCCGGTCGCGCTCATGTGCGCCATAACTCACAGCCAGGGCATCGGCTCCGGCATTTCTGGCCATCAGCATATCGAACTCGCTGTCGCCCACCATCAGCGTTTCAGCAGGCTCCATACCCAGACCATCCATAATGTCGATCAGCATTTGCGGGTGGGGCTTAGACGGACATTCATCTACGCAACGAGTCAATGAAAACAAATGCTTGCAATTGGTTTCTTCAAGTGATCTATCCAGCCCTCTGCGGCCCTTTCCAGTCGCAACAGCAAGCCAGTAACCATGCACATCAAGGGCATTCAGGACATCCATCGCGCTGGGGAACAGTTTGGTAGGCCCATGCCCTTCGGATAGATAGTAACTGCGGTAGGCATCTCTAAAACGTGCATGATTCTGCTCGCTGGCGCCTGGCATCAGCACCTCCGCGCCCTCCATCAGACCTAGCCCGATCACGTCTTTGAGCCGCGCCTCTCCAGGCACTTCGACACCCAAGGCCTCAAGCGAAAAGCGCAGGCTCTCGACGATCCGGGCCGTGGAGTCGGCCAGCGTGCCATCCCAGTCGAAGACGATCAGTCTATATGCCTTTTCCGAGCTCATGTCGTCGTGTCTCGCATGCGTTCAAGTACTGATTCCAGATCTCCCGCCAGCGGGATCTCTACCCGGATCCGCCTCCCGCTGCCAGGCATTGAGAACGAGAGCCTAAAGGCGTGCAGGAACAAACGACGCAGTCCGAATCGATTCAAACCACGGTTGCGCGCTCGGTCGCCGTATTTATCGTCCCCTGCGAGCGGATACCCGATATGGGCGGCATGCGCGCGGATTTGATGCATGCGGCCGCTATGCAATCTCGCCTCGAGCAGCGTGTAGCCGTCCAGGCGCTCCTTGGGCAAAAAGACCGTCTCCGAGGACTTTCCTGCATCGAGATCCACCTCGTTACGCCGCTCCTGGTCTCCGCTTCGCCGTAACGCCAAAGGCGCACGGACACTCCGACGCCCATCCGTCCAATCGCCGCAAACCAGGGTCAGGTAACGCTTGTCGAAGGCGCCTGAGGCAAGCACGCGGTTGAGGTCGGGTAGAATACGGCGTTCCTTGCAAAGCAACAGGCAGCCCGAGGTTTCCCGGTCAAGCCGATGGACCAACGACAAGCCCTGGATATCCGGGCGACTGGCCTGCAACCCCTCGATAACCCCGAATTCCACCCCCGTACCGCTATGCACGGCAACCCCCGTGGGTTTATCGATGACCATGATCTGATCATCCTCATAGACCACCGCATCCTCTAAGCATTTGAGCAAGGAATCCGGTGGCTGACGAACCTCATTTTCACTGACTCGAATCGGCGGCAAACGGATAATGTCACCGGCCTCTAGACGACGGTCGGGCTTGGCCCGTCCTTTGTTGACGCGAATTTCTCCCTTCCGCAGCAAACGGTAGATACGACTCTTGGGCACCCCTTTGAGTCGAGCGCTCAGAAAATTATCGATTCGCTGGCCGGCATAGTCTCCGGAGACATTTAGCATACTGACGCTGTCGAATGACGACTCCGCCTTTTCGCGATCTTGATCCGCCACTGCCGACCACCTAATTAATCCGAAATAACGCCCGCTACGATGCCATAGCGGGCAAATCAATGACAACCATACAAGACTACACGAGTAGCCATAGGTTCACATCTCGGAGACCTTTGCCCCAACATAGCGTTATTGGCCAGAAAACGTTCTGCAAAAAAGAATTGACATATAATTATTCTATAATATAATTATCCGAATGAATACGATACCTCACGATAAGATCAAAAAGGCGAGTGAAGGCCTTAGGGCGATTGCTCACGAGTTGCGCCTGGCCGTTCTTTGCCAACTGATCAGCGGCCCAATGTGTGTGGCCGATCTCATGGCTGCCACAGGCGCCTCCCAGTCCAACCTGTCTCAACATCTGACCCGGATGCGTATGATGGGCATACTGGCCAACGAAAAACAGGGACAACGCGTCTTCTATCGAATTGCCGATCCAAGCTTTGCGGAACTCGTACAAACCCTGAAGAAAATCTATTGTCCTGAGACCTGCTGATGTATGATCATTTCGCCCAGGTATTTTTTTGCCTGGATATTTCACTATATCGTAATATAACGATGTTTTTGGCATTTTCGAGGAATGCGTTCAATATCCGAACCGTGGATGGCTTTTCGAAAAATTGCGCGGAAGCCACACCCTTGAACAAACACGTCCATGAGGAAAACGTCAGATGAAGAGGACACCAACGCATCTTGCAATGTTGTTTTCCGGCCTGTCGGCGCTCATTGTCGCTGGTTGTGATAAGGCCACGGAGTTGACCGGGAGCGTGGCGCACCCGGCCATTCAGGCCACCACCATGACTGTTGCGATCGAGCAGGTCCCCAGATACTACTCAACGAGCGGAACTGTGACTTCCGACCATAGAGTCGCCGCCAGTTCCCGCCTGTCGGGCTATATCACCGAACTCCCCGTTCGCGAAGGTCAGATCGTCAAGCACGGTGACCTGCTGTTCCGCATCGATCCTGTCGATGCCCGCCAAGACTATGAACAGGCCCAAGCCGATCTCAAGAACATCGAGATCGATCTCAAACGCTACGAAGGCCTGCTTAAGGAACACGCAGTCAGCCAGCAGCAACTCGACAAAGTGAGACTGAACTACACGGTCGCGCGTTCCCGCATGCTACAGGCCAAAAATCAGCTTCAGTACGCCAGCGTAACTTCGCCGGTCTCAGGCTATGTCGTCGAAAAGCTCGCCAATGTCGGCGATCTGGCCTCTTCCGGAAAGCCAGTCCTGCTTGTCGAGGACCCATCGCTCTTGGTGATTGAGACCCATGTATCCGAAAAGGTCATCGCCCATCTGAGCGAAGGAGCAACCGTAGAGGTCTACGTGCCAGCGCTCGATCGAACGGTTGACGGAAAAATACGCCAAATCGTCAGTATCGCGAACCCCTTGACGCATCAGTTCCTGGTGAAGATTTATCTTCCCAAGCCTGGGGAAATCCTGCCGGGAATGTTTGTCGAGGCGCGTTTCAATATCGGCCAGCGCGACAGTCTGCGCCTGCCGGTCGAAGCACTCGTGGATCGCGCCGGCCTTGACGGCATCTATGTAGTCGACGACCAGTCCGTTCTGCACTACCGGCAGGTCCGGCTCGGTCAGCGCGATGGCGACTTGATCGAGATCCTGGCCGGTCTCCACGCCGGACAGGTCATCGCCTGGCGCTCCGATGACGGCCTTTCAAGCGGGCAACAATTGATGGGTTCGCATCCGTGAACGAACCTCAGGACAAATCGCTGAATATCGCCGGCCGCCTCGGTGCGATCGCCATGCGCACGAATCTGACCCCGATCATCAGCATACTGCTCTTCTTCATCGGGCTGACCGCACTGTTCCTGACGCCGCGCGAGGAAAACCCCACCATCGATGTGCCGGCAGCCAACGTTATCGTCAAGATGCAAGGCGCCAGTCCTGAAGAGGTCCAGAACCTCGTCGTCCGACCGCTCGAGATGGTGCTCAGGGAGATGACCGGTGTCGATCATACCTTTGGAACGGCCATGGACTCGCTCGGCGTCGTTACCGTCATGTTCGAGGTCGGCGAAGACAAGGAGGCCAGCCTGGTCAAACTCTACGATCGAATGATGCACAATCTCGATCGCATTCCGCCGGGGGCCTCGCAACCGCTCATCAAACCCCTGGATGTCGATGACGTACCGGTCTCGGTTGTCACCTTGTCCTCGGACGCCCTCGACGGCATGGCGCTCAAGGCCCTGGCCGAACGCGTTCGCGAACAGCTCATCCCGCTCGAAGGCGTTTCCGTTGCGGAGATTGTCGGCGGACGCGATCGCGAAGTCCGGATCGAACTCGACCCTGCCCGGCTGGCTGCATACCGGATCTCACTCGATCAGCTCCATGGCAATCTGGCCGCGGCCAATCGCGGCGGACCGGTCGGAGCCCTCATCAGTAACGGCCAAGTCACGAATGTTTGGTTGGACAGTTATCTCAAATCGGCATCCGAGGTCGGTCAGCTTATCGTCGGACAATGGCAGGACAAGCCCGTCTATCTTCGCGACGTCGCCCGGATCACGGACGGCCCGAGCGAGACCGAAACCTATCACCGCATCGGCAAGGGGGCCGGTAGCGAACACCATTTCAAGGGCGAACCCGAACGCCCGGCGGTTTCCATCAGCCTGGCGAAAAAACGGGGAACCAATGCGGTTTTCGTGACCCAAAGGATCGCGGACAAGCTTGACACCCTCAAGGGCGACTTCATCCCGGATAATGTCGATGTCACGATCACGCGCGACTCCGGCCAACGCGCCGACGACGCCGTCAATATGCTCGTCGAGCATCTTGGCATCGCCATCGCCTCGGTCATTTTGATTCTTCTGATCTTCCTGGGCTGGCGCGAGGCCGCGATCGTGACCATGAATATCCCTTTGATCCTGTTCGTGGTGCTTGCCATCGGCCTGCTGGCTGGCCAGACCATCAATCGGATCACGCTGTTCGCCCTGATCCTGTCGCTTGGTTTGCTTGTCGACGACGCCATCGTCGTGATCGAGAACATTCACCGCCACCTCCATCACGGCGTATCCAACATCAAAGATAAGGCCCGCTTGATCATCGAGGCCACCAACGAGACCGGAAAACCGACCATCATCGCCACGATCGCGGTCATCCTGGCCTTCATCCCAATGGCATTCGTTACGGGCATGATGGGTCCCTATATGGGACCGATCCCATTCAATGTCCCGATCGCGATGGGCGCCTCCCTGATCATCGCCTACATGCTGACGCCCTGGATCGCGCAACACTGGTTGCCATGCAAGATCACGACGCCAACAATGGAAGAACAGGACATCGCCCCGAAGGACTGGGTGCACCGTGGCTATGTCGCCCTGGCCACGCCCTTGATCGACAGCCGCTGGACACGGCGTGTGTTCAGCCTGGTCGTCGCCATTCTATTTGTTGGCGCACTTTGGCAACCGGCTTGGCAGTTCTTTCGTCCCTCCGGCATCAATGGCCCCATGACGCCCGGAACCGTTGAACTCAAGATGCTCCCGAAGGGTAATCAGAACACCTTCAATATCACGGTTGACATGCCCGAGGGCACAGCGCTCGAGGAGACCGACACGGTCGTGCGCGCCATCGCCGATGTCCTGCACACGGACCCCAATGTCGTCGACTACGAGAGTTACGTCGGCCGCGCCGGCCCTATCGACTTCAATGGCATGCTGCGCGGCGCGGCCTTGTTCCGAACCGGACCCCATCTCGCCGAGATTCGCGTCAACTTGATCGAAAAACAGGAGCGAGAGATCAAGTCCGAAGAGATTGTCTTGGCGCTACGCAAGGCCCTGAAGTCGATCCAAGGCGCCTATCCGAGCGCCAATATAAAACTCGTCGAGGATCCGCCCGGCCCACCGGTACGCGCGACGCTGTTGGCCGAGATCTACGGTCCGGACTACGCCACCCAAAGAGCGATCGCGGGCAAGGTTCGTCAAAGCTTCTCCGATACCTATGACGTGACCGACGTCGACGATTCCGTCGACGAGGCCCAACGCCAATTCGATATCGTACTGCTCCGCGAGAAGGCCACACGCCTCGGCGTCAATGCCGGGCAGGTCGAAACGGCCCTGCGCGACTTTCTGGGCGGCTACGCGCTAGGCGCGCTGCACGTAGACAAAAGCCGGCACCCGGTCCTGATGCAGGTTCGACTGCCGCGCCCGATGCGCGCCCACCGTGAGGATCTCAACCGGCTCTATGTGAACGGTCGTTACGGCCTCGTTCAGCTGACCTCGATCACCGAGATCGTGGAAAGGTCCGTCGCGCGCCCGATCTTCAGTAAGGACGCCCATCCGGTCGTCTATGTGACGGGCGAACCGAAGCAAGGTTCTCAGGTCTATCCCTTGCTCGACATGGATAAACGCTTGGACGGCCACGATGTGCTGCCCAACACCGAACTCAAGACCGGAGGCATGCGCTTTACGAGGACCGAACCGGAGGATACTTTCGACTATCATCTGCTCTGGGACGGCGAAATGCGGCTGACGCTGGACGTCTTCCGTGATCTCGGCGCCGCCTTTATCGTCGCCCTGCTGCTGATCTATCTGCTCATGGTCGCCTACTACGGGGAATTCCTGCTGCCCATGCTGGTCATCGCGCCTACCGCCCTGACCATGATCGGCATATTCCCGGGTCACTTCCTGACCGGTCAGCCGTTCACGGCGACCTCAATGATCGGCATGATCGCGCTGGCCGGCATCGTAGTGCGCAACTCTCTGCTGCTGATCGACTTCATCCTGGATTACCGGCAACGCGGGCACGATGTGCGCACGGCGGTACTCGAGGCCGGCGCCGTCCGCGCCCGCCCCATCCTGCTGACGGCGCTGGCCGTCATTGCCGGCACCTCGATCATGATCACCGATCCGGTGTTCGGGGGCCTCGGCGTATCGATGGCCTTCGGGACGCTCGCCAGCACCATCCTGACCCTATTCATCATCCCCCTGATCTACTACCTCTGGCAGCGCAATCGACTGCCCATCGCCGATATCTGCGTCGATATCGGCGGCGATTCTGGGGCGATAGCATCCACGCACAAAGGAGACCGCTCATGAACACAGAACGTGCAATCCGCATCATTGCGGGCAGCTTTATCATGCTTTCAGTATTTCTGGCCGGCCACTATAACGGGGTCGTGCTGAGCCAACCGTCCTGGCTCTGGTTCACGCTGTTTGTCGGCGTCAATCTCTTCCAGTCGGGCATCACACGCTGGTGCCTCATGGAGACGATACTTCGCAAACTCGGCCTGCGTAGCGGCGGCATTCAGGACTAAACACATTAAACACATCCCCATGCCCCTCGGGGCAAGGGATATCAACCAACCGAGAGGACCATTTAATGGCACATATCGTAATCATGGGCGCAGGCATCGGCGGCATGCCGGCGGCATACGAAATGAAGGACGCTATCAACAAGCTCAAGGGAGAACACGAGGTCACTGTGGTCTCCAATGTCGATTACTTTCACTTTGTGCCCTCGAATCCATGGGTGGCCGTGGGCTGGCGCAAGAAGGAAGATATCTGCATCAAGGTCGGTCCCTATCTGCAAAAGAAGGGCATCAACTTCGTGGCCAGCGGCGTCAAGGAAATCCATGCCGACCGCAATCAATTGAGCCTGCACAACGGTCATACGCTGGATTACGACTATCTGTTGATCGCGACCGGTCCGCGGCTGGCTTTCGAACTCGTAGAGGGTTTGGGTCCCGATGGCCATACTCAATCGGTATGTCATGTCGACCACGCCGTGGAGGCCTACAACGCCTTCGAAGCATTTTGTAAGGATCCCGGACCCATCGTCGTCGGTGCGGTCCAAGGCGCATCATGCTTTGGCCCGGCCTACGAGTTCGCGCTTATCCTCGATACCGAGCTGCGCAAACGCAAGATTCGCGACAAGGTCCCGATGACCTTCGTCACCAGCGAACCCTATATCGGTCACCTCGGGTTGGGTGGTGTAGGCGACTCCAAAGGAATGCTCGAAAGCGAGTTGCGCCAACGGCACATCAAGTGGCTGACCAACGCCAAGACCAGCAAGATCGAAGACGGCATGATGCATGTCGAGACTGTCGACAAGAAGGGAGAGACCGAGGACAACCACGAAATACCCTTCAAGTACTCCATGATGTTGCCCGCGTTCCGGGGTATCCCGGCCGTCGCCAACGTCGAGGGACTCTGTAACCCAATGGGTTTCGTTACGATCAACGACTATCAACAGAATACGACTTACAAGAACATTTACTCGGCCGGGGTCTGTGTGGCCATCCCACCCGTCGAGGCGACGCCGGTTCCATGCGGCACCCCAAAAACGGGTTATCTGATCGAGTCGATGGTCACGGCCTGCGTACACAACATTTGTCATGCCATCAGGGGAGAAGAACCCGAGAAGTGCGGCACCTGGAACGCGATCTGCCTGGCCGACATGGGCGACACCGGCGCGGCCTTCGTCGCCATCCCACAGATTCCGCCCCGCAACGTGCAGTGGATGAAGAAGGGCAAGTGGGTGCACACGGCCAAGGTCATGTTCGAGAAATACTTCATGCGCAAAATGAAGACCGGTGTATCCGAACCCTTCTATGAGAAGGCCTTCCTCAAGACCCTGGGGATTACCCGTCTGGATGAGGACAACTAGGAAAGCATTCCGAATGGAAACCGTCCCCTCCGGCCAACAACGGAGGGGACATATCAAACTGAAAAGGATGGGAAACGCGCGTGGCTACTCTATCGAGATCGCTAGCCAAGATCCTGGTGCTGAAGATCGCCCTGCTCTATTGCCTGTGGCTGGCATTTTTCGACACCCCGACGGCCCGCACCGCCCCGGACCCCGCACAAATCAGTCAGATCCTGATTGGCGCCCCGCCTTCCGAAACCCTGAGGAGATCCGTCGATGATCGCTGAAAACGTTGTCGAGCTGTCGCGGCTTCAATTTGCCGCCACGGCGATGTACCACTTCCTGTTTGTCCCCCTGACCCTCGGCCTGTCGTTCCTGCTCGTAATCATGGAATCGGTCTACGTCATGACCGGTAAAGAGATCTATAAGGATATGACCCAATTCTGGGGCAAGTTGTTCGGCATCAACTTCGCGCTCGGAGTCACCACCGGCATCACGATGGAATTCCAGTTCGGGACCAACTGGGCCTATTACTCCCACTATGTCGGAGATATCTTCGGCGCGCCGCTGGCGATCGAAGGACTCATGGCCTTCTTCCTCGAGTCCACCTTCATCGGCCTGTTCTTCTTCGGTTGGGACCGGTTGACGAAACGGCAGCACCTGACGGTCACATTCCTGACCGCCCTTGGCTCCAATCTGTCGGCGCTCTGGATCCTGATCGCCAACGGTTGGATGCAGAACCCGGTGGGCGCCGAGTTCAACTTCGAGACCATGCGTATGGAGATGGCCAGTTTCGCCGACTTGCTGTTCAATCCGGTGGCCCAGGTCAAGTTCGTCCATACGGTCTCCGCCGGCTATGTCACGGGCTCCATATTCGTACTCGGTATCTCGTCCTACTACCTCCTGAAGGGCCGGGATCTCGCCTTTGCACGCCGCTCCTTCGCCATCGCGGCCGGCTTCGGCCTGGCCTCTGCGTTATCGGTCGTCGTCCTCGGCGACGAGTCCGGATACGAACTCGGCGACGTCCAGAAGACCAAACTGGCGGCCATCGAAGCGGCCTGGGAGACCGAACCGGCGCCGGCATCTTTCACCCTGTTCGGGATACCCGATCAGGACGCCGAAGAGACCCGCGCCGCAATCCGGATCCCCTGGGTCATGGGACTGATCGCGACCCGCTCCACCGACACCCCGGTGACCGGACTCAAGGAACTCATGCGGGAACACGAGACTCGCATTCGCAACGGCATGGTCGCCTATGGGCTGCTCACCAAATTGAGAGGCGGAGAGGATACTCCGGACAATCGAGCCGCCTTCGATCGCGTCAAAACTGACCTCGGTTACGGACTTCTATTGAAGCGCTACGCGCCCAACGTCATCGACGCAACCGACGCTCAGGTCCAAGCCGCCGTAAAGAACAGCATTCCCAAAGTCGCACCGCTGTTCTTCACGTTCCGGATCATGGTCGCGCTCGGGCTCTGGTTCATCGTGCTGTTCGTTCTCGCCTTCTTCTATTGCACGCGGCGGATCGTGGAAAAGAAACGCTGGTTGCTGAAAGCGGCCCTGTTCAGTATCCCCCTGCCCTGGATCACCTCTGAAATGGGCTGGTTCGTGGCCGAATATGGTCGTCAACCATGGTCGATCGGCGAAGTGCTGCCCACTGCGCTGAGCACGTCCAGCCTGCACGCAGGAGATCTCTACTTCTCCCTGGCCGGCTTTATCGGCTTCTACACGATATTGCTGGTCGCCGAAATGTATCTGATGTTCAAGTTCGCGCGCCTTGGTCCTTCGAGCCTGCATACCGGGCGTTACCACTTTGAGGACAGCACCGGCGGCGACTCCAGAGTGCCTCAGTAACAGCAGCCCATACAGAGGAGATTAGCTATGATCCTGGATTACGAAACACTGAAGTTGATCTGGTGGGCCCTGGTAGGCTTACTGCTGATCGGATTCGTCGTCACCGACGGCTTCGACATGGGGGCCGGCGCCCTACTGCCGTTCCTCGGTAAGACCGACGACGAGCGGCGGGTCATTATCAATACGGTCGGTCCGCACTGGGATGGCAACCAGGTCTGGCTCATCACAGCCGGCGGCGCCATTTTCGCGGCCTGGCCGGCGGTCTACGCGGCGGCGTTTTCCGGCTTTTACATCGCGATGCTGCTGGTCCTGTTCGCCCTGTTCTTCCGCCCAGTCGGTTTCGACTATCGCAGCAAGATCGCCGATCCTCGCTGGCGAAATACCTGGGATTGGGGGCTATTCATCGGTGGCGCCGTACCAGCCCTGTTGTTCGGTGTCGCCTTCGGCAACGCAATTCTTGGGGTACCGTTTCAATTCGACGAGTTTCTGCGACCGACCTACACCGGAAATTTCTTCGGCCTGTTGCGCCCGTTTGCGCTGCTATCGGGCGTGGTCAGTCTCTCCATGCTGGTCATGCACGGCGCGGTATGGCTTCAGCTACGCGCCGGTCCACCGGTCGAACATCGCGCCGCGGGTGCCGTCAGGATCGCAGGACTGGTGTTGATTGCCGCCTTCGCGCTTGCCGGGATCTGGCTGTCTATGGGCGTCGATGGCTACCGCATCGTCACGATGCCACCCACCGATGCCCTGCCCAATCCATTGGCGAAGACCGTCGAAATCGCTCAAGGGGCCTGGCTGACAAACTACAGCACGTACCCGTGGATGACAGTCGCGCCAGCGCTGGGCTTCATCGGCGCCGGCCTCACGATCCTGCTTTCGGGACAACGCCGCCCCGGACTGGCCTTCGTGACCAGTTCGGTGGCTATGGCCGGCGTGATCCTGACCGCGGGATTCTCGATGTTCCCGTTTATTCTGCCTTCAATCACCTATCCCAACAGTTCGTTGACGTTATGGGATGCCCCATCCAGCCAGCGCACGCTGACCGTGATGTTCTGGGCAGCAGCGATCTTTGTCCCGATCATCCTCGCCTACACGACCTGGACCTACCGCGCCATGTGGGGCCGGGTAACGGTGGAACACATTCGCGCCCATGATCATCAGGCATATTGAGCAGCCACAACACGACAATCTTAAGGAGAACAAGCTATGTGGTACTTCACCTGGATACTTGGCGTCCTTCTGGCTTGCGCCTTCGGCATCATCAACGTGATGTGGTTGGAATTGAATCAATGCATGAGCCATGACGACTAGCCGTTCCTTTTGATCCGGCGATGACGCAGAAAGTTGGCGGATCGCGCCTGCCCTACCCGAACCCGGGATGGGCACGCCTGATCTCCTTCGTGATGGCATTGTCGCTGACCGTACTCGTTCTGGCCTACCCCCGGGCCATCGCGACATCGGTCAGCGACGTGCGCCACGATCTACTGGCCCTGATGATGTGGGGAATTGCCGCCGGCTTTATCCACGGCGTCGGTTTCGTACCGCGCCTGACCTTATGGCGGCTGATGTTTCACCCCATGACCGGCTGGTTGTTGATGGCCGGGGGCATCGGCCGCATTCTCTACACCTGACACCGGATTATTGGCTGTACCGGCGCATTAAAGAGGAATTCAAGCATGTCTTCATCAGACAAACCAATGAATCAGATTCAGTGCGCGAAATCTCGTTAAGCAATTGGAACGCCGTTTACCATGCAGATAATGACCGTCAATGTAGGTAGTTCATCCCTCCGCCTCGATCTGTTCGACATCGCGAGCGACCGTGATCCTATTCGCGTTGCACAGGCCCATTTCGATGATCACGAATCATCCATCGAGTCGCGGCTGCATGAATTCTTGGCGTCTGCCGGAATGACACGCACTATCGGGGTCACGCATCGCGTCGTGCATGGCGGGCATTCTTATGCCGCCGCCACCTTTATCGATCCCTCCGTCATCGAGACCATTCAGACGTTTATCCCCATGGCCCCGCTACACAATCCACGCGCACTGGAGGGTATCGCAGCGATTCTGAAAATCTACGGAGAGACGTTTCCGCAAGCCGCGGTTTTCGACACGGGTTTCTTTCGTGATCTCCCGGACGAGGCCCTGCGTTATGCGCTACCCGACCCCATTGGCAGTTGCGGCGGACTTCGCCGTTTCGGCTTCCATGGAATCGCCCATGAATCGATGTGGCACAGTTGGACCAACCATCATCCCGAGACTCCCGGCTTAGGCAGGTTGATCACGATCCAACTCGGTTCGGGGTGCTCCATGACGGCCATAAGGGACGGTAAGCCGCAGGATACGTCGATGGGTTTTACACCGCTTGAAGGCCTGGTCATGGCGACCCGGTCAGGCGATTTGGATCCCGGGATCATGACCTATCTCATGCGCCATCATGGGTTTTCCGCCGAGGCGCTGGATGAACTGCTCAGCAGGGAATCAGGTCTACTCGGGGTTTCCGGTGAAAGCGGCGACATGAGGATCCTGCTCAATTCAACGTCCCCCAAAGCCGCAAGCGCGATCGATATCTACTGCCATCGCGTTCGCAAATATATCGGCGCTTACCTCGCCGTACTCGGCGGTGCGGACGCCATCGTTTTCGGCGGTGGAGTCGGCGAAAACAGTCCGGAGATCCGCGCTCGCGTCTGCCGGGGACTCGAGGGTCTCGGCATTGCCCTGGACGCCGACGCCAACCATTCGCTTCAAGGCCGCGCGGGCCTGATTTCCGCAGCCGATTCTTTAATTAAAGTATGGGTATTGCCAGTCGATGAAGCCCTTGCAATGGCGCGCCATTCCGCCAGTCTGTTCACGGAACGGCTCGAGTAATCCAACCGAGTGAAGAGAATGAATATGAACGAAAAGACCGCCCAGGACGCCCCACTCAGCGAAGAACTCCAGCAACGCATGCACGCCTACTGGCGGGCCGCCAACTATCTGTCGGTGGGTCAGATCTACCTGCTCGACAATCCGTTGCTGAAACGACCGATCACGATCGACGACGTCAAACCTCTCCTGCTTGGACATTGGGGCACGACGCCCGGTCTAAATTTCATTTACGTCCACCTCAACCGGATCATCCAGCGCAATGACGTCAACGTGATCTATATCGCGGGTCCAGGCCACGGCGGCCCCGGCGTGGTGGCCAATACCTACCTGGAAGGCACCTACAGCGAGTTCTATCCCAACATCGGTCAGGACGAGGACGGACTGCGGCGTCTCTTTAAACAATTTTCATTCCCAGGTGGAATCCCTAGCCATGTCGCACCGGAAACACCGGGCTCGATCCACGAGGGCGGTGAGCTCGGTTATGCACTGTCCCATGCCTTCGGCGCGGTATTCGATAACCCGGATCTGATCGCGGCCTGCGTGGTCGGCGATGGGGAAGCGGAGACCGGCCCGCTGGCGACTGCCTGGCATTCGAATAAGTTTCTCGACCCCGTCCACGACGGCGTCGTGTTGCCCATTCTGCATCTGAACGGCTATAAGATCGCCAACCCGACGATCCTAGCCCGTATCCCTCAGGAAGAATTACTGCAGCTCTTCAAAGGCTACGGTTATGAACCCTATATCGTCGAGGGCTCGAACCCACAGATCATGCATCAGACCATGGCGGCCACGCTCGATCGAGTCATGCAAACGATTCAGACCATTCGTAAAGAGGCGCTGGCCGGTACGCTCAACGGACGCCCCAAATGGCCCATGATCATTTTAAAGACCCCTAAAGGCTGGACCGGTCCCAAGGAAGTCGACGGCGTCCCGACCGAGGGCAATTGGCGCTCCCATCAAGTCCCCTTGAGCGGCCTCGCCGACAATCCCGCGCATCTTGAACTGCTCGAACATTGGATGCGTTCCTATCGCCCCGAGGAACTGTTCGACGATGACGGCCGGCTAATCGCCGAACTTGCCGATCTCGCCCCCAAGGGAGAACGACGCATGGGCGCCATCCCGCACGCGAACGGCGGACAGCTCCTACGGGCGCTCAAGATGCCGGATTTCAGAGAGTACGCAGTGCATGTCCCCGAACCCGGCAGGGGCACCCTGGCGGAAGCGACGCGGATCATGGGAACGATGCTGCGCGATGTCATGGCGCTGAACCTGAACGCCAGGAATTTTCGCCTGTTCGGACCCGATGAAACGGCTTCAAACCGGCTTGGTGCCGTTTTCGACGTCACCGGTAGGGCATGGCAGGGTGAGTTCTTAGCGGATGACGACCACCTGTCCCGCCACGGCCGAGTCATGGAAATCCTCAGTGAACATACCTGCCAAGGATGGCTCGAAGGTTATCTGCTGACGGGAAGGCACGGCCTGTTTTCCTGCTACGAGGCCTTCATCCACATCATCGACTCGATGCTGAATCAGCATGCCAAGTGGCTCAAGGTCACGAGTCAGGAGATTCCCTGGCGGCGTCCGATCGCGTCCCTGAACTATCTGTTGACGTCGCATGTCTGGCGCCAGGACCACAACGGCTTCTCGCACCAAGACCCGGGCTTTATCGACTACGTCGCCAACAAAAAAGCCGAAATCATTCGCATCTATCTGCCGCCCGACGCCAATACCCTGCTTTGCGTAACGGACACCTGCCTGCGCTCGCGAAACCAGATCAACGTCATCGTCGCCGGCAAACAACCCACTTTGCAGTACCTGAACATGGACCAGGCCATCAAACATTGTCGGGCCGGCATCGGAATTTGGGAATGGGCCAGTAATGATCGCGGCGGCGAGCCGGATGTCGTGATGGCGTGTGCGGGCGACGTCCCTACCATGGAGACATTGGCGGCCGTTTCATTGCTGCGTACATATTTCCCGAGCTTGCGCATTCGCGTCATCAACTGCGTCGACCTGATGACCCTGCAGCCCGCTTCGGAACATCCGAGCGGACTATCGGACAAGTCATTCGATAGCCTGTTTCCAGCCAATGTGCCTGTAATCTACGCGTTTCACGGTTATCCTTATCTGATCCACCGGCTCATGTACCGACGCGCCTGTCATGCCCACCTACACGTACGCGGCTACAAGGAAGAAGGCAGCACGACCACGCCTTTCGACATGGTCGTGCGTAACGAACTCGATCGATTCCACCTGGTTGTCGACGTCATCGACCGGGCCAATCTGGACGGCAGCCAGGCCGCCTATACGCGCCAACTTATGCGCGATAAGCTCATCGATCACCAGCAGTACATCAGGAAGTACGGCCAGGATATGCCGGAGATCCAGAACTGGGTATGGGGCTAGACGAGGATTTGAATCGGGCAAATATTTATCCGTAGCAAAATGGTTAAATTGACATTTCATTATTTTCTAATACAATGTTTTACCTGTAGTCCCCGAACGCCCTACAGGTACCGGCATGATATTCAGACAACTCTTCGATTACGACACCTGGACCTACACCTATTTGGTCGCAGATGAACAAACACACGAGGCGGTACTGATCGATCCCGTGCTTGATCAGGCGGAACGCGACCTCCGTCTGATCAGCGAACTGAATCTGAGGCTCACCTATGCCATCGATACCCACGTACACGCCGACCACATCACGGCGAATGGGTATCTACGCGAACGAACGGGCTGCAGAACCGGAGTCGCCAGCGGCAACGGTGTGGAATGTGCCGATCTCGGCCTCGAAGACGGCCAGGTGCTACCACTGGGTGACTCGCGGATCGAGGTCATTGCGACCCCCGGTCATACCGACGGTTGCCTGAGCTTTCGGATCGGAGACCGCGTCTTCACCGGCGACTCGCTGTTCATCCGCGGCTGCGGGCGGACCGACTTCCAAAGCGGTGACGCCGGCCGTCTTTACGATTCCATTACAAAAAGATTGTTTGCGCTCCCGGATGAGACTCTCGTGTATCCGGGACACGATTACCACGGCCATACGATCTCGACGATCGGCGAAGAGAAACGTTTCAACCCCCGCCTGACCATGGATAGGGAAACCTTCATCCGCTATATGGCCGAACTCAAGCTACCCGACCCCCGCCTCATTATGGAAGCCGTACCGGCCAACCGGTCCTGCGGCCAGGCCTAAGGCGCGTTTTAACATGAACGTCCTGATTTGGCCGGCGGCGTTGCTGATCGGCATTGTGCTCGGCATGTTTGGCGCCGGCGGCGGGATGGCCACGGTTCCGGCCCTGATCTACCTCGCCGACATGTCCGTAAAGGACTCTATTGCCATGAGTCTCTGGGTCGTGGCAATCGTCTCCGCAACGGCATTGATCCTACAACAGCCCTGGCGCGACCTTCAGATCAGGTTGCTCGTAACCTTCGGGGTTTCCGGGATCATCGGCAGCGTCATCGGTTCACTCTGGTCTCAATGGATTCCCGAACAGATACAACTCGCCATGTTCGCGATACTGATCCTGCTCGTGACCGTATGGCTGACGCGAATCGAACTCTCGAACCGGATTACAGTATTTCGCTTCATACCGGCCTCGATCACGGGTCTCGTCATCGGTATCCTGACGGGGATACTGGGGGTCGGTGGCGGCTTCCTGCTGGTCCCTGCCCTTATCTACCTGGGCATCGGCCACTTCCCCACCGCCGTAGCGCACTCGCTCGTTCTGATCGTACTCAATGCCCTCGCCGGTGCGATCACTCATCTCGGCGAAACGTCCTTTTCCCTGTCGATGGCGCTTTCATTCAGCGCCGTCGCTGCCATCGGCAGCGCCCTCGGCGGCGTCCTGTTAAAGCGGCTCTCCGCTCAGCAGTTACAAAGATATTTCAGCATATTACTGGTCATACTCGGCGCCTTGATGGCCTGGAGATCACTCACTCACGGGAGCTGATTTCGTAAATAACACGGGGGCTTGGAACCCTTTTCTAATATTGTGCGTCCCCTCACAGAGTATCCCGGGCACCGGAATATAATAAGTAAACCGATCCGACCGAAACTTGCATACGCATAATGGTTTCTTCATAATCCATTTTGATTGTGAGATCCAAGCCAAGGTGGCCACCCATGGTTTCGAATCCAACCCATGACAGTCAATGGAATGACTACGCAGGATCCGACCTCATCAGTCCGTGTTCTGCCTCATCCATACCTTCCAAAGTAGAGGCATTACTATGAACCGGTTACAACGCATCTTTGACGCGACTTTCGAGATCGTGAGAGTGGACACCCCGGAGTTATTCAGAATCTGTAGCGGTATTAGGTACCAGATTCTATGTGAAGAAGGACGAATTCCAGGCTTCGATCCAGGGCGCTACCCCGAAGGCCAGGAAAAAGACAATTTCGACGACCACGCCCAAAGTTTCCTGCTCAGACACAAATCAAGCGGAGAATATATCGGCACCATCCGAATGATTCTCTCCAACGACGGCAACCGGTGCTTTGCCATCGAAGACTGCCCTGACTACGCCTTCTATCCCGGCAAGCGAGACATGCTCGACAAACACCGCGAACATCTGGCCGAGATCTCGCGATTGATGATCCTGCCCTCCTATCGCCGACGCCTTAGTGACCAAAAATATGAATTGACACTACCTCATCCCTTACCTTCCATCCGAGAGCGGCGCCTTTTACATCCCATGATTGGCCTATTTAAGGCAATCATAATGGTTACGGAGCATGAAAATCTGCAATGCTGGTGCTCCATCATGGAACCGAGCCTGTACAACACGCTAAAGGGACTCGGCATTCATATGGAACCCATGGGGCCGGATATCGTCTATCATGGCACACGGCGCATATATTTCTGCCATGTCCCCGATATAGTTAAGCAAGTCTATAATACCCATAAAGAAGTTTGGACACTCTTGACTGACAACGGTATGCTCTTGACCGAGCAACTTGGGAAACATCAGACATTATGAATCTCGATTGCGGATACCCGTCCATCGCAAGCGCTAAGGAATGGCCGTCATATAAGCATAAACACCCGATACCATGAGTCATGGGTGTTATAAACGACTTACGGGATGCTTCAAGGAAGATTGAACACGCGTGCTGGCCATTCTGGCCCTAATTATTCTCATACCGGTGTACGCACATGCGGCGCCGGCCCAATCAAAAGCACCGCTGGTTGTCGTAAATCAGGCTAACCCTCAAGACTCGATGTCTCTAGGCAGCCTGCGAACCATGTTCGGCATGCGCTTGCGAACCTGGCCCGATGGTACACCGATCAAAGTCATCGTGCTCCCTGACAACAGACCACTCCATGTCAAATTTTGCAAACAGGTCCTAGGCATATTCCCCCATCAATTGAGATGGGCCTGGGATCGACTGGTTTATTCGGGCACAGGACAAGCCCCTCAACAGGTTTCAACGGAGGAACAGATGCTACAAGCCTTGGAAGGCACCCCCGGTGCCATTGGCTACCTTTCTCAATTGCCGTCTGACGCGAAAGTCAAACGCATACGGATCAGATAGTCATGATGAAGCGAAACCTATTTTGCTTACCCCTGGGGCTTATCGGTTCCCTGCTATCGAGCGGCGCGGTCAGGGCCGACGACACGCTCAATGATAGCCTGCAGACTCATGG
>Ga0114931_10001887_pt1 | contig 26690 bp, 31 predicted proteins | sample 2SBtaG_FD_89579 | JGI IMG/M metagenome (GOLD analysis project Ga0114931, IMG submission 89579) | Deep subsurface microbial communities from Kolumbo volcano to uncover new lineages of life (NeLLi) - 2SBTROV14_V59a metaG | ecosystem: Environmental > Aquatic > Marine > Volcanic | place: Kolumbo... | reverse complement strand
TCACCCATTCTGCTGTTGTTATTGGGGGCGGGCTTGCTGGGGCGGCGCAGGACGGGCCAATGAAGGGACATCTGACGGCATTCTGTCTGTTGCTGGTGTGCTCGCTGGCGGGGCCGGGTACAAACGCCCGTGCGTCCGCCGTGCCTGACAGCGCCATCGGTGCCACCGACGGTATTGTCAATGCCCTGGCCGTGAGGGGACAGATCCTCTATATCGGGGGTAATTTCAAGTTTGTCTTCGATGGCAATGGCCTCGCCTTTGCGCGCAACAATCTGGCGGCCATCGATGTGGTATCCGGGGTGGTGACCCCCTGGAATCCGGATGTCACGGGTGTCATTGAGAGCATGGCGCTGACCGGGGATGGCCGCGCCTCTACGTCGGTGGCAGTTTCAGCACTATCGGCGGGGTGGCGCGCCGCAACCTGGCGGTCATCGATACCCTGCAGGACACGAATAATGTCGGTGCCTGGGATCCCGACCCTGATGCGGTGGTGCGGGCGCTGGCGCTATCGGTGGATAATCTGAGCCTCTACGTCGGCGGAGATTTTCACCGCTTTCAGGGGGGTACCATCGTCCGCAATTTTCTGGCCTCGCTGAATCCCCTGACGGCGGCGGTCAATAGCTGGCAACCGGCGCCCGATCAGGCGGTCTATGCTTTGTTGCCCACAGCCGATGGTGCGACGCTCTATGTCGGCGGGGATTTTGGTTTTATCGGCAATCAGGCGCGCAATCGTCTCGCGGCCGTCGATCTCAAGACGGCACAGGCCAGCGTGTGGGACCCCGCTGCCAACAACCGGGTGCGCGCCTTGGCTTTGGCCAGCAGTCTGCTATATGCCGGTGGCGATTTCACTACCATCGATGGTAGCAGCCGCAATCGTCTGGCGGCGCTGGACATTAACGCGACGACGCCGGGTAGCATCGCCAGTGCCTGGAATCCCGATGTGAATGGGGTGGTGCGCGCCCTTGCGCTGTCATTCGACGACGCTATTCTCTATGCCGGCGGGGATTTCAGCGCCGTCAACGGGGGCACCGTCCCGCGCGCCCGGCTTGCTGCCCTGCAGACAGGTCTGGATGCCAACAATGCCACTGCCTGGGATCCTGGAGCGGTGGGCCCGGATGTCCGGGTGATGTTTGCCAATAGCGATCGTAGCCGGTTGTTCAGCGGCGGTGCCTTTACCGATATCAGCCGCGATCCCTCAGGGGTTCCCCGTGTCGGTCTGGCGGCCTTTGCCATTGGACCACCGGTGACCACGGCCTCCCCGCCAGGCGGTGGTTTTCAAAAGGCCCAGAATGTGAGTCTGTCCTGTATGGACAACGGAGCTAATGTCTGCACCGCCATTTATTTCACCACCGACGGCACCCTGCCCCGGGCGATTCCTGGCCAGCAGTATAACGGGGTGCCGATTCCCATCATGCAGAACACCGCGCTGAAATTTTTTGCCGTGGACCGGGAAGCGAACCAGGAGCCGGTGAAGACCGAAAATTACTTCATCGATACCACCGGGCCTGTGGTATCGGCCGCCTTCCCGGGAGGCCGCTATGGCAGCGCCGATTTACAGCCCGTCCAGTTACTGTGTGATGATGGTGCCGATGGTTCGGGTTGTTCCCAGATATTTTTTAGCACCGATGGCAATATGCCGACGACCGCTTCGGCACCCTTCACCGTCCCCATTGAGCTGGACCAGTTGATCACTTCAGGCGGTGCCGGGACCATTAGCCTGAAGTTTTTTGCACTGGACAAGGCAGGTAACCCGGGCGCAGTGAGGCAGGAAGTCTATGATCTCGACCTGGTGCCGCCGGTGACCCGCAGTTCCCTGCCGGATGGTGTGTATTCACCGCCGCAGCAGGTGGTATTGACGTGTGACGACGGGGTGGGCAGTGGCTGTGCCACCATCTATTTTACCCTGGATGGCAGTGTACCCTCGGATGGTACCGTCAAGGACAGCAACGGCAATGTCATCCCGGTGTCGGCCATCTATAGCCAGCCGCTGGCGCTGAGTCAGGCCAGCCAGTTGAATGTGCTCTCCCTGGACAAGGTGGGTAACCGGAGTACCGCGCTGGTGGGCATTTATTCTTTTACCCGGCAAGGTAAGAGGGGGACGACCATCGGGGCGCTGGACAATGGCCTGCTCATGCTGCTGCTGGCAGCCTTGCTGCGCCGCAGCGCCTGAACCGACAGGCGTCTAGTGACGGAAATGACGCATGCCGGTAAATACCATGGCCATGTCGTGTTCATCGGCGGCCGCAATGACCTCGGCATCCCGCATTGAGCCACCCGGCTGGATGACCGCGCTGATGCCGGCCTCAGCGGCGCTGTCCAGGCCATCTCGGAAGGGAAAAAAGGCATCCGAAGCCATTACTGAAGCGGTGACCTCCAGGCCGGCATCAGCGGCCTTGATGGCGGCAATCCGGGCGCTGTAGACGCGGCTCATCTGGCCCGCGCCGATGCCGATGCTCATGCCCTCCCGGGCATAGACGATGGCATTGGATTTGACATACTTGGCGATTCTCCAGGCGAACAGCAGGTCTTCCAGCTCCGCCGCCGTGGGCGCGCGCTGGCTCACCACCCGCAGTTCCCCCGCAGTGACCATCCCGGTGTCACGGTCCTGCAATAGCAGACCGCTGGTGACCCGCCGGTAGTCCAGTTCCGCTGGGTGATCGGCTGTCAGCGGGCCGCAATCCAGTACCCGCACATTGGGCTTGGTGGTCAGGATCGGCAAGGCATCCTCGGCTACGCCGGGGGTGATGATCAGTTCGACAAACTGCTGTGCCAGAATGGTTTCACTGGTGGTGGCATCCAGCGGCCGGTTACAGGCGATGACCCCGCCGAAGGCCGAGGTCGGGTCTGTGCGGTAGGCCCGCTGATAGGCGTCCAGCAGGCTGTCTGCCCGGGCGACGCCGCAGGGGTTGGCATGTTTGACGATGACGCAGGCGGGTGTCTCAGGGAAATTCCTGACACATTCCAGTGCGGTATCGGCATCGGCAATATTATTGAAGGACAAGGCCTTGCCCTGCAGTTGCCGGGCGCTACTGATGCTGGCGCCGGTGGCCTCCGGTTCACGGTAAAAGGCGGCCCGCTGATGGGGGTTTTCACCATAGCGCAGATCCTCCTGTTTGCGGAACTGGCTGTTATAAGTCCGCGGGAATGTCTGGTGCTGTCCCTGGCTGTCGATGGCCCCCAGATAATTGGCGATGGCGCCATCATAGCGGGCGGTATGCTCGAAGGCCTTGACCGCCAGGGCGAAACGAGTCTCCGCCGGCACGCCACCCTGATGTTCCGCCATTGCCTGAAGTACCCCCTCATAGTCGCCGCTGTCCACTACGATGGTGACGGCGGCATGGTTTTTGGCGGCGGCACGTACCATGGTGGGGCCACCGATATCGATATTTTCGATGGCCTCCGCCAGGGTGCAGTCAGGCCGGCTGACGGTGCGTGTAAAGGGATACAGGTTGACTACCACCAGATCGATGGCCTCGATGCGATGTTGATCCATCACGGCATCATCGATCCCTCGCCGTCCCAGGATGCCACCATGAATTCTGGGGTGCAGGGTTTTCAGGCGACCGTCCATCATCTCCGGGAAGGTGGTGTAATCCGCGACTTCGGTGACCGGAACACCGTCGTTTTCCAGCAGCCGGGCGGTGCCGCCGGTGGACAGTATTTCGATCTTCATCTCGTGCAGGCGGCGGGCAAATTCGACGACGCCGCTTTTATCCGAGACGCTGATTAAGGCGCGTTTGATCCGGATCATGATGTCTTTCCCAAAGGTTGAGGTTGTCCCAGGTGCTGCAACGCGGTGATGTACTCCGTGTTAGTCGAGCAGTCCGTAGCGGGCCAGTTTCTTGCGCAGGGTGCCGCGGTTGATGCCAAGAATTTCCGCTGCCTTGCTCTGATTGCCCTGCACATGTTTCATGACGATCTCTAGCAGGGGGAATTCCACCTCACTAATGACCATTTCATAGAGCGCGTGGGGCTGGTTGCCATCCAGGTCGTGTAAATAGCGTTGCAGGGTGACGGCGACGCTGCTGCCCAGAGGTTGCTGGCGTCTTTCACGAGGAATACTGCGCACGCGCTCTAGCGGTTTTTTGGGGGCGCAGACCGTCATGCCGCCAGTCCCAGCCGGGCTTCCAGACGATCAAAAAATACTTCAGTCAGCGCCAGTTGTTCCTGACGCTGCACGACCCGGTTGACCGCCTGGCGGAAGGCGGCACCCCCGGGCTGGCCCTTGCTGTACCAGGAAATATGTTTGCGTGCCATCCGTACGCCGACATATTCGCCGTAGAAATCATACAGGTCCTGCAGGTGATTCAACATGATCCGGCGGATAGTGGCGATCTCGTGTTCGGCCTTGATGGTGCCGGTTTGTAAATAGTGGTTGATGAGATCAAAAATCCAGGGACGCCCCTGGGCTGCTCTGCCGATCATGAGGCCATCCGCCGCCGTATAGTCCAGTACAAATTTCGCCTGTTCCGGGCTACGGATATCGCCGTTGGCGATCACCGGGATGTTGACTTGCTGCTTGATGGCCGCGATGGTGTCGTATTCCGCTTCGCCTGTATAGGCGCAGGCGCGGGTGCGGCCATGGACTGCCAGAGCCTGGATACCGGATTGTTCGGCGATGCGGGCGATGGTGGTGCCGTTCCGGTGTTGTGGATCCCAGCCGGTGCGGATTTTCAGGGTTACCGGGACATTGACTGCGGTGACCACGGCCGCCAGTATTTCGCCGACCCGTTTTTCATCCTGCAGCAGTGCGGAGCCCGCCATGACGTTGCAGACCTTTTTTGCCGGACAACCCATATTGATATAAATGATCTGGGCGCCATTGTCCACATTGTAGCGGGCGGCCTCTGCCATCATTTGTGCATCGGCGCCGGCGATCTGTACGGTGCGGGGTTCGGTTTCACCCCGGTGGTCCGCACGGCGGCGGGTTTTGTCGCTGCCCCACAACAGTGAATTGGAGGAGACCATCTCCGATACCGCGAGGCCTGCTCCCAGGCGTTTGCACAGCTGGCGGAAGGGACGGTCGGTAACCCCGGCCATAGGTGCCAGTACCAGACTATTTGCGAGTTTATAGGGGCCGATCTGCATGATTTAATATTATTATAGGTGCTTAATCCGCATGTGTGCCGCCTCCGGGGATCTCAGGCTGCACAATGAATACATCTTGATTCTTGGTCGGTGTTTGTCCCGACTATCCGGCACAGACCAATTTCGATGGGCCGGGGCGGCATATGATACCTGCTCCGGGCGCGCGGATAAAGACGGCGACGGAGAAAAGATCAATAAAGACCGAATTCATAGTTGACCGCCCGCTTGCCGGGGTCTACCAGCTCCAGAGTAATGGCCAGGGGTGTCCGGGGGGGGAGGCCCTGGTCCACCTTGATGCCAGTGGGCAGATATTGCCGCGGCGTGAAGCGCCGTTGAGCCAGTGGCTGGTGATTCAGGTCATAAAAACGGAGTTCCAGTCCGGGGAAGGGCTGGGTAAAGGGTGCCGTATTGAGCAGGCTGACAGAGACCGTCAGGGCGTTGGCGACCTTGGGATGCGGGCGAATGTTGCGGGCAATGATCTGGATGCGTTGCAAATCGCTCAACAGCGGGATGCGGCAGTGGGCGTAACGGCACAGGCTTTCCAGCCAGGGACGCAATTCAGGATGGCGGGACAGTGGAGCGCGCATGAAATAGCTGTATTGCACAAAAAATCCCAGGATCAATAACAGGTTGGCCAGTGACCAGAACCAGGTGCCCCGCGGTCGCGGCCTGCCTGCTGTGGCGCCGGTTTGCCGGCCGCCCTCCTGGGTGGCCAGCCGGTCGAGTTCTTGCGGGGATAAATTAATTTTAAAAGGCGCTTCCTGTTTAGGTGCAGTGATATTTTCTCCTGTTGCCGAAGGTCGTGGCGTCAGAGAGAGGGTGAATTCCAGCTGGCAGTAGCGGCAGTGGATCACTTCTTCCTGGTTGTGCAGCAAGTCTTCGCTAATCGTGTTATGAGTCCGGCATTGGGGGCACTGAATGAACATGAAAATCGTGTGGCTGGCGATCAGGGTTGGTGTATTAGTATACCTAAATATGTATTATCGGCAGGCAATATTCAGTCGTGCTTTCTCAGTGCATCGATACGGACCCATTCCTCTAGTTGTCCAAGGTGGGTGATTTCGAAGTGGGGGCGGTAGGCGGCGCTTACGGCCTCCGCCTGTTCCGCCAGAATACCGGACAGGACGAGGCGACTGCCGACAGGCAGCAGTACAGCGAAGTATTCCGCCAGTTCTATCAGGGGGTTGGCGAGTATATTGGCCAGCAGCACATCCACAGCTTGGCCAGCAGGCAAGGTCTCGTCAGTCAGCCGGGTGTCGATACGGCACCCCACGCCATTGGCAGTGGCATTGCTCCGGGTGGATTCCAGGGCCTGCCGATCGATGTCCACGGCCCATACCCGGGAGGCGCCCAGCTTGATGGCAGCGATGCCGAGGATGCCGGACCCGCAGCCATAATCGATCACCGTTTGTTTCCGGATGTCCGTTTGTTCCAGCCACTCCAGGCACAGGGCGGTGGTGGGATGGCTGCCGGTGCCGAAGGCCAGCCCGGGGTCGAGAAACAGATTGGTGGCCTCAGGATCGGGTGGTGTTTCGCCGTGGGGGCAGACCCACAGCCTGTTTCCATATCGCCGTGGCTGAAAATGCGCCCGCCAGGCGCGTGCCCAGTCCTGATTTTGCAGGCGTTCCAGGTGATAGCCGGGGGGGCTGGCCAAATTCAGTGCCCGCTGTACCTGTGCCAGGATGGCATCGGTGTCGCTGTCGTTGGGGAACAGTCCCACCACGCGGGTGTGGCGCCACAGCATTGCCGGGCCGGGTGCGGTCTCGAACAGGGCGTCGTCGCCGCTGTCTGCCAGTGAAACGGACAGGGCACCGGCAGCCTCCAGTGCCTCTGCCAGTTGTTCTGCCTGCGCCGGGACGGTCTGTAGCGATAATTGCAGCCAGCAGGTGTCGCTGTCGGTATTCGTTTTTGTCATGGGGCACTCATTTTCTGTCAGCGGTGAAACGGATCTGATGCTGCAGGGGTGAGAGATTGATTTCATCGATCACGGCGCCGGCCCGGTTAGCCAGTACCCAGACTACGGCCGCGGCGACCTCTTCAGGGAGAATGGCCTGGCTATCCTGTTCCCCCGGGGCAATGCCCAGGCCATTGAAAAAGCCGGTGCGCACCATGCCCGGATTAATGAGGGTGACACCCACGCCGCTGCCGGCACACTCTTCCCGCAGCGCCTGCGCCAGGCCGCGCAGGGCGAACTTGCTGGCGCAGTAGATGGCCCCTTTTTTCTTGCCCGCCAGCGCGGCCTCGGAACCGATGAATACGAGATGCCCCCGCCCCCGCTGTTTCATGAGAGGAATAAAGCTTTTTGCCGCCCAGGCATGGCTGAGAAAATTGAGATCCATCAGGCTGCGGATCTGCTGGTAGGAGAATTCTTCCAGGGAACCGAAGTGGCCGCGACCGGCGCAGCAGATCAGGTGCTCGATATCCGCTTGCGCCCGCTGCAGCTTTTTCAGGGCATCGGGCAGTGCCGTCATATCGGCAAGGTCCAGGGCATATGGGGTGAAGCGGGGATGATCGAGCGGTGTCTGCTCTATGCTGCGGGCGACGCCGATTACCTGGTAGCCGTCCTGCAGCAGGCGCGCGCTGATGGCACGCCCGATGCCACGGCTGGCGCCCAGCACCAATACGCTGCCGTGTGCATTGTCCGGCTTAGGTGCTGGCATTGCTGCAGGGAAAAAACTTGTCGTGCGGAATGTAGGACAACAGCTGCGCGCTGCAAAAATCCATCATCCTGGTTTCCAGTTCCTGCCGGTAGGCGACCATGCCTTTTTGTGCCACGAATGGCCCGGCGAGAAAGGCTTCATCAGGGTAGAGGCGGCCCAGAGTACGAAAGAATTTCTCCGGCATCCGGAAACCGCCCAGGCTAACTGAATGCAGGGTGGTGGCGGGGATGCGCGCAAAAATCATTGCGAAGAGTGCCTGGTAGTCATGTTCAAAGCCTTGCTGATAAATCAGTGGGTCGAAGCGCAGGCCCAGTTGCCAGCCGCGCCGGTAGAGTTTTTCCATCGCATCCAGTCGGCGCGCTACTGACGGTACCCCGTGCTCCAGTTTACGCCGGATCGTCTCCGGGGTGAGACTGAAGGCGACGATGCAGTTCGGCAGTGGTTCCATGTGCAACAGGGCGCGAATCTGGGTGCTTTTGGTGCGCAGCTCAATCCGGCAGTGGGGCAGTTTTTTAAACAGGGGCAGAAATTCCCCGCAGAAGCGGGTCACCGGATCCAGGGCCAGACTATCGCAGTCATAGCCGGAATAAAAATAAGGGTCTGCATCCGCAAGATCCCGGGCCTGGGCATGAATGGCCTGCTGAAAATCTTCATAATTGACGAAAAGGACATAATTGGCGGAACGGTACATGCCCTGCAAAAAACAGTAACGGCAATCATAGAGACAGTTGAGCATGTGAGAGAAATAATAATTATGGCTGCCGCCAATACCATACTGTGGTGGTGCCGGCAGCAAAAAACGCTGCTGTTTGCGGGCAAGAATCAGGGCGGGTCCCTGTTTTTGCAGGCGGAAATGCTGTGCCTTGCGGTTGAAAAGCTCGCCATAGTGCGCGCAGAGGATTTGCCGGGCGTGGGGAAAGCGGGCGCAGATCTCACGACTGCGGGGGTGTTCCCGGACTGCTTCCTCTATATATAGGGTGCTGATCATGGTGTGCTGGCGGCCAGATGGTGATCAATCTGCATTTGCAACCAGCTTAGCACCTCACGCCCGCCGGGAAGTTTTTCCAGTTCAGGGCAGGGGTTGTTGTTACCGGACAGCAGCTGCCAGCGACGCAGCAGGTGTTCAAGGCGGTAACTTTCGCAGGTGGTGAAATGCCAGCGGTCGAGCAGTGCTGCCAGTGCCGGTGGTGGAGTCTGCAAGGCATTCATCTGTGCGGTGAGATTTGCCAGTTGCAGGAGCAACTGTTCGATATTTTCCAGCTGGGCCTTGATCAGTTCCTCCACCATGCCTTTGTTGACCTGAATGATCGGCTCCCGGTGATTGTCAGAGATCACCTTGTAGCTGTGGACCAGTTCGCTGGTAGCGCAACGACTGGCCATGGCGGCGAAACCGGCCGCCTCCATATCATAGGCTGCAGTCCCGGGATAGCCGGTCTCCGGTTGTTCCACCGTGATCACCGTTGCAGTGGGGGCGGTGGTCTCCAGCAAGAGCGGCGGGTACCAGTTGAGTCCACTGCCGGCATCGCGGATGCAGTGGGCCAGCAGGCCACTGCCCACCGGCCGCTCGGCATGGCCGGCGGTGCCGATGTTCATCCAGCCACAGTCGCCCTTGCCAGGGCTGCGGCCCTGCAGGTAGGCGGTAGCGGCCGCTGCCGCCAGCTTGCCTACGCCACTGACGATCAGCCGGAACTGCTCGTTTTCATAGACGCGAAAGGGACCGCTGTCCGGGATGGCGCGCAGGTCGAAGTGGCGCAGCAGGGGTCTGGCCTCGCAAGGGATGGCGACCACCAGGTGGATCATCCCGTATCCCGCTGCTGGTACATCGCCAGCTGGCGGCGGCAGTCTGCCAGCAGCGCCCGGCAACGGTCTATTTCACCATTTTTATTGCGTTTTTCTGCGCCTTGCAGGTAGATCCACATCTTGTCCTCCAGTATGGCCAGCGTCGCCTGGCGTTGTGCAGTACTCAGGCTCGGCAGCTGCAACAGTTTTTCCAGGGCACGGATGCGGAAGCGGTCCATTCCCCAGTAGCGGCGGGAGAGCTGATCCTCGTGCCCGCCATATTTGATGATCAGCGGCGTGTCGAGATACAGCGCCGCATAGCGGTGGCAGATGCGCAGCCACAGATCATAGTCCTCGCAGGCCGGCAGGCTTTCGTCGAACAGGCCGACTTTCTAGAACAGGGCTGCCCGTATCATGACCGCGGACGGTGAAATGACACAGCGAGGCAGGCAATGGCTGAAAATATTACCGCCTGACTTGCGGTGTTTTTTCATGGGATTGACCCGACGACCGTTGCGGATCCAGATTTCATCACCATGGACCAGCTGGCAGTCCGGTCGCGCTTCAACGGCCGCGGTCTGGCGTGCCAGCTTGTCCGGCAGCCAGGTGTCATCCGAGTCCAGAAAAGCCAGCCACTGTCCAGTCGCCTGACGGATGCCGTGATTACGAGCGGCACTGACGCCGCGGTTGTCCTGATAAAAGTAACGGGCTTCGGGAAATTGTCGGGAGATCATCGCCCGGGTATCGTCAGTCGAGCCGTCATCGATGACAATAATCTCCACTGCCGGGCGAGTCTGCTGCACAACGCTCTGCAGCGCTCTGGTCAGCAACGGCGCGCGGTTGTAGCAGGGGATGATGACGGAGATGGAAACCATTTTTAAGGGATCTTTGCTATGATCATCCGTTGAGGGGTGATTAGAGCGGATTATAGCGCGGATTTCTACATAAAGATGGAGCTGGACCGGAAAATGCTGTTTTCTGAAAAATTAGCCTTGCCCACGCAGGAAGAGGCTTTGCCGGGGCGTGATCAGGCGCTGCAGCTGGCAGATTTTCATGCCGTCAGCCGTCATCGTATCAAACCGACCTTCCCGGAGAATATGGCCAAGGCCCTGTTTGGACTGGGTTGCTTCTGGGGGGCGGAGAAAAAATTCTGGTCATTGCCCGGTGTCTACAGTACTGCCGTCGGTTATGCCGGTGGCTATACAAGGAACCCGCTTTACGAAGAGGTGTGTAGTGGTCTCACGGCTCATAACGAAGTGGTATTAGTGATTTATGACCCGCAGCAAATCAGTTATGGTGACTTGCTCAGGGTTTTTTGGGAATCCCATGACCCGACTCAGGGGATGCGTCAGGGCAATGATGCCGGCACTCAATACCGCTCAGGCATCTATGCCTATGATAAGAATCAAGCGGCACTTGCTAAGGAAAGTCTGGAAAAATATCAGCGCGCCCTTGCTAACCGAGGCTTCGATGAAATTACCACGGAGATTGTTCCCTCCCCGACATTTTATTACGCGGAAGATTACCACCAGCAATATCTGGCCAGGAATCCTGCCGGCTATTGTGGTCTGGGGGGTACGGGGGTTGAATATGTGGACATGAGAGGCCGGGCACGATAGATTCTATTTTATGCTCTGGGGCAGATCCATGCAGGGTTGACCAGGGCTGCTGTGGAAAAGATTTGTACCATCATCAATTAAACCAGGAAAAGGAGTAATCATAAGATGAAAAAAACAATACTGGTCGTTGCATTGCTGGCAGGTTCCAGCACGGCATTTGCTGTAAATGATAGTGGTTCGGGTTGCGGTGTTGGCTCCATGATTTTCGATGGACAGAGTGGTGCTGCTCCTCACATACTGGCGGCAACCACTAATGCTACATTGGGAAACCAGACCTTCGGTATGACATCGGGTACCCTGGGCTGCGATGTGGATCAGCCCATCTCAGTGGCGGCAGTGGATTTTCTCGATAACAATATGGAGAAAGTGGCGCGCGACATGGCTGCTGGTTCCGGAGAAGCACTCGATACCCTGGCGAATCTGATGGGTATCTCTGCCGCGGACAGCAAGCACTTCAGGGCCGTCTCTCATGCGCAGTTCACTTCCATTTTCAGCAGCGATCGCGTACATAGTGGTGAGGTGATCACCGCTTTGAACCAGATCATGCAACAGGATGCTGCACTCGCTAAATACGTCAGATGATCACCGCCGCCTGCAGTCGCAAGACTGCAGGCGGTTTCCTCTCGGAAGCCAGTAGGCGGACTGTTGTAAGACTGCGCGCTCCTTATGGAAAATGACAGCCGTCGGCTCATGAATTAATCCTTTAGTCTATCCGTGTTCGGTCATCGATGATTCCAGATCGGCCAATACCGACCGGCGCTCATGCCGTCCTGCTGGTTGCGCTATTGGCCATGTCGCCCATCGTGTTCGGAGCGCCGGCAAGCCCTGCAGACCGGGCAGTGATGCGGGCAGTGGCGGAGAATCTGGCACAGGATGACTACTGGCTGAGGCTGGTTCACTATAAACGCAAGGGCACTGGTTACCATAGTCAGGCCGATGACCCTGATTTCTTCAATGCCCCGGAGGGGAAAAACTCTCCGATTGCGGAATTAGTGGCGACCCTGCGTGCCTTTTTTCTCCCTGGCGACGATGATCGCCATCCCCAATGTCGTTTTCCGGCCCGCCTGCATTGGCTCAATCAGCGTCTCGGCCTCGTTGCACTGGGCCTTCCCGCCAAACACTGCAAGAAACTGACGCAGTGGCGCAGGACATTAAACGCGGAACACGCAACGCTGGTTTTTCCAGCCGCTTACCTCAATAGTCCTTCGTCCATGTTTGGCCATACCTTGTTGCGACTGACCCCCGCAGATTTTCGTAAGTCGACCCCGCTCGCAGCCTATGCCCTTAATTATGCTGCCAATGCCAATGAGGACGATGGCGGCCTCGCCTACAGCTTCAAGGGTCTGTTTGGAGGTTATCCAGGGCTGTTTTCTATCGTTCCCTACTATGAAAAAATAAAACAGTACAGCGATATTGAAAGTCGTGATATCTGGGAATACAGCCTGAATCTGAATCAGGCGGAAATCGATCAACTGATGCGCCACGCCTGGGAAGTGAAAAACATCAATTTTGATTACTATTTCCTTACCGAGAATTGCTCCTACCACATGCTCTCGCTGCTGGAAGTTGCCCGCCCCGGCAGTCGGCTTACCGATGGCTTCTCTATCAAGGCGATACCCTCCGATACGGTGCGCGCAGTAGTCAATATTGGTATGGCAGACAAGGCGGTGTATCGGCCGGCGACAACAACGCTACTGCGACAGCACCTCGCCTTGCTCGATGCGAGCCAGAGAAAACTGGTGTATCAATTATCAACGGACCTGTCGGTACCACCCAGGACATTACTGGCAACACTGGCAATGATCGTCAACGCTCGCGTGTCCTGGAGCTGGCCTATGACTATGGCCGCTATCGGGCGCTGAAGAAGCCGAGCGCTGACGCCCGGGCCACCCAGAATTACCGCCTGCTGGTAGCGCGCAGCCACCTGGAGGCGGGTGATGTCTGGCCACCGGTACGTCGTCCCGCATGGCAGCCTGAGCAGGGGCATCGGACAACGCGCCTGTCCATTGGTGGGGGACAACGTGAAGGTGACCGTTTTCTGAGTCTGCGTTTTCGGCCTGCCTATCACGATATTCTCGATCCTCTGCCCGGTTATTCACGCGGTTCCCAGATCAATTTTCTTGACCTGCACGCACGTTATTTTCCGACTGATAACAGTCTGCAGCTGGAACGCCTTACGGTGATAGATATTCTATCCCTGACACCGCGCGATGATTTTTTCAAACCCATATCCTGGGGGGTCGATACCGGTATTGAACGCATGCTGACCAACAAGGGACGGACAACCGGTGCCCAACTGGGTGGCAGCAGCGGGCTTAGCTATCGTATCGGATCGCGTCACCTCCTCTACTTATTTCAAGGGGCGGCTCAAAGTTGCCCGGGCATTCGCGGGCAATTATTCCCTGGGTGGTGGTCTATCCACTGGGTCCTTGTTTTTTTTCGGGCATTCGACGGGCGAATTATCTCTGACCGGGCTGCGTTTTGCGCTCGGTGAATCAGATACTACCTGGTCTGCTCGCTGGCGGCAGAGCCTTCCTGTTGGAAGGCAACATGCGTTGCGTTACCGCCTGGAGCGCCGTCATGAGCGCGGCCATGATTTTAGCGAATTCGAGGTGATGCTGAATTGGTATTTCTAGATACCACTGTGAGAAGTGTACTGCTCGCTTTGTTTATCCTGCTGAGTGCTTGTACCAACGTCATTTTTCAGCCCAGCCAAGAACAGTTTGTCGATCCGGCGAAGCTTGGGTTGCATGTCGATGAGCTCTTCATAAAAAGTGGTCGTGCTGTTCTGCACGGCTGGCGCTTGCCTGCCCAAGGAGAAAACCGCGGCACGCTGTTATTTATGCACGGGAATGGGCAGAATATCAGTGCCCACCTGGGCGCCGTCTACTGGCTGCCGAAACAAGGCTACGAGGTCTTGATGTTTGACTATCGGGGTTATGGCCAATCAACGGGGACGCCCGCGATTGCCGGCGTTATCGAAGATGCCCGTAACATGCTGTCCTGGGCCGCCACAGATAGCTGTTCACACGGGCGCACACTCACAGTCATGGGCCATAGTTTTGGTGCCAGCCTCGCCATCTATGTCACGGCGCAGTTCCCGGAGAAACAGAAATTAAACGGTCTGGTCAGCATTAGCGCCTTCAGTGATTACCGCGAAATCAGCCGTGATGCCTTGTCGCGCCATTGGTTTACCCGGCTGTTTAAGTGGCCATTATCGCTCACAATCAATAACCGTTATCGGCCGGTGGCCGTCATCAGTGAAATCACACCATTGCCCGTCTATATTCTGCACAGTCCCAACGACCCTGTCGTTCCCGTTTACCATGCTGACGAACTCTATGCCGCTGCCCGCTTTCCCAAATACCGGCTCAGTATCGTCGGCAAACATAACGATGTTTTCGCATACCATGCCAATCGGCACAGATTGCTGGATATCCTGCAAGCTCTTAATGCACATGCGGGCTGTGTGTCAGGCTAAGTCGTCGGCAGCATTGAGCTATGTGCTTCCCGAAGCAGATAAAGCGTGATAAAACGATAGGCGCAGTCTGTGCCGGCAGGGGCTTGGGTAGCAGAGGCTTATCACGGCACCATTCACGCGAGCCTTTTGCTATACTTTCCGAAAATAGGGGTAGCCGGAACAGATTGTACAGACGCTTCAGGCTGCGATGGTTTTAGCGAGAACGAGATATCATGATCAGAGAGATTCCCATCAAGCCAGCGGAGATGACGCCGGAGACCAAGTGCGGCTACTGCACCAATTCTACCTGCTGTACTTATATTACCCAGCAGGTTCCCACGCCTCGATCCAAGGTCGATTTCGACCATCTGTTGTGGCAGGTCTCCCATGAGAACATCCAGATCTACAAGGATGAAGATGGTTGGTATCTGCTGGCCAATAATCCCTGTCGCCACCTACAGGCGGATGGCGGCTGCGGTATCTATGACACCCGGCCCCAGGTCTGCCGCGATCATTCCAATGATTATTGTGAATTGGATGCGCCGGCGGAGGAGGGCTTCGAGCTGTTCTTCGCCGACTATGACAGCCTGCTTCGCTATTGCAAGAAACGCTTCAAGCGCTGGGGGCAGTAAGTTTTCCACCGTTGTTGGTCCTTAGGTGGATTCTGGCAGGCGGCGGGCAAAGGCGTGGACAATATCACCGGCAGATGCCAGCTCCTTGATAGCCGCAGCACTTTTTCCCGCTTGCCAATATTCATGCGTGCCGCTATCGTCCAGCAAAGAACGTTTGAGCTGCCACAGGGATTTGAGGGTATACAGGCTGCGCATGATATGTTTACGGCGTCTGCCCCGCAGCATCCAGCGGCCAATGAAGCCCGCCCGTGTGCCCAGGCGTTTGATATAGTCTGTGCTAATCACCGCGACCGGGACACCGGTGATACGCTCGGTGGCGACGATATCCGCCTCCCGGGCGTTGAGAATGGCCTGTTTGTAGTCATCACTGGCGCGGCATTCCTGGGTGGCGATAAAGCGGGTACCCATCTGCACCCCGCTGTAACCCATGGCCAGGGCGGCGGCAAATTGCGCTGGCGTGGCAATACCGCCTGCGCAGACCAGGGGGACGCCGCATTCCCGCAGTTCCTCGTAGAGCTCGATGGCGCTTTTGTTACCCAGGTGTCCACCAGCACGGTTATTGACGGCGATCAGCCCATCCACACCGCTTTCCAGGCCTTTGGCGGCCCATTTGTATTCCGTGACATCATGGTAGACGATGCCTCCCGCGCCATGCACCCGTTCGACCACCCAGCGCGGCTTGCCCAGGGAGGTGACAAAAAAACGGACGCCTTCTTCCAGGGCGATATCGATCCATTGCATCATGCGTTGATGATAGGCGCGTGATGATTGTTCGATCAGTACATTCATGCCGATGGGCTTTTTCGTCAGGCTGCGGATATAGCGCAGTCCCGCGCGAAAATCGTAGCCATGGACATAGGTGAGAGAAATGGGCTGAACAATTCCAGCCCGCCGGCCTCGGAAACCGACGCAACCAGTTCAGGATTGCTGCAGGGATACATGGCGCCGCAGAGCACGGGCACCTGAATGCGGGCCTGTTCCAGCAGGCGGATATCCATCTCAGTCTACTTTCAGTCCCAGTTGCCAGCGCACGGTGACCCGGGCCACCACGTCGCCGCCCTGATCGCGGATTTCGGCGTAGACCTCATGTTGCATATCTTCAGTAATGGTAGGCAGGTTTACCCGGCTTTCGGCCAGCAGGCGTCCGCGCGCTTTCTTAAGGTAATCGATGGCGATATGGGTAACGATGCCACGGACATTTTCGGGCAGACCACTGAGCAATGCCAGTCCGCTGGCCATCTCCCCCAGGTTGACCAGGGCGATAGCGTGAATGGAATGCAAATGGTTGCGCACTGCCCGATGATCTCTGAGGGCGACCTGGGCATAGCCTGCCTGTAGCCGGGTGACGCGGGGAGCGATGCTGCCGGAATAGGGGACATAGCAGCCCAACAGGCGGCTGAACAGCCAGCCGCCACCGGGAATGCGTTCACAAAGTTGCCAGGTATGGAATAATTTCATGGGCGCTGTGCAGACGGCTTGTTCACTGGGATATCCGCCAGCAGTTCATGAAAACTGCCGAGGGCGGGAAACTCCCCGACCTCCTGGGCCTGTCGCCGGCTGTCGGGTTTCTGCACCGCCAGCAGATAGGTACAGCCGTGCGCCGCTGCTGAGCGCAATGCCGCCAGATTATCATCGATCAACAGGGTGTGTTGTGGGTCGTAAGCGTCAATGCCCTGGAGTCGTTGCCAGAAGCCAGAGGCTTCTTTGGGCAGGCCCAACTCATGGGCGCAGATCACGGTATCCAGATGTGCGTCCAGTTGGGTGTGCTTCATCTTCAGGGCCAGGCTTAGCTGGTGGGCATTGGTGACCAGCACGCGACGTTTGCCCGCCTGGCGCAGGGCGTTGAGAAATTCGCTAACATGGGGTCTCAGGCCAATCAGGTGGGTGACTTCTTCTTTCAGTGGAGCGATATCCAGCGCCAGGGTGCGGCTCCAGTAGTCGATGCAGTACCATTCCAGGGTGCCGGCGGTGGCGGCAAAGCACGGCTGCAGATGCATCCTGGCCTGCTCCGGAGAAAGTCCGTGTTGTTCTCCATAGCGCCGGGGGAGGTGTTCCTGCCAGAAATAATTGTCAAAATGCATATCCAGCAGGGTGCCGTCCATATCCAGCAGGACAGTGTCGATGGATTGCCAGTCGAGTGCTGCGGTGCCTGTCATGATGTCCTGTTTCAGTAACTGCCCGGGTGCGGCTATACTGGGATTATATCATGCGCAAAAAACCACAAATTCTGCATACCGAGACTCTGGCCAGAACCCGTTGTTTTCATATCGAACAACTGGATCTGAGTTTTTCCAACGGTGTCACTACGCGCTACGAGCGCCTGCAGGGCAGCAGCCGCGGTGCGGTGCTGATTGTGCCCCTGCTGGACCGGGAGACGGTGCTGCTGATCCGGGAATACGCTGCCGGGGTCCATCGCTATGAGCTGGCGCTGCCCAAGGGCCGAATCGAACAGGATGAGGATCTGCTGCAGGCAGCCAACCGCGAGCTGATGGAGGAGGTGGGCTACGGCGCCCACCGTCTGCGGCATCTGACCTCACTGACCCTGGCGCCCGGCTATATCGGTCATGTCACCCATGTGGTGCTGGCCGAAGATCTCTATGTGCAGAAAGAAGAAGGCGATGAACCTGAAGCGCTGGAGGTGGTGCCCTGGCGCATGGGTGAGCTGGGAAGTTTGCTGGCGCAGGAGGATTGCACCGAGGCGCGCAGTATCGCGGCGCTGTTTATGGTTCGCGAACTGATGAGCAATAATGACAAGGAACCGATGAAATGACAGATCGTAGTACCCAGACGATGGATCTTAAGGCCCTGTTGCCGCGGGTGGTGGAGATTGCCCGGGCGGCGGCAGGTGCTATCCTTCAGATCTATGAACGGGATTTTGAGGTGGAACAAAAAGAAGACCGTTCACCCCTGACAGAGGCGGATTTGGCCGCCCACCGGCTCATCGTCAGCAGCCTTGGGGAACTGACACCGGAAACCCCGGTGCTCTCCGAGGAATCGGCGGCCATTCCTTTTGCCGAGCGCAGTGGCTGGCAACGCTACTGGCTGGTGGACCCCCTGGACGGCACCAAGGAATTCATCAAGCGTAACGGCGAGTTTACGGTCAATATCGCCCTCATTGAGGATCATCAGCCGGTGCTGGGGGTCATCGTGGTGCCGGTGAGTGGTCAGTGCTATCTGGCAGCCCGTGGTCAGGGTGCCTTTCGGCAGCCGGCCGGGGGGGCGGCAGCGGCTATCCATGTGCGGCCCCTGGACCTGAACCATGTGATCGTGGCCGGCAGCCGTTCCCATGCCGGACCCCAGCTGGCCGGCTTTCTCGCCCGCCTCAACTCACACGAGCTCATCAGTATGGGCAGTTCCCTGAAAATCTGCCTGGTGGCCGAGGGGCGGGCCGATGTCTATCCCCGGCTGGGGCTGACTTCCGAATGGGATACCGCTGCCGCCCATTGCATTGTCGAAGAGGCCGGTGGCCGGCTGACCGATACCGCCATGCAGCCCTTGCGCTACAACACCAAGGACTCCCTGCTGAACCCGTTTTTTTTCGTTTCCGGTGATCCCGAACACGACTGGTCGCAGTATCTACCGGTAGAATAGGGCCCCTGTCTTCCGGTCTGTCAGAATAATGGACAAGGAACGACATCGTGTGCTGATTGTTGAGGATGATACGGACTGTCGGGCGCGTCTTGCCGCAGCAATCGTTCGACAGCGGCAGTTAATGCTGATGGCGGCGGTGGGTTCCATTGCAGAGGCACTGGTGCAACTGCGTGCATTGACGCCGGCGGTGCTTGTTGTCGATATCGGTCTGCCCGATGGGAATGGTATAGAGCTGATAGGCTATTGCCACCGCCTGTCACCCCGGACACGCTGTCTGGTGCTGAGCGTCTATGGTGATGAGCGGCATGTTCGGGAGGCCCTGACCGCCGGTGCTGACGGCTACCTGATCAAGGATGCCCCGCTATCAGATCTGGGCGAGGCGATTATCAGCGCTCTGGACGGTGGCGCGCCCCTCAGCCCTCGCGTTGCCCGTTTGCTGCTGGCCCAGTTGCCGTCGCCGCGGGCGAATGTGCCGCCGGATGATCGTAGTTCGTTGTCACAACGGGAGCAGGAGGTGCTGGATTTTCTCGCCCGCGGTTTCAGACGGGAATAGATCGCCTTTCATCTGGATATCAGTATCAATACCGTCAGTGCGCATATCAAGCATATTTACCGCAAACTGGAAGTGAATTCGGGGGCCAAGGCGGTGATTTATGCCCGGCAGCGGGGGTTGTTGCGGGAAGTGCCGTGATCGGTCATCGTATCCTTGGTCTGTTTGCCAGTCTCATGATGATCGTTTTGCTGGTGGCCATGGTCCTGGCTTTCTTGCGTAGCCCGTTACAGATCAGTGGCGCGCAGCACTTCGGTGTGGCCGAGTTCTCCAGGGACCGCGTAGCGCCGGTTTGGATTCCAGTGTCCCTGCCGGACGACTGGGGACGTAGCCGACCCGGACGGGGTGGAGATGGCTGGTATCGCCTGCAGTTTAGTCTGGCGCAGTTGCCGACAGGACTATGGGGCATTTACCTGCCCCGTCTCAGCATGAACGCCGAGGTCTATGTCAATGGTGTGTTGGTGGGCAGCGGTGGCTCCATGGTTGCGCCAGTGACCCGCTACTGGAACCTTCCGCTTTATTTTCAGGTGCCGTCCGCCTTATGGCGGACGGGGGCGAATGAGCTGCTGGTTCACCTGCGCGCCTTTGCCAATGGGCGCGCGGTGTTGGGCAGCCTGTATGTGGGGCCTGATCCCTTACTGCTGCCTGTCTATCGTATGCGCCGTTTGCGTTCCTATCTGCTGAGCATGGGCGCCTTTGCCGTGAATCTGGCGCTGGGGCTGATTCTATTGGTATGGTGGGGTTTGAGTCGTGACCGTGCCTTTTTCTATTTTGCTGCCGGGAGCCTCCTGAGCTGTATCTATATTCTCGACAGCTTCTGGGGCAGCGTTCCGCTGCTCCGGGTCGACTGGCGCTGGTTGATACATGTGGCCGTCGCCTGGTCCATGGGCTTTTATTATCTGTTCATGTTGCGCATGCTGATGCATCCGCTGGGCCGTTTCGAGCGTCTCTTGCTGGCCTATGTCGGCGTGGGTGCCTTACTGCTGGGTTTTGCCGATGATGCCCACCAGCTGCAGATGGCGTTGCTGCTGCATCTCGGTGGTCTGGCGATCATGTTACATTTGATCTGGCTTACCTTCAGTGGCTGGTTGCGCCGGGGTCGCCGCCTGCATCTGGCCCTGGGGGTCTGCATGAGCAGCGTGGCGGCCTTTGGATTCACTGACTGGATTCCGGTAGCCTTTCATCTGCAAAGGGATACGCCCTACGTCTATTATCTAGGGCCGGTGGCCTTCTCATTTGCCGTTTCCCTGGTATTGCTGGCACGGTTTCTCCATGCTCTGGAGGCCGAGCGCCATTTTGGACGGGCCCTGCAGGATGCCTTGCATGAACAGGCGCAGCAATTGCAACAGCAACATCAGCATATTACTGCCCTGCAACGGGAACAGACACTCAGTGCGGAACGCGAGCGCATCATGCGTGAGCTGCATGATGGTATGGGTGGGCATTTGATGGGCGCGCTGACATTGTCGGAATCCCGGGATGGCGTAATTAATCAGCGTATCCAGGCGGCCCTTGATGAACTGCGCCTCATCATGGATTCCCTTGATCCCCAAGTGGATGCGTTCACGATGCTGGCAATGTTGCGCCACCGCCTGGAACCCGGTTTGGTGCGCCAGGGGATACATTTGGATTGGCAGGTTTGGGCGCAGCCCGCCGGATTGCCGCCGGAGCCGGTGGCGGTACTACATGTGATGCGCATCGCGCAGGAGGCGATTGCCAACAGTCTGCGTCACGCCAGCGCCCACTGTATCAGTGTACACATGGATACGCATGGATTCTCCATTGCCGATGATGGTAGCGGTTTTGATCCCGCCGCTACGACTCGGGGCCGTGGTCTGACCAATATGCAGTGGCGCGCCGCCAGAATCGGCGCGAATCTGGAGATCGATGGCCATCCGCCGCGCGGCACCCGGATTGCGCTACGATGGCCCCGATTAGATCAGTCGGATTCTTGATCACCTTTTCCGGTAATAGACGCCCCAGGATATCTCTCTTAGACTTCCCTTCGGAAAAATCCGGCAGATCAGGAGCGTCCTGATCCTTGCTGAAACCCGCGTCATCGTGCAAGAGAGAATAATAAAATGAAGCCATTGACAATAATAATCATGCTCGTCTGGCTGGGATTGGCAAACCTGTCAGTACAGGCGGTGGTGCCGGCCAGTATCAATTACCAGGGTGAACTCAGGGATGCCAAGGGCGTCATGGTGGATACTACGGTGGCGATGAGCTTCAGTCTCTATTCCACCGTCAGCGGTGGTACGCCACTGTGGACCGAGACCCGCCAGGTACTCGTCAGCGATGGCCTGTTCAGTGTGGAGTTGGGCACCGTGACGCCCTTTGGTCCTGCCTTACAGTTCGATATCCCCTACTACCTGGGAATAACCGTGGGCAGTGATAGTGAAATGACTCCGCGTCGCCTGTTGAACAGCGCCGCTTATGCTCTGCATGCCAGCGATGCCGATACCGTGGGCGGCTTTACTGCCGGGCAGTTGCAGGGCGCGACCGGTCCTCAAGGCCCGGCAGGGCCCGCCGGGACGACGGGTGCGCAGGGGCCGGTGGGTCCCACCGGTGCCGATGGGGTGGCTGGCCCGCCGGGCCCGGCAGGCGCAACCGGCGCACAGGGCCCTGTTGGTGCCACCGGCCCCCAGGGTCCCCCGGGTCCTCAGGGGAACCCGGGGACCAGTGCATGGACTGATGGTGCCGGCAAGGTGAGTACGACTGTGAAGGTCGGGATCGGCACCAGCACGCCGGTCGCCCCCCTGCAGGTAAACGGGGCAGACAACAACGGGCTCACTGCCCCGCTCCAGGTGAGCTCACCCGGTCAGAACATGCTGATTGATGGCAATGAGATCGACTCTGATGCTGTACTGCATTTTAACTACAACAGCGCCACGAATATCGATCTGGCATTTGGCGGTGGTAATGTAGGTGTCGGTACCAATGCCCCGGCGGCAAAGCTCGATGTCCATGACAGTACTACCGGAATAAGTGGTCTGGTCAAGGGAATTCGGGCGACGATCGACAATGTGACGGGCGCGGCGGTGATGGGTGAGGCCACCAGCACCAGTGGCACGACTTATGGTGTTTACGGCATCAGCCACACCCCGACGGGTGCCGGTGTGTGGGGCTGGAATAAGACCACCACCGCTACTGTTGGGAATCCGGCAATTGGGGTGCGGGGTTCTGCAGATGACAGCTCGGATGGCATCGGCGTAGGGTAATTCACCCTACATTGGTGTCCGGGGTTCAGGAAAATATGGCATCTATGGCACAACCACCAGCAGTAGCGGTTATGGTCTGTTTACGCCGGGCCATGCCGGCGTGGGTGGCAGGCTCGATCTAGGCGTAGGCGGTCTTCTGAGCGGAACGATCTCATCCAGCGGAACCATCATCACCATCATCGACAGCGACAATAACGACACCACCTCCAGAATGCTGTGGAAGGCCAATGGCAATACCTCAATCCTGAATCAAATCGCTTCATTGTCACAAACAGGGAATCTACGCATCAGGGGTTTTTTAACCCAGAATGCCACCAGCTTTGATCTGGCCGAATCATTTTTGGCATCCGAAAGCCTGCAGCCGGGGGATATTGTCAGGCTGGATCCCTCACAGGCAGGTGCGGTCAGGAAGTCAGCGGGTTCTGGCGACCGGCTGGTGATCGGGGTGGTCAGTGAAAAACCGGGGAATATACTGGGCGGGGTGCCTTTTGACCGTATTGAACTCAAGGCCGCCTGGGGTGCCGGGGTGGCGGCGGAATTTGCCGCCCGGCGGAACAGATTGCAGGCGCAGATTCTGGCGGCACATCCGGAAAAACAACGCAAGCTACAGGCGCTCCACGCCGCATTAGCGGCCATACCCGCGGCTAAACCACAGGAGGCCGCCCGTATCAAGGAACAGATCCGACAGCTGGAGGAAGATCTGGACGCACTCATCATGGAGGCCTTCTTTAAATCCCGTATTTCCCTGGTAGCCCTGGCCGGTCGGGTGCCCGTCAAGGCGGATGCAAGCTTTGGTGCGATTGAGCCGGGTGATTTGCTGACAACCGGGCCGGAGCCCGGGGTGGCCGTCAAATTTTCCGGTTCGAGAACGATCGTGGGCAAGGCGCTGGGGAAACTTGACAGTGGTCGCGGCAAGGTGCTGATGTTCGTGCAGTTGGAGCAGGGTGGACATGATTCAGTATTGATCAATACCATGAAACAGCAAATCCACCATCTGCGGAAGCAGGTCGAGCAAGCCGAGCAGAAGTTGACGGCCTTGCAACAGCAGTTAGTCACGCTACGCACCTCCCAGTCCCGGCAGATTGATAGCCTGGCCGTTCAGCTTGAGTCGCTCAACCGTGCCGTGGCCGGAGCCCGTCTGGTAATGCAGCCTTGAAATGTTGGCTGCTGGCGGGTCTGTTACTGTTGTTTGTGGCAGCAGGGGCCCAGGCGACGGTGCGCAGCAGTGAAAATTTCACCCTGAGCCGGGATGTGCTCATCGCCGGTGGGGCCTCCGCTTCTGCTGCCTATCAGCTGAATGCCGTGATTGGCGAGAGCAGTGCCGGTGGCTCCGGTAGTACAAGCTTTAGCCTGGTGGCCGGATTTTCCGCCCGCCACGCAGCGGCTACCGGAAGCAGCGGTAGCGCAGGCGGCGGCGCAGTGTCCGCTGTGGGTGGAGGGGGCGGTGGAGGTTGCACTCTGGCTCCGGCCGGGGTGGCAGTCGACCCCCTGTTTCCCATTCTATTATTGTGGGTATTGCTGTGCATGATGAGACGCCGCCGGCGTCACTGATACCGGCGCAGCGCTGGTGGTGTGATCCGCCTCTGTGCATGGCCGTGGTAAGCGCGCCGGTGGTTTGGGCGATCATGACCAGCTGGGCGCCTTCTACGTGGATTCCGGGTTGGACACTGGCGGAACCTGGGCGCCTGTTCATGGTGGCGCTGGTTTATCCTGTGCTGGAAGAGATGCTGTTTCGTGGTTTGCTGCAGGGCTGGTTATGGCATCGGCCCTGGGGGCGAAAATCCTGCGGTCCGGTGAGCCGTGCCAATCTGTTCACCAGCTTACTGTTTGCCGCGTTGCATGGTATGACGCATCCGCCTCTCATGGCAGTGGCAGTGCTGCTCCCCTCGCTGGTTTTTGGCTGGTTCCGCGACCGTGACGGTCGTCTGCGGATCCCTGTTGCCCTGCATGGGTATTATAATGGGGGTTATTTTCTGATCTTTGGCTGATTGTTCCAGATGACGGGTCTTCCGTTTGTGTAAAGGAAATGAGTTTTCCAGTCGATACCAATGATTGAGCTCAAATCAACATGGTGTGCAACGGAGACAATGAAACACTTTCTAATCAAGTCTGAGCCAATGACGCCGTGTCAGGATCGGCACTCCCTGGACCGCCGTACCGATCCTGAATATCTGCCGGAGTATTCTCCCGAGTGGGAGACGAAAACCGCTATTTCCGCTATTCTCGATATCACCCTGAAGTCTCTGAGCTTTCGGCAACAGCTGAGAGCCATTCTCGATCTCCTGGTTGAAAGCGGTTCGTAAAGGCGCCATTTTTGTGGCCAATGATAGTCAGGAGCTAGTGCTGGTGGTGCAACACGAACTGCATGAGGCCTTGCTGGAGAAATGTGCCCGGGTTCCTTTTGGCCATTGTCTGTGTGGGCGGGCTGCAGAAAGTCGTGAAGTAATCTTCAAGACCTGTGTCGACCACGATCATGACATCAGTTTTAAAGGGATGATGCCCCACGGGCATTACAACGTGCCCTTGCTGGATGATCAGGGTGCTGTGGTGGGGGTGCTGGTTCTGTACCTGGAGCATGGTCATCGGCCCCATCCGGAAGAAGCAGAGTTTATGAAAATGTTGGGGAATACCCTGTCCAACATTATCGTCAACAGAAATCTCAAGTTGCGCGCCGAGATCAGCAATATCCGGCTACAGAAGGCGCAGACAGATATGATGCAGAAACTGATGGCTGCCTCGGAGTTTCGTGATAATGAAACGGGTGAACATCTCAAACGCATGAGTCAGTATGCGGTGGTTATAGCCAGGACGATTGGTGTTGGTGAGGCGGACTGCAAACTGCTGGAGCTGGCCGCACCCATGCATGATATTGGCAAGGTCGGTATTTCCGACACCATCTTGCTGAAGCATGGGCGCCTGACAGCAGAGGAATTTGCCACCATGCAGCAGCATCCTCTGATCGGGGCCCGGATTCTGACGGGAGATCATCCTCTGATAAAGGCCAGCAGGGAAATCTCATTGACCCATCATGAGAAGTGGGATGGCAGTGGGTACCCCGGTGGCCTGGCTGGGGAGGAGATTCCACTGTTCGGGCGGATTTGTGCATTGGCGGATGTTTTCGATGCCCTGACTTCTATCCGTCCCTATAAAAAGGCCTGGCCACTGGATGAGGCGCTGGATTTGATCAGGGAGAATGCCGGCAGCCACTTTGATCCCCGTCTGGTGGATGCCTTCTTCGAGAGTCTGCCCGCAATCCTGAGTATCAAGTCCATTTACAACGAGCATAACGAGGAAACGCTGACAGACGTGAGTATGCTCACAGAGAAAGTAGTTGATAATGCGGTAGTGGCATGGCGGCCGTCTCTTTCGGTCAACATCGGTTTCATTGACAAGCAGCATCAATATCTTATTAACCTCATCAACCGGGTGCACAAGGCGATCGAGGAGGCCGATGCGGCTGAAGTCGTCGAGGTCCTGCTCGATATGCAGCAGTATATCCGGGTGCACTTCGGCGAAGAAGAAGAACTTATGCGCCGCCATGAATATCCCGGGCTTGAGAAGCACATTAAACTACATCAAGGCTATATCCGTAAAACAGAGCAGTTCCTCAATGAACTTGAAAAGACCCCATTGGCCGTCAGCACTGAAATATCTCTGTACCTGTTGGACTGGCTGGTGACGCATATCCAGACGGTAGATGCTGATTATGGCCGGTACATCGCCGCCCGCCGCGGGTTTGATGAGAACACGGGTGCTTGCGGGCAGAAGCAGGGTCTATAGCGTAGCAATGTCGTCGTTTATAATGTGCACCTTTGTTGCTTGCCAACATTAGCGATACCAGAGAATCATATTTGCTTCCAATGGCACGGTCGTCAGAGGATGGGTAGGGATGATGCGGGGCGTATAATCCGAGACGGGGCGCCCGTTGGCAATCCGGCCGGAATAGAGCCAGGCATTGGCCGTGCCTTCCAGCGCCGTGCCGCATTCCAGTCTCACACGCAGTGGCTCGCCACCGTTCCTGGCATCGGCATACAGTTCGACGCTCACCGCTTGTGGTGGGATATCGTCGAGATAAACCTGTACCTCGATC
>Ga0114931_10001886_pt1 | contig 26702 bp, 20 predicted proteins | sample 2SBtaG_FD_89579 | JGI IMG/M metagenome (GOLD analysis project Ga0114931, IMG submission 89579) | Deep subsurface microbial communities from Kolumbo volcano to uncover new lineages of life (NeLLi) - 2SBTROV14_V59a metaG | ecosystem: Environmental > Aquatic > Marine > Volcanic | place: Kolumbo... | reverse complement strand
CTAAGCCTTACGTATCTCCCCGTGCCCATTGGCAAAAAGCGCTGTTTCGACTAGACTCCGGGGCGGGGAAGATGCGAAAGACGTGCTGTGCTGCTGGGGCAGCGAAGCGCGTATTGGGTACTGCGGCGAGGAGTTCATCTGAGCTGCTCGCTGGTCGTGCCCTGAGCGGTCTTGGTGGATCGCCGGAACGGCTGTCTGGGTGTGCAAGGCTCAGGACGTCCGGGTTCCCGATTTGGTTGTTTGTTCAGTCCTGGAGGGATGGCTTCGGGGAGCCTCGCGCGCGAGCCCTGCGCGCGGTATTTCGCGTCATCGGGCCGGCGCGAAGGGTGAATCAAAGGGGGTCGAGAATGGTGCCGCAGAAGAAGCGCAGTCCGGGTCGGGATCGGCTCCTCTTGACACAGCTTCACGGTGGGGGGCGTCTCGAGATCATCGGTGGTACGCCGGTCATGCAGGCGCTTTTCCGCGATCTCGAGACGGTTGGCTGCAGCGACGCCGCGGTGCTGGTCGAGGGCGAGACCGGGGTCGGCAAGAACCTGATCGCGCGGGCGCTTCATCACATGGGGCCACGGGCGTCCAAACCCTTCATTTCGATCAGTGCCGCCAATCTCACGGACCAGCTTTTCGAAAGCGAGCTCTTCGGTCATGTGCGGGGTGCGTTCACCGGCGCCTATGGAGACCACAAAGGGCTGGCCCGTGCTGCCGACAAGGGAACGCTGTTTATCGACGAGATCGGCGAGCTGAGTTTCAGCACCCAGGCGAAGCTGCTGTGCTTCCTCGACCAGCGGGAGGTGCGTCCGGTCGGCGGGTTGCGCGCCTCGCAGGTCGATGTGCGGGTGATTTGCGCCACCAACCGCGACCTGCGCGAATCTGTCCGCGAGGGGAGCTTCAGGCGTGACCTGTACTACCGACTGCGGGTGATTGCGGTCAAGGTGCCAAGCCTGCGTGACCGGCGTGAAGACTTGCCGGCCTTGGTCGATTTCTTCATCCAACGATTCAACCGCCACTATGGCAAGTCGGTGACGGGAATCTCGAGCGAAGCCCTGGCCGTGATGCTTGCTCATGACTGGGAAGGCAACATTCGCGAGCTCGAGAATGAGGTCGAACGGGCGGTTGTTCTCAGCGGGGACAACGCCAGGCTCGAAGCCGCGGCGCTCTCGATCGAGCCGGACCTGGAGGCTCACGCGGCAGTGGCGCGAGACGGCGTGTCGATGCTGCGCGAATCGCGGCATGCGGCCGAGCGTCGGATCATCCACCAAGGTCTCAAGCGCCATCGGTGGAATGTCACTGCGGCGGCACGCGAGCTGGGCATCAGCCGGGTTGGACTGACCCGCAAGCTCAAACGCTTGGGTTTGCGCCGGCCGGGGACCGAGGAGAGCGATCCCTCGAAGTAGGCTCTGGCGCCTGCGGACCAAGGCGCCAGCGTGCACGCGACGCGATCAGGGTTGGCGGATGATGAAGGCTTCGATGCCGCGTGCCCGCAGCTTCCTGCGCGCGCGCTCGGCCTGCCTGCGCTCGCCGTAGCTGCCGACCCGCACGCGGTGCAGGCCACCGCTGCTGATGATCTCGACCTGCGGGAAGTCGGCGGCGAGCGTACGCTTGAGCGCGAGCGCGTTGTCGCGGTCCTTGAAGGCGCCGGCCTGAACCGCGAAGCGCGTTGCCTCGACCGCGTTGCCCGCTGCGGGCACGCGGTGCTCGAGCACCCGCAGCTCGACCGTGGCGACCCCGTCTTCGAGCATGTCGAGCGCCGCGGCCGCCGCGCGCGAGAGGTCGATGATGCGTCCGCGCACGAACGGCCCGCGGTCGTTGATGCGAACCGTGACGCTGCGTCGGTTGTCGAGCCGCGTGACCCGCACCACGGTGCCGAGCGGCAGGCTGCGGTGCGCGGCGGTCAGCGCGTGCATGTCGTAGATCTCGCCGCTGGCGGTCGGTCGGCCGTGGAAGGGCTTGCCATACCAGGAAGCCACACCGCGCTGGACCGCGCCGCTGTGGCTCTCTTCTTTGTGGCCCTCTCCATTGTGGCCCTCTCCATTGGGGCCCTTTCCATTGGGGCCTTCGCCGACGGTGGGTCGCCGTGTGCCACCACAGCCGATCAGTAAACTGAGCGCGGCCAGGGCGCACAAGCAGCGCCGGCTGGCAAGGCGCTGGCTGGCAAGGCGCTGGCTGGCAAGGCGCCGGGGGTCAAAGCGCAGAGCAAGGCGCAGGCAGGACGCGATCACAACGGTCCTATGATGCCGGATTCATCGCTCCGGTGCAGCGCCACCGTTCGGGTACGCGTTCAGACCCGGGGTTCGCCCGGGTCGGCGAGCACGATGCCGGCCAGCGCGGGTTCGCTGTGCTGGCGCAAGAAGGCATCGACTTGGGCGGCCGAGCGACCCGTAAAGCGTTGCGGATCGAGCCAGCGGGCCAGGTCGTCGGCGCCAAGGCCGAACGACGGGTCGGCGACGATCGCGGCGAGCAGCGGGTTGTCCTCGCCGCGCGCCACGGCATCCTGGGCGCGAAACGAAAGCACGCGCAGCCGTTCGTGCAGCACCTAGCGGTCGCCGCCGCGGAGCACGGCTTTCATCAGCAGGGTTTCGGTGGCCATGAACGGCAGCTCCCGTGCCACCCGCGCAGCGATGATCGGTTCGCGGACCTCGAGACCCCCGGCGATGTGGGCGGCCAGGCCGGCGATGGCATCGGCGGCGAGAAAGGCGTCGGGCAGGACCAAGCGGCGGTTGGCCGAGTCATCGAGGCTGCGTTCGAGCCATTGACTGCTCGCGGTCAGTGGGCCATTGAGCGCATCGGTAATCAGCCGTCGCGCCAGCCCGCACAGGCGCTCGGCGCGCACGGGGTTTTTCTTATAGGCCATGGCCGAGGAGCCGACCTGATCGCGATCAAAAGGCTCGGAGAGCTCGCCGAATCCCATCAGCAGGCGAATGTCGGTGGCGAATTTGTGGGCGCTTTCGGCTAGCCCGCAGAGCGTCGCGAGCACCTGACTGTCCTGCTTGCGCGGGTAGGTCTGGCCGGTGATCGCGAAGCCGGCGGCGAAGCCCAGCTCCTTGGCGATCGCGCGGTCGAGGGCCTCGACCTTGGTGTGGTCGCCACCAAACAGCGTCAAGTAGCTGGCCTGGGTGCCGGTGGTGCCCTTGGCACCGCGGCAACGCAGCGTCTTCAAGCGTTGCGTGATTTCGCGCAGATCTTCGAGAAAGTCCTGCAGCCACAAGCAGGCACGTTTGCCGACGGTGGTCAGTTGCGCGGGTTGCAAGTGGGTGTAGGCGAGGCACGGTGTGGCGCGGTGGCGGGCGGCAAAGCGTGCCAGGTTGTGCGCGGTCGCCGCCACCCGGCGTCGAACCAGCACCAGCGCCTCTTTGGCCAGCAGCGCATCCGTGTTGTCGACCACAAACATGCTGGTGGCGCCCAGGTGTAGCACGCCGCCAGCCCCCGGGGTGTGGCTGTCAGCCTGCTCGGCAAAGTGGCGCAGGTGGGCGACGACATCGTGGCGGGTGCTGCGTTCGAGCTCCGCGACCCGCGCCAGGTCGATGTCCTCAGCGACCGCCTCGAGTGCTGCGATCTGCTGCGGGGTGATCTCGAGACCGAGCTGCTGCTCGGCGCGCGCCAGTGCGATCCACAGTCGCCGCCAGGTGCTGAAGCGGTGGCGCCCGGAGAACAGGCGCGCCATCTCGGCCGAGGCGTAGCGCTCGTGGAGCGGGTTTTGTGGCGCATCGCTCAGTGGCATCTGTCTGATATCCGGGTGCGGTTCGACGGCAGGGCGGCCGGACATTAGCACGTCGGTGCTACGGCGACGACGCGCATGCCGTGGGTCGTCCGCGTTGCTGCTTAAGGACCCGAGTGGTGCGAACGCGGGTCCGAATCCGCGGTAGGATAGGGTCATTCATGGCACTTCAGGTTTTTTCCGAGATCCAGCCGCTGCGCCGCGTCCTGGTGCACCGACCCGGTCGCGAGATTGATTGGATGGTGCCGTCGATGATGGAGCGTCTGCTATTTGACGACATTCTCGATGGTGATGCGGCGCGCGAGGAGCATGACGGCCTGGCCGGTGTGCTCGCGGCGGCCGGGGTGGAAACGCTCGACCCGCAGAACCTGCTGGCAGAGGCACTGGCCGCTGATGATGTGCGCGCGGCCTTGGTCGACCGGCTGCTCGCTGCCGATGAGCTGCGCACCGATCTCGCCACCGAGCTGGCAGCGCTCGACGCGCGCGCGCTTGCCGCGGCGCTGGTGACGGGCGTTCGGCAGGATCTGCCACAGGCCAGCGGCATGCGTGGCTACTACCGCCTGCCACCGATTCCGAACTACTTCTTCCAGCGCGATCCGCAGACCGTGCTCGGGGATCGGGTGCTGATTGCTTCCATGGCGACCGAGGCGCGGGCGCGCGAGCCAATGCTCGCCGAGACGGTGTTTCGCTTCGCTCTCGGCGCCACGGATCGCGTGATCGCGCTGCCCACGGCGGGGGAACCGCAGCCGATGATCGAAGGCGGTGACGTGCTGGTGGCGAGCCCCGAGGTGCTCTTGGTCGGGCTCTCGGAACGCACCAACCGCTGGGGCGTCGAAGCCCTGGTGCGGGGCTTGCGTGCGGCTGGATCCGGCTTCCGGACGCTGCTGGTGATCGAGCTGCCGGCGCGCCGCTCCTACATGCATCTCGACACCGTCTTCACCTGGATCGACCATGGCCTGTGTTTGGCCTACCTGCCGGTGATCGCTGCTGGCGGTCGCGAGGCCGGCCACGTCTACCGTGTCGACCTGGCGCCAGACGACCTGACCTACCGCTTGTGCGAGGACTTGCCGGCCGCGCTCGAGGCGCTCGGCCTCGGTGTCGAGCTGGTGCCCTGCGGCGGTGATGCCAACATCATCGACCAGCAACGTGAGCAGTGGACCGACGGCGCCAACGCCTTCGCCATCGCCCCCGGCATCATCGTTCTTTACCGCCGCAACCGGCGTACCCTCGACATGCTCGATCGTCGTGGCTGGCGCATCTTGGGCGAGGACGAGGTGTGCCGAGGACACGCGCCGGTGCTCGGCGCGGGACCGACCGCCATAGCCCTCGCCGGCAACGAGCTGGCGCGCGCGCGCGGTGGGCCACGGTGCATGACCATGCCGCTCGAGCGCGCTGCTGCGGGAGGATGATGCTGCTGCTGCGGGTCATCGGGGGCGGCCCCGGCGGCATCCTCGAGCTGCGTGGCGATCGGCTGAGCATCGGTCGGCGGGCGGAGAGTGATCTCCAGCTCGCGGACGCATCCGTCTCGCGGCTGCACGCCCGCTTGACCCGTCATGGCGAGGTCTGGACGCTGTCGGACGAAGGCATCACCAACGGCGTCCGGGTCAACGGCAAGCCTGTCAAGCGCGCTGCGTTGCGGGCGGGCGATCGGCTCAGCGTCGGCGCCTTCGAGCTGACGGTCGAGGACAGCGATGCGCAGCCCTCTGCGGCTTTGGCCGCCGGCCCTGGCTCTGCCACGGGCTCGGGCTCTGCCACGGGCTCGGGCTCTGCCACGGGCTCGGGCTTTGCCACCGGCGCGTGCTCGGCCACGGGCTCGGGCTCTGCCACCGGCGCGGCCTCGGCGACCGGCGCGGGCTTGGCCATCGGCGCGCCCGGCGCGGGACCTGGGGCGCGTGAGGTCCCGGAGCTTGCGCGGGCAACCATCGTCCGCTCGCTCGCCGAGTTCACCCGCGTCTTCGGCGAGCGGGGCGAGGGCTTGGTCGAGCCCATAGCCGACCCGGCGCGTGCATGCCGTCTCGACGCCGGAGATCCGGCGGACATTTTCGCCATCCTCACCCGTCTCGGGCGGTTGCTGATCGAAGCCGCGAGCGTCGGGTCGGTGCTCGAGGGCGTGCTCGATGTGGCCTTTGATGCCTTGCCGGTCGATCGTGGTTTCGTGCTGCTGCGTGATGAGGCGACCGATAGCTTGCGCTGCGCCTTGATGCGCGACGGCGACCGGATTTCAGCCTCGCCTCGCTCGGTACCGGTCTCCCACACCATGCTCGCGACGGTGGTGCGTGAGCGCGTGGCCTTGCTCACCGCGGACGCCCGCATGGACCAGCGCCTGGCAGCCACGGAGTCGGTGCACATCCACCAAATCCGCGCCGCCATGTGTGCGCCGCTGTGGTCTGGCGAGCGCATCATCGGCGTCATTCAGGTCGATTCGCCGCGGGCCACCGACTCATTCGACGAACGGGATGTGGACCTGCTGACGGCACTCGCCAACTATGGCGCGGTCGCGGTCGAGCGCTTGCGCAATGCCGAGCGTGCGGCCTTCGAGCGCCAGGTGCGTGGGCGGCTCGAGCGTTACCATTCGCCGGCGGTGATCGAGGCCGTTCTCAGCGACGAAGCAGGATCGGACGCCGGGAACCCCCGGCGCCTGCGTCCGGCCGAGGTCAGCGTGCTGTTCGCCGACGTGGTCGGCTTCACCGGCTTTTGTGCCGATGCCGCCCCCGGCCAGGTGGCCGAGGTGATGGAGGCGTTTTTCGAGCGCGCGGTTGGGGCGATCTTCGAAGCTGGCGGAACCCTCGACAAGTTCATCGGCGATTGCGTGATGGCGTTTTTTGGCGCGCCGATCGAGCAGCGAGATCACGCGCCGCGCGCGGTGACCGCCGCGCTCGCCATCCAGGCCGCGATCGCGGCCTGGAACGAGGAGCGCTTGCGCTGTGGCCTGACCGGCTTTGCGGTGCGCATCGGCGTCAACAGCGGGCCGGTGGTGGTCGGCGACCTGGGCAGTCGCAGCCGGGTCGACTACACGGTTTTGGGCAACACGGTCAACGTAGCTGCCCGGCTCGAGAGCACGCTCGCCGAGCCGGGTGATGTGGTGATCGGGCCCACCACCAGAGCGCTGCTCAGCGATGCCTTCGGAGTCGTTTCGCTCGGCCCGCACACGCTGCGAGGGCTTTCAGAAGCGCTCGAGATCTTTCGCGTACTCGGCAAGGTGGCCCCTTGATCGAGCGCTTGCCTTTCGTCCTGGTGACCGGCAACAGCGGCAAGCTGCGCGAAGCCGAGCGCTTGCTCGGCTTCGCGCTCGAGCAACGTGCGATCGATCTTCCCGAGGTCCAGTCGCTCGACCTGCGCGTGGTGCTCGAAGCCAAGGCCGACGAGGCCTGGCGGCGGCTTCGCGAGCCGCTGGTGGTCGACGAGACCGGGCTCGGCCTGTTCGCGCTCGGTGGCTTCCCAGGACCCCTTATCAAGTGGTTGCTCGAGGCGGTGGGAGTGGCCGGCCTCGCCCGCTTGGGCACGGCGCTCGACGACCGCCGGGCCACCGCTCGCTGCGCACTGCTTTATACCGACGGCCGCCGGCGGGTGGTGGGTGAGGGCGCGACCCGAGGGCATCTGGCCGCGGAACCGGCCGGCGCGCGGGGATTCGGCTGGGATCGGGTCTTCATCCCCGAAGGCGAGAGCGCGACCTACGCCCAGCTTTGCGACGCGGCCAAGGACCGTATCGGTCATCGCGGGCAGGCCTGGCGCGACCTGCACCAGCGGCTTATGCGCACGCCGTAGCACTCGACTGGCGGGTACGGACGCAAAACTGTGGAAAAACGCTCCTGTGGCGGCCTGGTAGGCGGCCTCTCCGTCGTTCCGGACGGAATCCGTCAAGTCATTGATTCGAAACGACTTGCGGGGTTTGCACAGGCGCCTGTGCAAGAGGAGCGGCGAGCCCGCTTTCTTGCGGCGTTACGGACGAAATCCGGCGGTTTACCCACAGGCTTTTCCACAGGCTCTGCCCAGCGCCCCGGACGCCGGTTTCGCGTCGCCGCTCGCGCGCTGGGTCCGCCTCGCGGTCGCTGGCCGGGTGTGCGGGCCGAGGTTCAGCAGCGGCGGCCGGCGCGCGGCAGTACCGAGACCTGGGCTGTCATGCGACCGGGGATCCGGTCCGGCAGCCGGTCAAGCGTCCTAACTTCATACCGTGGCGGCATTTAGAGGCATCGAAATCGGCCCGCATCCGCGAACTGTGGAAAACCGGCGGGCACTGCGTGCGCCAAGACGCGTCAGGGTATCCGGGTGGTGCCAGTAACTCCTTTGTTTTCAAGCAGTTGCGGAGATTGCACAAGTACCTATGCAAAATGCAGAAAAGCCCGCTTCTGTGCGGGTTCCCGCCACATCCGAAGGGGGTTTTCCACAGGCTTTTGCACACAATCTGTTGATGACCGGCGCGCGGCCCGCAAAACCGTTCAGGGTCAAGGCTTTGCGCGATCTTCATCGGTCTGCGTGGTGCGGAACCAGGCGACCGTGCGGGCCAGTCCGTCAGGGAGGGCGAGGGGTGGTGGCAGGGCGAGGGCAGCGCGCGCGCGGCGGGCATCGATCACCGACCGGTGCTGCTCACCGGTCTTCGCCGGCCCGTGCACGGCTTCTCGATCGAGGCCCAGAACCGAGCTCAGTTGCTGGTAAAGCGCCACCACAGAGGTCTCGGTGCCGGTGCCGACGTTGTAGGTGTGGAGACCCGGCCGGCCGGCGGCCGCGAGGTTGGCGCGCACCACGTCGGAAACGTGGATGTAATCGCGGGTCTGCAAGCCGTCGCCGTTGATGCGCACGGTCTGGCCGGCCAGCAGGCGCTTGAGGAAGATGGCGACCACCCCCGCTTCCCCGTGAGGGTTCTGTCGCTCGCCGTAGACGTTGGCATAGCGCAAGCACGTGGTGTCGATGCCGTAGGCCTGGTGATAGAAAAACAGGTAGCGCTCGACCGCCAGCTTGCTCACCCCATAGGGCGACACCGGGCGCTGGGGGTGGTCCTCGCTGGCGGGGAAGCGCTCTTGCTCGCCGTACATCGCGCCACCGGTCGAGGCGAAGAGGATCTGGCGCACGCCGCTTTGGCGCGCGGCCTCGAATAGCTTCAGGCTGCCCAGGACGTTGACCTCGGCATCGAAGGCCGGATCCTGCACCGAGCGACGCACATCCATCTGTGCTGCCTGGTGGACCAGGATGTCGGCACCAGCGTCCGCCAGACAGGCGGCGGCCTGCGGCTCGCGGATGTCGAGCCGGTGCAGCTCGGCGCCAGCGGGCACATTCTCCAACCGGCCGCTCGAGAGGTCATCGATCACCAGCACGCGGTCGCCAGCAGCCAGAAAGGCATCGGCCAGATGGGAGCCGATGAAGCCGGCGCCACCGGTGATGCAGACGGTTCGCTGGGTGCTCAACATCGCCTCGCCATCGCTGCGGTCGGTTCGAGGGAGCTCACGATGCCTGGTGGTCGGGGGAACGCGTTCCGGGAGGCGTCTCGAGGCGTCTCGAGGCGTGTCCGGAGGGGCCTAGCGAATGCGTTGGCGTAGCAGTGCGTCCGCTCGATCGAGATCGAGCTGTTCGCCGAGCACCAATGTATGGATCTCGCTCCAGGGCTGATCCGGGTTGCCCGTGGCTTCCAGCCAGCCGACGATCTCGGAGTCGGCATCATACCAACCGATCGCCACGGCGCGGCCACCGGGTGCCACATACACGCGCGTGGGACCGTCGCCGGTGGCGGGTGCGGGCTGGTCGAACACCGTGCTGAGGTCGATCAATCGGTCAGCATCCGTGCCTGGCTCGAGGCCGATCGAGAACGCGCCTTCCGGGCCCTGTGCGGTCGCGTAGATGCTGGCGAGAAGATCGAGTAGGAAGTTGTCGAGCGCGGTGGCCCATTGCTCTGCCGTGGCCTGCGGGTGGAGGGCGAAGAAACCGCTGCTGAAGCTCTCCCCGGTCTCGGCGAGGAAGTCGAGCAATGGCCCGTCGAGCCCGGTGCTGCCACCGATGGCGATGATCTCCGCGCGCAGGCCGACGGCGATGATCTCGGCGCGCAGACCGTCGCTGAGCGCGCTGTCGCCACCGAAGACCTGGCCCAGGCGGTCGCGGATCCGGTCCGTGAAGAAGGCCGCTTCGAGCGGTGCCACCGCGATCTCGACCGCCATCAGATGATCCGTCGCGGGGTCTACGAACGATGCTGACAGCAGCGAGTTCGCGAGCCGATCGAGGGTGACGGTGGTGCGCAGCCGCTGCGAGGGCCCAGCACCCGGTAGCCCAGTGCCCGGTAGCCCAGCGTCTGAAGGGGGCTCCGGCGAAGTCACCAGGGCGCTCAGCTCGATGGTCGGCAAGACGCCGAGGAATCGGCCGTTGACCCGCAAGATCGGCGTGTAGAAAAGCTGCGGCTGGCCGTCGTACTGCCACCAGGCCAGGTGCAGGATCTGGCGCCGGAGGCGGGCGCTGCGGCCATCGGGAAGCCGCAGGGTCCGCTCGTCGCGGGTGCTTATGCGGATGATCGGCAAACCTTCATCGTGCGCTGCGGCGACCTCTTGCACGCTCGACCAGGTGCCCTCGGCGCTGCGCTCGATGAGCTCGACATGGACGGTTTCTCGATCCGTCTTTTCCCACACGATCATCAGCCGATCGCTGAAGCGGTCGTGCAGCAGCAGTGGCACGCGCTCGGCCAGGGCGTCCTCGGTCCCGGGCACCAAGCGGCGCACACTCTCGGTGCCTGCGCGCATCTCGAGGGCCAGCACCTGCTGGTCCGCGGGCTCCAGGCCATCGGAAAAGAGTGTGCCGTACGCGCCTGCCAGAATGCGGTACACGCGTCCGTCACGGCTGAGCACGCCCGGGTCAGGGGCCGCAGCCTGTGCGGCGCTGGTCGCGAAAGCCAGGCCGGTGGCGAGCACCAAGATCTGCCAGCGTTTCATGCGCATCATGCCCTCAGGTTGACCAGGCGGTGTGACTCGACCGCCATCAGCAGGTCGGGCAGGTCGTGGTGGTCGGGGTAGTAGGTCGTCTGCAGCCGCGCAAAGCAGCGGAAGGCGCGGTCTTCGTCGCCGGCCTTCTTCTCCACCTCGCCAAGCAGGTAAAGCGCCTTTTGGATCAGCTCGCCATTGCTGCTGCGCTCGCCTTGGGCCAGCGCGCGACGTCCGTGCTCGCGGGCGAGACCGATGTTGCCGAACTCGATAGACGCGTAGCACAGCGACAGCCGCAGGCCGATGCGCGCCTCGAGCTGGGGAAGCCCGAGCCGCTGGATCAGGCTGCGGTTGGTGAGCAGCTCGCCGAGCCCTCGGTGCAAGCGACCGAGCATCAACAAGCAGTAGCCGATGTTGGCGCCCAGCACCGCATGCTCGGGGCCGGGCTCGCCGGAAAGCAGAGCGGCGCCGCGGCGGTAGGCGGTGCAGGCGTCCAGGAAGAAGCTCTGGATGATCTGCACGTTGCCGATGCGGTTCCAGCAGTTGAGCAGGGCCACGGGATCGTCGGTCTGCTGGGCGTGATCGAGGGCGATCTGGGCGTAAAACAGGCTCTTGTCGTAGCGTCGGCAGCGATCGTAGTGGATCGAGAGGTTGTAGGCGGCGAGATAGCGCGTGGTCGCCGACCGGCTGCGCATCAACACCGGACGCAGACCCGCCACATCCTGGTCACAGTCGCCCGCGATGCACAGGCTGATGTGGTTACACAGCGCCCGGTCACGCGCTTCCTGGTCGCCATGCGCGGCGGCCCAGGCGGTCGCCTCGCCAGCCAGGACGCGGGCGGTGGCCAGTGCATCGCCGTCGACCGCGGTCCGGGTGCGGTCGATCAGCGCCTGAAAGGGGGCGGGGAAAGCGTCGGATGAATCTCGCAAGGCCAAAACCCTCCTCGAAAAGCAGCACGTTCGGGTCCAAACCGTCGATCGAAGGTAGTGTATAGCGCGGCAGCATAGCGACGCAAGCAGCAAGATCGGCGGCTCGCCCCTCAGTGCCCTCCTTCGGCCCCGCGCAGGCGGTTCGTGCCCGTGGCTGCGGCTGGCCGGGGCGGTGTGCTAGGTTCGCTCGCGGCCCTACGCTGACCGCCCTTCGCCATTTTCTCCCATGTCCAAGCGCCAGCCAGCCGATCCCGATCCGCCTGCGGTGCTGCGCCATTTGCAGCAGGCCGCAGCGGCCGAGCTGTGGCGTCTGGGCGCTGTGCGCGTGTCGCTCGGCGAGCCCTTCCGACTGGCCTCGGGTCAGGTCTCGCCGCTTTACGTCAACGGCCGCCAGGCGATCGGCGATCCGGGATTTGTCCGGCTGTTCACGGCTGCTGCCGGTGCGCTCTTGAACGCCCACCAGGTGGATTTCGAGGTGCTTGTGGGCGGCGAGACCGACGGCATTCCCTATGCGGCCTTCTTGGCAGTAGGTCTGGCGCGGCCGTTGGCCTACGTGCGCAAGCGGGCGAAGGGCCATGGCATCGCGGGTCGCACCGAAGGTGCTGCGCTCAACGGCCGCCGGGTGCTGCTGGTCGAAGACTTGATCACCGACGGCGGCAGCAAGCTGGCCTTCCTCGAGGCCATCGCCGAGGTTGGTGGCACGGTGCGCGACGCGCTGGTGCTGATCGACCGCGAACAAGGCGGTGGTGCCCAGCTCGCGGCGCGCGGCGTGACCTTGCACGCGGTGACCAATCTCACCGCCATCCTCGACGTCGGTCTGGCGCTCGGCGGGCTTCAGCCCGGGGCGCGGGCGACGATCGATCGCTACCTGCGCGATCCGGAGGGGTGGCAAGAGGAGCCGAGCCCTCTGCCGGCTGCCAGCATCCCGCTCCAACCGCGCGCCCGCGGCGCGGAGTCGTGAGCCATGCACCGAGCGTGATCCCGGCGCTTTCGCCGATCATGCCGATGCTCGGGTCATGCCGGTGCTCTTCGCCCTGCTGCGCGCGTCGCTCGGGCGCGAGGGCTGGCGTGTGGGTGTTGCTTGCGTGCTACCATCGCGCGGCAGTCAAGGCTTGCCTTCGGGCACCCTCATCGGAAGCGACAGACCGCCGCCGCGGAGACTTCGACCGAGCTCTTGCCCGGTCGAGCGGACGGCTGGGAGACCATGCATGGAAGCGCTGAATCTCGTCGTCAACAAGCTCAACGACATCGTTTGGGGCTGGGGCATCCCGGTCGCCGGAGAGGTGATCCCGTTTGTGGTCATCGCGCTCTTGGGAACCGGGGTCTTTCTGGCCTTTCGCCTGCGGCTGATCCAGGTGCGCAAGCTGGCGCACGGCTTCGGCGTCACCAGCGGCAAGTACGACGATCCCAACGAGCCCGGCGACGTTTCGCACTTTCAGGCTTTGACCACCGCGCTGTCGGCGACCGTCGGCATCGGCAACATCGCGGGCGTGGCGATGGCCATCCACTGGGGCGGACCGGGTGCGCTTTTTTGGATGTGGGTGACGGCTTTCTTGGGCATGGGTGTCAAGTACACCGAGGTGACGCTGTCGCAGAAGTACCGACAGATCGAGAAACCGGACCGGGATCCGACCGCCTGGGAAGGCTCGGTGTCGGGTGGGCCGATGTACTACATCGAGCGCGGTCTGCGGCCGAAGTGGAAGCCGATGGCGATGTTCTTCGCTGGCGCGCTGATGTTCACCTCCTTTCTCACCGGCAACGGCGTCCAGGCCAACACTGTGGCCGACGCGGTGCAGACGCAGTTTGGCGTGCCCGTGTGGTTGACCGGCCTGGTCACCGCCAGCCTGGTCGCTGCGGTCATCCTCGGTGGCATCAGCCGGATCGGCAAAGTCACCGGCATCCTGGCCCGTCATGGCCGGCATCTACGTGGTCGGTGCCCTTTTGATCCTGGTCCTGCATCCGGGCGAGCTGGTGGCCACCTTTGGCCTGATTTTCCGCGAAGCCTTCAACCCCAGCGCCGGGGTCGCCGGCACCGGAACCGGCGCAGTGCTGGTCACCCTGATGTGGGGCGTGCGCCGCGGTTTGTTTTCGAATGAGGCCGGCCAGGGCTCGGCGCCGATCGCCCACGCCGCGGCCAAGACCGACGAGCCGGTGTCCGAGGGCGTGGTCGCCTTGCTCGAGCCCTTCATCGACACCATCGTCATCTGCACCATGACCGGTCTGATCATCCTGATGACCGGTGTCTGGGATGCCACGTTCCCCACCGAGTTGCAGTTCTCTGGCGGCGACAGTTCCTATGTTTCCGTCACCGAAGATGGCGGCATGAAGGCTGCCGAGCAGCGCCCCGAGCGCATCCGGGTGGCGGACGGCATCCAGGAAGCGGGTGCCGTGCAATTGGCCTGGCATGAGGTGGCGGTGGCCAAACTCTTCGTCGATGCCGAGCAGACGATCCCCTTCTCAGGTGTCATCTTGCCCGGCGAGAACCAGGCCCAGGGGAACGATGGCCAGCACCATTCGGTGCTCTATGGCGACGCGGTCGAAGCCGGCGCGCCGCTTACCCAGATCGCCTTTCAGCGAGGCTTGTCGCCGCTCGGCAATTGGGGGCAGTACATCGTCATTTTGTCGGTGCTGTTGTTCGGCATCTCGACCGCCATCTCCTGGAGCTACTACGGCGACCGCTGCGCCAGCTACCTTTTCGGCGCCAAGGCGCTGCTGCCGTTCAAGATCGCCTACGTCATCGCACACTTCCTGGGCGCGATCATCGGACTGGCCGTGGTCTGGACGATGGGTGACGTGGCGTTGGGGATCGTCATCTTCCCCAACCTGATCGCGCTGATCCTGCTTTCGGGCACGGTGGCGCGTGATACCGACAGCTACTTCGAACGCAAACCATGGCTTAAAAATGCCGAGGACCATAGACGCTGGGTCGAGAGTCATAAGAAGCACTAGTCGGGCACCGGGCCTCGGGCGCCGGGGCCGAGCGTATCCGCTCTCGGTGGCGCCGATGATGGATCGCACGGATCGCCACTTCCGTGCCTTCCTGCGCCGGATCACACGCCGAACGCTGCTTTACACCGAGATGGTGACCACCGGCGCTGTGCTTTGCGGCGACCGCCAGCGACTGCTGGCCTTCGACCGCGAGGAGCGACCGCTCGCCTTGCAGCTCGGCGGCGATGACCCCGGCGACTTGGCCGAATGCGCGCGCATCGCCGAGGCCATGGGCTACGACGAGGTCAACCTCAACGTCGGCTGTCCCAGCGAGCGAGTGTTGCGCGGCCGTTTCGGCGCCTGCTTGATGGCCCAGCCAGAGCGCGTGCGCGACGCGGTCGCGGCCATGCGCAGCGCGGTGGCGCTGCCGGTGACGGTCAAGCACCGCATCGGTGTGGATCGGCTCGACCGCTTCGAGGATCTGTGCCACTTCGTCGATATCGTGGCCAGCAGCGGCTGTGATCGTTTCGCCATCCATGCTCGCCTCGCCTGGCTCCAAGGCGTTTCGCCCAAGGACAACCGCAGCGTGCCGCCGCTGCGCTACCAGGATGTCTATCGCCTGAAGCAGGAGCGGCCGGGGCTGGCGATCGAGATCAACGGCGGCATCCATACCCTCGAGCAGGCCGCGATGCACCTTGGGCAGGTCGATGGGGTGATGATCGGTCGTGCGGCATGGGATGATCCCTACCTGTTCGCGGTCGCCGATCAGCGCTTTTACCAAGCCGCCACACCTGCCTTGCGCCGACGTGAGATCGCGCTCGCCATGCTGCCGCGTATCGAGCAGCAGTGCATGGCAGGTGTGTCCTTGGCGCATCTCACCCGCGGCATGATTCATCTTTTTCGCGGCTGCCCTGGCGCGCGCGCTTGGCGCCGCGCGTTGAGCGAAGAGAGCCGCGCCCCGGGCGCCGGCCCCGAGGTCATCGTCCGGGCGCTCGAGCGACTGGATGCCTGCGCCCCCGCCTGAGACGCCCCCGCCTGAGAGGCGTGAGACCGAGCCGCACCTTTCCGAGACCCGTTCGCCAGGGCGCCATCCCGCGGCAGCGCAAACGGGCCCGAGAGGATTCTCGGCACGGTTCCGCGTCTCGTGCTAACGTTCACGGTCGCGCGCTCGTTCCAAGGCCTGCGCACCCCGAACGACAACCTGGAGCTTTTTGCCGTGCCCACTGTGACACGTGACGACATTCGCAATCTTGCCATCATCGCTCATGTCGATCATGGGAAAACCACTCTGGTTGACGCCATGCTGCATCAGAGCGGGATTTTCCGCGCCAACCAGCGGGTCGCGGAACGGGTCATGGACTCGATCGATCTCGAGCGTGAGAAGGGCATCACGATCCTGGCCAAGAACACCGCTGTCGACTACCGCGGTACGCGCATCAACATCGTCGACACCCCCGGCCATGCCGACTTCGGTGGTGAGGTGGAGCGCATCCTGCGTCTGGTCGACGGCGCGTTGCTGTTGGTCGATGCCGCCGATGGCCCCATGCCGCAGACGCATTTTGTGGTCAACAAGGCGCTCGAGGCGGGCCTCACACCGATCGTGGTGATCAACAAGATCGATCGCCCCGACGCGCGGCCGGCGGCGGTGCTCGAGGCGGTCTACGATCTGCTGATCGATCTCGAAGCGCCCGAGGCGATGCTCGAGTTCCCCGTGCTCTACACCTGCGCCAAGGCCGGTACCTGCCGGCGTTCACCGGATGCCGAGGACGAGAGCCTGGCACCCTTGTTCGAGACCATCCTGCGCTGCGTGCCCGCGCCGCGTCATGATCCCGAGCACCCGCTCCAAGCGCAGGTCACGACCCTCGACTGGGACGACTATGTGGGCCGGCTGGCGATCGGCCGCGTGTACCACGGCACGCTGCGCAGCGGTGCGACGGTGGCGCTGGTGCGTCCGAGCCACCAGCCTGGGGAGGCGCCGGGGATCGAGAGCGCGAAGATTTCTCAGTTGTTTAGCTATCGCGGTCTCGAGCGCGTGCCGGTGACCGAGGTCGGCGCTGGCGAGCTGGTGGCGGTGGCGGGAATCGACGCCATCGAGGTCGGCGACACGCTGGCCGACCCGGAGGACCCACGTCCGCGTCCGGCGATGGTCATCGACGAGCCGACGCTCGCCATGTCTTTCGGTATCAACGACGGTCCGTTCGCCGGTCGCGAAGGCACCCACGTGACCTCGAGCAAGCTGCGCCAGCGGCTGATGAAGGAGGCGCGTGGCAACGTTTCGATCCGCGTCGAGCCGACCGAGGCACCCGATACCTTGCAGGTGATCGGTCGCGGTGAGCTGCAGCTCGCGATCTTGATCGAGATGATGCGGCGGGAAGGCTATGAGCTGGTGGTCGGCAAGCCCGAGGTGGTGACGCGTGACATCGAGGGTCGCTTGTGCGAGCCCATGGAGCGACTGTGGATCGATTGCCCCGAGGAGCACGTCGGCGCGGTGACCCAGGCGCTCGGTCCCCGCCGCGGTCGGATGACCGAGGTGCATGGCGCGGGCAGCGGCCGGGTACGTGTGAGCTATCGCCTGCCGGCACGCGGGCTGATCGGATTTCGCACCGAGCTGCTGACCGAGACCCGCGGCACCGGTATCATGAACCACATCTTCGACGGCTGGGAGCCGTGGCAAGGCGCGATTCCGCACCGGGCCTCCGGTTCCCTGGTGGCCGACCGGAGCGGGCGGGTGACGGCCTACGCCATCGAGCAGCTTCAGCCGCGCGGTACGCTGATGGTCGGGCCGGGCGCTGAGGTCTACGAGGGCATGATCATCGGCGAGCACGTCCGCTCCAGCGATCTCGACGTCAACATCACGCGCGAGAAACGGCTGACCAACATGCGCTCTTCGACCGGCGACGAGCTCGAGCGCCTGGCGCTACCCAAACGCCTCAGCCTCGAGCAGTCGCTGGAGTTCATCAAGGGCGACGAGGCGCTCGAGGTCACGCCCGCTGCCTACCGTTTGCGAAAACGCACGCTCGGTGTCACGGCGCGCCGGGTGCACGCCAAACGCGCTGCACGGCCGGCGAGCTGAGCGCGCAGCGCCGCGGGCCGTTCGCGGCGCCGCGGCCTGGCCTGTGCCCGTGGCCAGCATTGATGACAGAATCGGCGTATGGCGCACGCCAAAAGCCCGCAATCCGCGCTCCAGGACCGCTTCTTGCCCGAGGGCATCTGCTTCGGTTGCGGTGCAGCCAACGCGCTGGGATTGCGCATCAAGAGCTTTCCGGCCGGCGATGCGCCGGAGGCCGAGATCGAAGCCACCTGGACACCGCGGCCGGAGCATCAGGCCTTCCCGGGCGTGCTCAACGGTGGCATCATCGGCGCACTGCTCGACTGCCACGGCAACTGGACCGCCGGCTGGTACCTGATGCGCAGCGCCGGCGCTGCGGAGCCACCGCCGACCGTGACCATGGATTTTCACGTCACGCTGCGCCGGCCGACGCCGGTCGACGGCCCGCTCCAGCTCAGCGCGCGCGCGGTTGCGCGCGAAGGTGATCGCGTGCGGGTCGAGGCCGAGCTCAACGCCGGAGGCAAGGTCACCGCCACCATGGTGGCCCACTTTGTCGCTGTCGGCCCTGGCCACCCAGCCTTCGCCGCGCGGGCGAAGGCGAGCGTATGAAAGAGGAGCGCACGATGCGACGCAGAGCCCCCGAGATCCTCGCCCCTGGCCGTCATCCGACCCCGCCGAGGCGCCTCGACCTTTGCCGCGGCCAGGGCGGCGACCGCGTCGGCGCGCGGGTGTCCAGGCCGTGAGCGCCGAGCAGGAGAGCCCGGCGCTGCGCGGGGCGCATGCCGTGGTCGGGCTGCTGATCCTGGGCGCGGCTGCCTGGCTGTCGCTCGGGGCGGCGCGCCCCCCCGAGCCGCTTCCGGCGGACGCACCAGCGGTGCTCTTTTCCGCTCAGCGGGCCGTGGCGCACGTCGAACGTCTGGCCGCCACGTCGCGGCCTTCGGGCACCATGCGCCACGCTGCGGCCCGGGAGGAGATTCTCGCCCAGCTCGCAGAGCTCGGCCTGCGCCCCCAGGTGCAGCGGACGACGGTGGCGCTTCAGGCGCCGGGGCGGCGGGTGCGGGCCGCTGCGGTGGCCAACGTGGTGGCCCGGCTGCCCGGACGCGAGTCGGGTCCGGCCGTGCTGCTGATGGCCCACTACGACAGCCGGCCGACAGCGCCCGGCGCAGCGGACGACGCGGCCGGGGTCGCGGCGGTGCTCGAGACGGTGCGCGCGCTGCGGGCGCGTCCGGTGGCGCGACGCGATGTGATCGTGCTGCTCACCGACGGTGAGGAAGCCGGCCTGATGGGCGCGCGGGCATTCGTGGCCGAGCATCCCTGGCGGCGCGATGTCGGGGTGGTGATCAATCTCGAGGCGCGTGGCCAGCGGGGTCCGGCGATCATGTTTGAGACCATTGGTCCGGCCGATGCGCCGCTGATCGCCGCGCTGGCCGCGAGCGGCGCGCGGCCGCTGGCCAACAGCCTGACCAGCGAGGTCTACCGGCGGCTGCCCAACGACACGGACTTGACCATCTTCGCCCGCGCCCAGGTGCCGGGGTTCAACCTCGCCTTCATCGGCGGACTGCCGGCCTACCACACCGCGCTCGACCGGCCTGCCGGGCTCAGCCGGCGCAGCTTGCAGCAGATCGGCGACAGCGCCCTGGCGCTGGCGGCGCAGTTGGCCGAACAGCCGCTCGAGGCTGGCGCTGGCGGGCATGAGGTGTACTTCAACCCCCTCGGCACCCACCTCCTCACCTACCCGCGCGGGCTCGCCTTGCCGCTGGCGCTGGTGGCGGTCGCGCTGTGGTTGGTCGCATCGCTGGCTGTTCATCGCAGCGGCGACGGCGGGCTCGGGTCGTTGCTGGGCGGTGCAGCGTTGTCACTGGCTGCCGGGCTGGTGTTGGCGCTTGTGGCGCAGGCTGGATGGTGGCTGCTCGCGCACCTCGTCCCGGGCCTGGTGCGCGGTCCCTATGGCATCCCGTACGACGGCGGTCCGATCGCGCTCGGATTGCTGCTCGCCGCGGCTGCGGCCGCGCTTTGGGTGCTCGGCCGCGGCATGGGGGCGCGTTCGCCGCTGGCGCTTTTGCCGGGCCTGCTGGTGCCCTGGGTGCTGGGCGCTTTGGCCACGGGCTTGCTGTGGCCGGGTGCCAGCTTCCTGTTTGCCTGGCCGCTGCTGAGCGCCGCGTTGTGCACCTTGCTCGGGGCTTGGTGGCGTGGGGGACCGGCGCGGCTGGCCTGGTTGCTGACCCTCGGCGCACTTCCTGCCGTGATCTTGTTCGGGCCGCTTCTGGCGCTCTTGCGCGATGCCTTGACCGTTCATGCCATGGCCACGCTGGGTGTCATGACCCTCTTCCCGGTGCTGCTCGCAGCACCGCTTCTGGCGCCGCTCGTTCGCCGCTGGCGTGGCCTGCCGGGCTTCCTGCTGCTGTTCGCGCTGGCGCTCTTGGCCTACCTCGCGATCGACGATCTGCGGAGCGCCCAACGCCCGGCGGTCGATACGCTGGCCTACCGCCTCGACGCGGACCGTGGCGAGGCGCATTGGCTGTCGTTTGACCGCCGGCCGGATGCCTGGACCGCGAGCGTGCTCGGCGCGACGCCCGAACGGGTTCGAGCCCCTTTCCCGGTCGCAGGCGGCACGGTCTTGCGCGCGCCGGCGCCCGCGGTGGCGCTGGCGCCACCGCGCATCCAGCCGATCGCGGTGGAGCCCGGCTTATTGCGCGTTCGCCTGGTGTCGCCACGCCGCGCGCCAGCGGCCTGGATCGAGGCGCGGCCAGCGACCGCGGCGGACGAGATCCACGCGGTGTGGGTGGGCGATCAACGTTTCGAGCCCGGTGGTGATGCTGGCGCACCAGCTCGCATCCGGATCACCAGCCTGCCAGCCACCGGCTTGGTGCTCGGCTTCGAGCACAGCGGTGCGCTGGCGCTGCGGGTGGCCGACCAGAGCTACAAGCTGCCCACCGACGCCGGCCTCGAGGCCCGTTCACCCGAGCGCATCGCGGTTCCCGCGTGGTTGACCGACTCGAGCCTGGTGGTGGTCGAGCAGCGCTTCGACGCGCAGGACATGGCGACGGAGAAAGAGCGAGAGGAGTAGCCCGGGTGGGTCGGGGGATCTACGAGCCGACGTCGACCGCGCCGCCGACGAACGAGGTCTCGCCAGCGAGGTCGTCGTGGACCCCGATGGCCAGTCTGTGGATCCCCCTTTTCATCCGCAGCTCGACGGCGAAGACGTAGTTTTTCTCGCGCGCGGTATCGATTTCGGCATCGGGAATCGCCAGGTCGAGGGGGGTGACGGTGACCGGCGAGACCGCGCCGTCATCGTCCTTCACCGCCACCGACACCCGCAGCTTGCCCTGGTGCACTTGCTCGCGCGGCAAGAGCGCGAGGGCGCCGATCGGAATGCGAACCTCGATCGGGACCAGGTAGCGTCCGTCGTCATCGGCATGCGGCTGGCCAGCCACGATGCGCAGCCCGAGGGCGTTGTCCCCCAGACCGAAACGCAGAGCAGCCAGGGTGGCCTCGCTCAAGCGTTCCTTGGGGGGTTTGTCCCGGTAGCCATCGCGGTGACGAACCGTGAGGCCCTTTCGCCCGACCTTGATCTCGACCCGGTGGTACCGGCCGGCGACGTCGTGCGTTGGCACATAACCCAAAGAGTAGTAGTTTGCGAAGTCTTCGGCGACACGCTCGAGCGCTCCATCGATGTTGTTGGTGCCGAGTGCGGCCAGGCCACCTGTGTCACGCGCCATCATTTCCAGCGAGGCCTCATGGCTGGCGTCGTAGACCGTTTCGATCTCGATCAGCGAGCCATCGTTCGAGCGTGATTCGGCGGAGAGCGAGCCATGGGAGGTCAGACCCTTGGCCTGGAGGGTGTAGAAGGTGACACGGTTGGTGTTGGCGTCGAAGGTCAGGTTGCGGATCAGCCTGCGGGCACGAAAGCGCGCGGCCGCCAGCTCACCGCCGGTCCGGTCCGGATAGCGCAGGTCGAGCAGGTAGTAGAGATCCTCGGCGGTGGTCATGGGAAAGCCATCGCTGACGTAGAGCACGGCCTTTCTTCCCGGCAGGCCGGCGAGCGCTTCCACCTGCTCCTCGAGAGCCTTGACGGTTTGTCGTACCTCGAAGAAGCGGGCGTTGGCATAGCTTTCGACGTGACCTTCCGCTTCGAAGGAATCGCGCACCTGATCGAGCCGGCGGATGACGTCGCGCCGTTCGGTCTGGGCCTGCACCCCCCAGCCGGTTTGCTCCTCGAGATCGAGCAGCGCGGACTCCACCAGCCGGTGGTCGGCGGTCAGCGGCTGGCGCAAATGCAGCGCGCGGTCGAAGCTGACCACCATGGCGCGGTCGCCACCGTGAAGCACCGATCGCAGGAAGCCGACCGCCTGGCGCAGCACGCGGTTGCGGTTGAAGGGTTGAATAAAAAGGTTGTCGACGTAAACGATCAAGGTCAGGCGTTGTTGCTCGGGGATCTCGATCTCATCGAGCGTGGCCGCCGGACCGGACGGCGCAACATCCATCGGTCGCAGCGTTTCGAGGGCCTGCACACGTCCCGCGGCCACGGCGTAGAAGTTGCTCACCGGAATCCGCCGGCCGTCCTCGTAGATCTCGAAGTCGTCGCGCGTGAGGCCATGAACAGGCTGACCTTTCTTGTCGGTAACATACACTTCAATATTTACTACAGTTAAATCTATGGCATCAAAAAAGATTTCTTGCGGTGCGTCTTTGCCCGCTGGAGTGGCGGCAGGGTCCTCAGCCCGGGCCCGGGCGCTGGCGAAGATCAGGGCCCCGAAGCCGAGGGCCACGACCGCCGAGCGGTGTCTCTTTCTGCCGCTTCGCCGTCCGCTCACGGGCCGGTGCTCCGCCGCCGGCCGCCACCATCGATGCGGCGGTTGCCGACCAGCACGCGCTGCTGGATGAAGGACTTGCTGCCCGAAACCTCGTCCCACACGCCGATCGCGATGGTCGCGGTACCCGGGCGCACGGCGAAGGTGCGGCCATAGCCGATATCTTGATCGTGGGCCTGTGCTGCTTGCGCTCGGGTGAGCGACAGCGGGTAGGGCTCTTGGTGCAGATCGGAGACACGACCCTTCTCGTCGCGCACGGCCACGAAAATCTGTAGCCGCCCTTCGCGCTGGTCGCCGCTAGGCAGCAAGGTCAGCGCGCGGAAGGGAATGCGCACCATCAGCGGCAGCTCGTAGTTCTTCTTGCGCTTCTTGGCCTTGCCGAAGGCGACCGCGATCTGTAGCGGGTTGTCGTTGGCCTCGAGGAACAACGAGGAAAGCGTGCGGTCGGCCATGCGCTCGATCTCGGGCTTGTCTTGAAACCCGCTGCGGTGGCGCACGTGGTAGTCGGGGTGACGCACCACCACCTCGAGCTGGTGAAAGGATCCATCACCGCCCTCCGGCAGGGTAAAGCCGAGCGAGTAGAAGGTGTCGAAGGCGCTGCTGGCAGTGGTCAGCGCCTGATCGAAGTTGAAGGTGTTGAGGATGGTGGCGCCGCCGGTGGCTTCGGCAAGATCGATCAGCGGCTCTTGCAGGCTCGCCTCGCGCAGGCCGGCAAGCACAGTGTTGCCCGCAGGTCCGCCCGCCTGGTTGCCGAACTCCGCCGACAGCCGACCTTCGCCACGTGGTCCGCGCGCATCGATCGGGTAAAAGGTCACCTGCTGGGCATTGGCCTCGCGGATGACGTCGTTGAAGAGCTGTCCTTGATCCTCGCGCAGGGCCTCGATGGTCGGGTCGATGACCGGCTCGCCGAGGCTGCCGGCCGAAAACAGATCGGCCATCACCTGGTAGAGCTCCTCGCCCGGCCGCGCCGGCAGGCCGTCGCTGACATAGACCAATGCCTTTCGGCCCGGCAGGCCGGCGAGTGCGCGCAGCGTCTCGCGCAGCGCCTTGGTGGTCAGGCGCATCTCGCTGCGCCGTTCCTGTACGTAGCTGCGGATGGCGCTATAGGCATTGGACACACCATCGATCGGGATCGACAGCGGGTCGCGGCTGTTGTTGTCTTGGGCGGACTCGGCCATGCGACTGAGGATCCGCCGTCGCTCGAGGTCGTCGATCTGGCGACGAGTGGCAGCCTTGCCCAGGCGGTCGAGGGCGTCGAGGATGCGGGTCGGTTCGCGGGTGAGGGGCTGCTCCACCTTGACCGAGCCGCCGTAGCCGACCAGCATGATGTTGTCGCCCTGGTGGGCACGCTCGACCAGAAAGCTGCGCATGTCCGCGAGCACTCGCTTGCGGTTGTCCGGCCGTAGGTTTGTGTGGTCGATATAAACGATCAGGTTGAGCTGTTGATCGTTGGGCAGAAAGGGATCCTGGGTGCTCGGCAACGGTCTCAGCGGCCGGTTGAGGGCGGCGAGATTCTCCTGCAATCGGTCGGGTCGGGTGGCGGCGTAGAAGTTCGAGATCTCGACTGGCTGGCCGTCTTCGAGCAGCACGAAGTCATCGGAGGTCAGCCCCGAGACCGGGTTGCCGTCGGCGTCGGTGACATAGACCTCGACGTTGACCACGCTGACGTCGACCTTGCCGAGAAAAAGAGCCGAGGGTGGCTGAGGCTCCTGGCGGTCTGGGTTTTGGCCGGCGACCGGCACCGCGAGCACCAACGCCAAGCAGAGCCCGAGAATCAGCACACGGCGATGGGAGAGGGCGCGGGGGGTAGGGTCTGTGGTCGCTTTCATGTCGCACCTCGGTCGGGTTCTGGAATCTCAACTGCGTCCTGCCGGAGTCGGCTCGCCAGTCGCGCCGCCGAGGGTGGCGGCGACGATCTCCTCTCCTGAGTACGCGGCCCAGGGTTTACCGGCTTCGAAGCGGTGCAAGCGCGCGCGCAAGCGTCCGGCGCGCGGATCGTCGCCGGCCTGCTCGGCCTCGTGAACGAGTTGGCGTTGGAGGCTGGCCGCATCTTGATAGCGGCCGGCTGCGGCGAGCGCCATGGCGAAGGTTTCACGCACGCTGGTCTCGCCGTGGGTCTTCATCAAGCGACCCGCGAGTTCGAGGGCGAGTGGGCCGTCGCGCACACCGGGATCCGGGCTGGTGGCCAGCAGCCGGGCTTGCACATGCGCCAGCCCGGCATCGAGCGGAAAGATCTGCAAGGCATCTTGCAGGCGCTCGCGCGCCCGGCCGAAACGGCCGCTGAGCAGCAGCACGGTGATCTCGCCGCGCCGCGCACCCGCGTGCTCGGGCAGCGCGTCGGCGACCGCGCGGAATTCCCGCAGCGCGTCGTCGAGGTAGCCGAGATGCCCGAGGACCTGGGCCAGCTCGAAGCGCAGGCCATGACGCTCGGGCGCGAGCTCGAGGGCTTGGTCGAAGCGGCTGAGCGCAGACTCGTACTCACCACGCGCCATGCGGGCATGCGCGTCCTCGACCAGCAAGCGCAGATGCTTGGTGGTGTCGCCGGCCCCGGCCAGGCGCGCGGCCGCGGCACGCTCGGCGTCCGCCGCTGCCGGCTCGCCGAGGAAGGTGAGCGCCTGGGCAAAGCGCAGGTGCAACGCCGGGTCGTCGGGCGTGGCGGCGATCGCGCGCTCGAAATCCGCGCGCGCGCGCGCGCCTTGGCCGAGGTTGACCAGCAGCGTGGCCCGCTTGATCAAGAGCGCGGGGGCGGGGCTCTCTCGGTCTCGGATCACCTGATCGTAAAGCGCCAGTGCGTCTGACAAACGGCCGCTACGCGCGAGCGCGTTGGCCAGCGGTTCGCGGACTTCCTGGTGCGCCGGATCGATGCGTAGGACCCGCCGAAAGTGCTCGATCGCCTCCAGGTCCCGGCCAGCGAGCACCAGCATGCCAGCGAGTGTGCGCTCGAGGTCGGCGCGTTTGCGCGTCGCGGTCGCGTCGCCGGCTTGGGGCGGGCGGGCGATACCGCGCTCGAGGTGGCCGATCGCCGCATCGACGTCACCCAGGCGCTCGACCGCCACCGCCAGGCCGCGGTAGGCGTCGAGCGTCTCGGGATCACGGTCGATCGCGGTTTGGTAGGCGCCGGCCGCTGCTGCCCAATCGCCGTCTTCCATCGCCTCCGCCGCTTGCACCATGAACAGTTGGGCGCTCTTTCCGAGTGCCCCCAGGCCGCCGATCAGCGGATCGACGATGCGAACCGGAACGTCACCGCGGCGATCGAGGTGTTGGCGCGCGCGCGCGCGATCGCCGAGCTTGCGGTAGGCCTGGCTGAGCGCATATTCGAGGCTGGTGGCCTTGGGCGCGCGTGCCAGCGCGCGCTCGAAGAAGTGGATCGCCCGCTCCGTATCGCCTTGCGCCTGGGCGATCTTGCCGAGCCCTTCTAGCGCGGCGGCGTTGTCGTCATCGGCCAACGGTGCGAACAGCACGCGGGCCTGCTCAAGGTTGCCGCGCTCGAGCTCGACCCGGCCGAGACGCAGGGTGGCAGGCCGCAGGCCAGGCTCGCGCGCGAGCGTTTGCTGGTAGCCGCGTGCGGCCACATCGAGGTCGCCGCGCAACTGCGCCAAGTAGGCCAGCAAGTAGTGCCAGCGGGCGGCAGACGGTTCGAGCGCCCGGGCATTGGCGAAGGCCACCGCGGCAGACTCGATGAAATCGTAGATCAGATACACCGAGCCGAGATCGCCGTAGGCGCGTGCCAGCTCGGGGGTAGGTGTTTGCGGGTCTGCGCGCAGCGTGGCGAGCTTGGTCTTGAGTGCTGCCACCTGATCGCGGGCTGCGGGAGCGGCGGCGGAGAGATCGGGGGGCGGGATCTCGCTCAGCTTGTCATGCTGTGTCTCGGCGCCGGCCTCGGCGCCGGCCGCGGCGCCGGCGGATGGTGCCGGTGGCGCCGCGGGCTGCGCGCAGCCGAAGGCGACGACCATCAGGCCGAACAAGCTGCTAGCTGGGCGTCGTTTCATGAAAAAAGACGCTAGCACAGGACGAACAGTCCTCTTCGCGAGGCGAGCGGGTTCGAGACCCTGCGTGCGGGCCATGCGCAACAGGCTCCTGGTATGGAACGACCGCTTGTCAAGGCACTGACGGCCCCATTGCGTTTCTGGATCTCCGCGGGTGCGCTGGTGTCTCAAACGCAGCGCAGCGGCGGCGCCGGGGCTTCTCGACAACGAGTCACTCTGATACTCGCGGATTACGCCAGGGCGCAGAGCCGCAGGACCGCTCTTCGTCGGGAGGAGACGCCGTCTAGGATCGCGAGTCGCCGAGCAAGCTCGGTGTCGCATAGGAGCCTCGCGGATCCTTCCAACGGGGGACGGCGCCAGCCGCTGAGCCAAGATCAAGAGAGAATTCCTTCGG
>Ga0114931_10001885_pt1 | contig 26711 bp, 28 predicted proteins | sample 2SBtaG_FD_89579 | JGI IMG/M metagenome (GOLD analysis project Ga0114931, IMG submission 89579) | Deep subsurface microbial communities from Kolumbo volcano to uncover new lineages of life (NeLLi) - 2SBTROV14_V59a metaG | ecosystem: Environmental > Aquatic > Marine > Volcanic | place: Kolumbo... | reverse complement strand
CGAGTCATTTCCATTACCGACTTCGTTTCTATTTCGAAGTTTCCTATCGATCTCCACTCCCTCTTGCCATTCGATACACAAAGGACGGACCATGAAAAAATTCGCGGCCATTCTACTCGGACTGTCGCTGCTGAGTACTTCCACGGGATGCTATTACGGTTGGCCTTTCGGCTACGGATATTACCAGGGCGGTAATAATTTTGGCGGTCCCTACAACCAATACGGCGTTCCCCAAGGAACGCCCCAGGGAACCTTCAATCCGCCACCCACGGTTGTCCCCCAATCAAGTTTCTATCAACCGTACAATGGGTTTCAATCTGCGATGAATCCCGTCTTCGCGCCGCCTGTGATGGCGTTCGGTCCGACGATGTTTCAGACGAATCCCAATCGCGTGGCAACCGGTCCGATGGAATCTTTGCCAACTTATTGATTCCCAGATTCCGCGATACAAAACACCCCAACATCTTCCTGCGGTTTATTTGTGGGAAGATGTTTTCGTTGTTACATGTCTCGATGAGTGAATCGCTTCCCTCGACTGTGGAATCCGTCGCACCTATAATCGTCTGCTGTCAATTTGCCCCTTTCCGAACAATACGATTGATCTTCTCGCATGGAAATCGTTCATTATCCCCATCCCGCTTTGCGCTGGAAATCGAAACCGATTTTGGAAATCGGCTCCGAATTGCGTTCCACCGTGGCAAAGATGTTCGAACTGATGTACGAAGCCAAGGGAATTGGATTGGCGGCGAATCAGGTTGCTCTTCCTTGGAGATTTTTTATTATTAACGTCACAGGTGAAGCGAACCCTGAAGAGGAATTCGTCTTCATCAACCCCGAGATCAAAAGCAGAAAAGGCAGCGTGGAAGGCGAAGAGGGTTGTCTCAGCCTGCCGGAAACTTTTGGGCAGGTGCGTCGTGCAGAAGAAATTGTGGTGGAAGCCTTCGATCTCAAAGGACATGGATTTGAAATGGAGTTGGAAGAACTTCCAGGACGAGTCGTCCAACACGAGACCGACCATCTCGACGGTGTGATATTCCCAGACCGGATGACGGAAATGGCTTTGAAGGAAATCGAGGCGGACCTCGCGGACTTCGAGGATGTTTTTCGTCGCAAGCAGAAACGAGGCGAAATTCCCTCGGACGATGACTTGAAGAAAACGCTTCGTGACCTCGAACTGTCAATGTGAGTTTCGCAAAGATTCTCGGAATCTTGGAGATTCCGGGAATCTGAAACAACCTTGCAATCTTCATGGTGCCTGCTTGATGGAATCACAAAACAAACCTCTACGACTGGTGATGATGGGAACGGGGCATTTTGCGCTGCCTGCTTTTCGCAGTCTGTACGATTCGCCGCATGAAGTGGTTGGGATTTTTACGCAACCGGATCGTCTTGGAAAAGGACATCACCAGCATCGTCATCCGCTGAAAGAGCTAGCCGAGGAAAACAAGACTCCGGTGTTCCAGCCACAGAATGTCAACTCTCCCGAATCGTTGAGCAGGTTGCGTGCTCTCGATGCGGACTTATGTGTGGTTGCTGCCTACGGACAGATTCTTTCTGCGGAATTACTCGAAATTCCCAAGTTGGGGGCGATCAATCTTCATGCTTCGTTGTTGCCCAAATACCGGGGTGCCGCACCGGTTCTTTATGCGATTTTGAACGGCGAAACCGAAACCGGAATCACGATTTTCCAGATCGAACCAAAACTCGATGCCGGTCCTATTCTCGACGTGGAAAAGACGATGATTCTTCCCAAAGAAACGACCGGTGAACTGACCGAACGATTAAGCCATCAGGCCGTCCCGGTTTTGCAGCGTGTCCTGGAAGGGTTTCGCAAGGGAACTCTGCGGAAAACGATTCAAAAAACCGACCGGGTTACCAAAGCACCTTCGCTGAAAAAATCGGCAGGAATCATCGACTGGTCGAAGACGGCAAAGGAAATCGCATGTCACATAAGAGCGATGCAGCCCTGGCCGAATCCCTTCACGTTTTTGAATCTGAGCGACGGCAGACAATTACGTGCGATTATCTCTGATGTGGAGGTCTGCGCTGAGGAGATTCTGGAAGATTCGACCGGTCGGGAACTCGGCACCATCACGAAGTGCGATGGGAAAAACCTTCTCGTGCAAACCGGAGAAGGACAGTTACAAATACTCGAACTCAAACCCGAAGGGAAACCCTCGATGCCGATTGCCAGTTTTTTGAACGGTTATGCTCTCGAAGCAGGAGACCGGTTCGGAAAATAGCAAGCCACGAATTCCGATTCCCCATGCGAGACTTTTTCGCCAGACACCGTCGCCTCATCCTTGGACTGGTACGACCACGATCCTCATTGAGGGGATCACGCTTTTTCTGCGGTATGTGACCGAATACACCGTCGCAGAGTTCAACGCGACCGATCCGCTGCTTGTTCTGCAGATGCACCACATGTTCTGGAGCGTGCCTTTGTTTTTGTTGTTGACTATTCCGATTGTGAGAAAAATCGACTGGTTGAAAGATGCGATATTGGGAATCGCGTTGGGATTGGTTTTCAGCGACCTGGCTCATCATTTCATCATGCTGCCAATTCTTGAAGATGGAAATATCGGCTGGCACTGGCCGTAAAAAAAGAGGACTGATCGGGCAGAGACAAAAACATCGCGTTGCCCGAATTCGCTCGCTCGGTTATGATTCCGCTATTCCTAGGTCAGGCTGTGCCTGACGTTTTGCCCCCCACTTCATTGGAATTTCGATAAGGAATTCTACTTGGACATCCGCGTCGGTTTGGGTCACGATACCCACCGCCTGAAACAGGGTAAACCTCTCGTCATCGGCGGTATTGCCATCGTCCACGATTGCGGTCCCGACAGCCATTCTGACGGCGATGTCCTTTTTCATGCTCTCACCGATGCACTTCTGGGAGCGGTGGCAGCGGGAGATATCGGCGAATGGTTTCCCGACAACGATCCCCAGTGGAAGGATGCGGATTCCGTCGTGTTTTTGCAAAAAGCGAAGGAAGAAATCGAACGGCGAGGTTACGCGATCGTCAACGTCGATTGCACTGTATTCGCAGAAACCCCCAAACTGAAACCGTATAAAAAACGAATCACCTCGAACCTGTCGGAAGTCTTGCAGCTTGACCGAGACAACATCAACGTCAAAGCCAAGACGGGAGAAAAAGTCGGCCCCATCGGTCTGGGCGAAGCCATCGCCGCCGATGCGGTCATTCTCGTTCAAAAATAACCTGTAAAATCCCCGGCATCTTTAAGATGCCGGGGATCTGGAGCACGAGGCAAGATGAGCCTGAAAGTTTACAACACGTTGAGCAGAGTAAAGGAACCGTTCGAAACCATCGAGCCGGGCAAAGTCAGCATGTATCTTTGCGGACCGACGGTCTACAAACCGGCTCACATCGGTCACATGGTGGGGCCGGTGATTTTCGACACTGTCAAACGCTACCTGTCTTACAGCGGTTATCAAGTCACCTGGGTGGTCAACATTACCGATGTGGACGACAAACTCATCAACCGAGCAAACGAAACCGACACCACCGTCGAAAAACTTGCCAGGGAGATGGCAGAGGACTACTTCGAAAATCTGGCATCGATGGGTGTCGATGGTGTCGATCATTTCCCCTACGCAACTGCTCACATTCACGAAATGCAAGATATGATTCAGTCGCTTGTCGACTCCGGCTGCGCCTACCCGATGGAAGGAGACGTCTATTTCGAAACTTCCAAAGACGAAGATTACGGCAAACTCAGCCATCGCAGTATCGACGAGATGATGTCCGGAACGCGGGTGGAAGCGAACGATCGGAAACATCACCCCGCCGATTTTGCCCTCTGGAAAAAGTCGAAACCGGATGAACCCGCCTGGGACAGCCCCTGGGGTCCGGGGCGACCGGGCTGGCATATCGAATGCTCAGCCATGAGCCGCAAAATCCTTGGCGAATCGATCGACATTCACGGCGGCGGTCTCGACCTGATGTTTCCACATCACGAAAACGAACTCGCACAATCCGAATCGTGCCACGGGAAACCGTTTGCGAAATACTGGATGCACAACGGCTTGATGCAGGCAGGGAAGTCTGCCGGCAAACTGGGGGGCGACCACGACCGGCACGGCGACATGGTCGAAAACATGCAAGCCCAGGAAGCGAACAAACTCGCCGGCTCCAAAGGTGCAGACTCCGTCAAGTTGTTATTCGAAAAATTCGCGCCGGAAACCGTTCGCTTCTTTCTACTATCAACACATTACCGAAGCCCAATGGAATTCAGCGATCGACTGCTCGCAGAATCCGAAAAGAGCCTCGACGGATTTTATCGTCTGTTTGAAATGTTCGAACGGATTACAGGAACCGATTTTTATGCGCTGGAAGTTTCCGGCAAACGGGAAACCGGCATCGATTTGAAAAAAGCACCCGCAGAAAGTTACGAAGAACTGCGACAATTTCATCAACGATTCATAGAAACGATGGACGACGATTTTAACACGGGAGGAGCGGTCGGTATCCTCTTCGAACTGCGAAAGTGGATTAACGGTTACATCACGCAAAACGAACTCGATAAGGTTGCCGCCGCGTCAGACGAAAACAACGTCGTTCTCTCCGACAGCATGAAGTTACTGAAAGAACTCGCACAAATTCTGGGTGTGTTTCGAAAACCACTGGAAGATTCCGTAGGTGGGGACGACGAATTTGTAGACAAGTTGATGCAACTGGTTATTGAACTGCGTGAAACGATGAGAAAAGAAAAAAACTTCGCGATGTCGGATTTCATTCGAGATCGGCTGACCCAACTCAACGTCACATTGGAAGATCGCACCGAAGGAACCGGTTGGCGTCGCGACTGAATCACAAGATCCCCGGAATCTCACAGATTCCGGGGATCTAAGAGATTCCTGGGATCTGCAACGAGAGAAGCATGGAAGAACATTCCGAACAACTGAAGCTGAAACGCTATCTCGGTGTCGATCCGGGTTTGAACCGCACCGGTTATGCGATTCTGGAACGTTCTTTGAAGGGACCGGTTCTGCTGGAAGGCGGGGTCATCCGTTCGACCAAGGGAGAAACCCTCACACATCGGGTTCATGAAATCGCTGTTGGAATTCGTGAAGTTTTTGAGGAATTCCATCCGCAAATGATGGGGGTCGAACAAGTTTATGCCTTGGTAAAAAATCCCCAATCCGCAGTGTTAATGGCACACGCAAGGGGAGTGATTCTGGCCGCTGCTGCCGAGTTTGAAGTCCCGGTGCTTCATTTCTCGCCAACGCAAGTGAAACGCATTTTGACCGGAAGCGGAAAAGCTTCCAAGGAGCAAATGCAGTACGCCGTTAAAAACGAATTTGGATTGGAAGAAATCCCGGAACCGCATGATGTCGCCGACGCTTCCGCCATCGCACTTTGTCTGTATCACAACGTCCGCTTTGCCGCTTGAAGTGACAAAGTATGCACAAGACGACCGGTGTGTCCCGTAACCCAATTCGCGGCGCTTGAGTGTGCCGTTCTTAAAAAGAAAAAAAATGCTCCTGCGTGTGCGAAGCATGTTTCTTCGCTTCCCAAGGAAAAATGATTCGCATCAGAACGTGTTGGGGGTGTTTCCCGCATGGTGTCTTCGATCGTCGCAAATTGTAATCAATTTCATCAAGAGACAATTGCAGATCGGACGATTCGACAATGAGGACATTCGATAGGATCGTTATTTTTATAACTGCCCGGGGAAATCACGGATGAAAATTCTGGCTGTTGAAGGTATTCTTCTCGTTTCACTTTTTGGTATCACGGGTTGCCAGTGCCATACCTGGGGAGACCGTTATAGCGACCTGATCGACGACATCAGCGATTATAAAGCGGAATGGGACGGCCTCTACAACCCCTGCTTCGATATCTCCCGACTGGGAAAACCGGATTGGTGCCATTGCAAATGGAATCGGCTGTTTTGTCCCCATGCCTGCGAAACAACGGGCTACTGTTCTCAATGCGATGCTGAGATCATTGAAGAACCGCCTGTGGAATTACCGCAAGGAGAATTGGAATTACCGCAAGGAGAATTGCAAGCGAATCCACCGCAAAAAACCAGGATTCCGCCAGCTCTCCCACTGGAAAGACCACCCGCACCCGGGAAGCTCAGACAGTCAAAACCAACGAAAATCGAACTCCCACTGGAACTTCCACCCAAACCCTGGAAGAAAGCACCAGGCCGCGAGGAGACGTTCGAAGAGTAACCACAGTTTTCGGCTCTCAGACGTTCTGCGAAGCACTCTTCCAATCGAAAGAGATTCCAATATGAAATTTCTGACTCATGCAATCGCGCTCTCGACCTGTTTGACAATTTTGTTTCTGGAGATTGGGTCGGTTGATGCTCAACAAATCGAGCATGCAGATTTGAAGAAAGAGAAAAAAGAAGAATCGTCTACAATTGCGACGTTCTCACAGTTGATGCACAAAGCGGGAGAGAGCATCCAAGTGACTTCTTTTCAGTCAGGAAAAGCGAAGTCGCCCCGTCAAAAAATGAAGGAATTGCGGAAGAATGTCAAAGTTGTCAAGAAAGGATCTTCCAACCGGAACGCACAAAAAATATCGCGGAATCTCTTACCACTGGATCGACTGAACGAAGAAGATCGCAAAGAAGTCGAACAGATTCTCAAAAACACCAGCTTCTTTCGCGAAACGGAAACTCTCAAATTCGAAGTCGATCCCAAAGCGTATTTGTATTTTGTCTGGAACCCGGAAATGACCGTGGAAATCTGGAAGGCAATGGGTATCTCGGAATTTCGCATGAAACCGACCGGGAAGGGGAAATATCGCGCGGATACTGGCGACGGTTCTTCGGGAAATTTGCGAATCCTTTATCGAGGGCAATATCATAACGTCGTTTTGGGAGAAGGCGTTTATAAAAACGCGTTTCTTCCCAAGGCTATTCGGGCGAAAGTGCTGATTCACATGCAAACGCAATTCTCCCGCAATCAGCAGGGCAAAACGTTTGCAACGCATCGCGTTTTCATGCATGTGGTGTTTCCGTCCTCGGTGGTAGAAACCGCATCGAAAATTCTCGAACCGTTAAGTAAAGTGATCGCCGATCAAAATTTTCGCGATATTTCGTTGTTCGCTTATCTGATGTCGAAATCGATGACCAAACAACCGGGATGGATCGAACATCTTGCGAGAAGTATGAAAAATGTTCCTCAGAAAAAACAGGAACAGTTTCTCAAAGTGGCAGCACATGCTTACGTTGCTGCAAACAAAAAAACGACCGGGAAAGCCAGCCGAACCGCTTCGGGACAGTCTGTACGCAGATGACAAGAAACGTCACTCCTCGAACTGAAAAAAGTGTAGGGCTTTGTTGAAGAATCGTTTACAATAAGGGTTCTTCACTTCGCAATTGAAATTCCCCTGCAGATCGTTTGCCTCGACTTCTTATGAATGTTCCAGGAACAATTCGCTTCTCGATTTTAATATCGTTAATTGCTGCATCGACGGTGAGTGCTCAACAGAAGACGAACTCGCAATTCTCCGCTTACGATCGAATCTTGAAGAAGTGGGGGATCGAAGCGACCAATGACGGATTGTCGAAATACCTGAAAAACATGCTACCTGAAAGCCCTGCACGAAAAGAAGCCCGTCAATGGCTCCAACAATTAAGCGATAATCGATTCGAAATTCGAAGACAGGCAGCGAACAATTTGAGCGCGTCACCCTATATTTCGCGGAAGCTGTTGGAAGCAGCAGCCAAATCGAGTGTACCCGAATTGCGGAAACGTGCAAACGATATTTTGAAACTGAGAGGATCGACACCGAGACTCATCCCCTCGATCGTTTTCCGTAAAATTCGTGCGGATCGCATACCGGTTGCGGTTCCTCTTCTCTTGAAGGTCATTCCCTCTCTTCACGAACAATACCTGCATCACACCATCAGAAAGACGATTCTATTTGTCGCAAAACCTGACGACGCTACAATTTTTGTCGAGGCACTTTCGAATCCTCATGTCGAAGTGCGAATTGCTGCGGTGCAGGCTTTGGGAAAATTGAGGCTGAAAAATTCCAGCAAGAAACTTTCGGTTCTGCTGGCATCTGCCAATACCTCAGATCGCGAAAAAATCCGTATCGTTCGAACGCTGCTGAATTTCGGCGAGAGAAAAAGAATTCCTGATCTTGTCGGACTGCTCGTCTCGGACGAACTCCAAGTCAGAATTTACGCCTCGATGACATTAACCGATATCGCCGGAGATTCGTTGGGGTACGCTCCGTTCGATCCGGTCGAAGAAAGAAGGACCAGTTTCGAAAAATGGAAAGCCTGGGTGAAAAACAACCTGGACACGGTCGAACTCAATCTTCCTCTGCCTCCGCTCGAGCTAGGTATGGGACACTTAAACGGGAACACGCTTCTCGCGTTCGGTTACAAGAATAAAATCGCCGAGTACGATTCCGAAGGGAAAGAAATCTGGCAGTATAAAATTCGCGGTGCCTGGAGTGCCGAAAAACTGAAAAACGGTAACATTTTGCTCGCAGCCTATTACCTCGATAAAGTTCTCGAAGTCGATTCCAGCGGAAAAACGGTCTGGGAATATCCGATGCCCGGCTGCCTCAACGCCAGAAAATTGCGGAACGGCAACGTGCTGGTCGTCTCGTCTTCGGGACGCAAGGTTCGAGAAATCGATCCGAAAAGAAATGTCGTGGTCTGGGAGTATCTCACGAGCGCCAATTGCAGGGATGCCTCACGCCTGGCAAATGGTAACACGTTGGTCGCTTACGGAAACAATTTGGAAGAGATCACTCCCCAAGGAACAATATCCTGGAACTATGTGAAAAAAACGCAACCGTTCGGCCTTCACGCGCTCCCCAACGGAAACATTCTGATTGCCGATTTTGGTGTCTCAAGCAGATTGGGGAAACTGTCCTCCGGTCGCGTCATCGAAATCAACCGAAAAAAAGAAATCGTCTGGAGTTATTCGGACTTACAAGACGGCAGACGGTTTCGTCCTTCCGATGTCTTTCGTTTACCCAATGGCAACACACTGATCACCACTGAGAAAAGATTTTTAGAAGTCGATCCCAACGGGGTTGTTCTCTGGGAGAAATATGGCTGCCACTACGGTTCGGCGAGGAAGTGAAATAGGAAAAGATGCGTTTTTTTATTCGGTAGGCAGAAATTGCAGAACGAAGACCGAATTCCGTTTTTGAATCGTACTTGTTCCCAGAACCACAAAATGCCCTAATGGCGCATTGACGGACGTACTCAAGTGGCCGAGTGGGGTTGTGTGAATTTTTCCGCTTTCTGTTCGAGAATGCTTCTCTGCTCGAATTTGAATTTCCGCCATCTTTCGCTCTGATGAGGAATCCGAATTCATATTTCCTTCGAATTCCAAAGTGATTTCTTCGTCGGTACGAGAAGAACCGGAAATTTCAAAGTGGTCGTGCACAGCGATATTGATTAATGTTGCGACCCGGAGATCCCCAATTTTCAATTTTTCGAGTTCTTGCACAACGTCATTGAGTTCTTCAGGCAACTCTCCGCCTTTCTCGTCGCTCACCAGCCAATAGAGGCGGATGTTGGTCGCGGTGTGTTTCTCTCTATTTTCCGAAGCGATTCGGCTGTAGGTAGCCAGAAAAGATTCTAGTTCTTTGAGGGTTTTCTCGTTGGAGGTGGCGACAATTTTATTGCGTTCTTCATCGATGGCGATTTCGGCTCGATCGCCAAATGCCGTGTCGAGAATATGAGCGAACGTGTGATCCAGAACTCCACTTTCGACAGACAATATCTTCAAAACACGGGAAGGATCCTCTTTGTCCGCATCGGAGACAGGGACATCGATTTTTTCAATTAGTTCTGCGACGACTTTCAGATCTTCCTGCGCGCCCGAAATGATGATCGAGTTCGTCCGCTGATCGACTGCAAATCTGACCGGATTTTCAAAATTAGCTTCAAACTTACTAATGATATCGACGGCGAAATCGGCATCGGTATGTTTTAATGCAATAACATTGTAGAGAGTCTTTTTTTTCTGTTGTGGAGTTCCAAGTTGCAAAACAGTCGCGCTGGTTGTTAAAGGTAATACCGTCATTAGAATCGCTGCACAAAACAGTCGACTAATTTGATGCATGGTCATTCTCCTGAAAAAGATTATTGAATAATTGGGTTCTAAAAACGAAAGGGTTTTTTTCGAGAGATGTTTCTCTTTTTCTTTTTCCGAAGAGTTCGGGACCGACTGTGATCGGGATACAAAAACACCATCGTGATCTTTTTGTTTACGGTGGGATATAAAACCGCAATCGTTTTCTTCGGGTCTTTCAGTTTGATTTTCGCCACTGATTTCCGTGGATTGTAAAGTTTGTACTCGACGGATGAAGCATGATTCGTGATTCGATCTTCGTGAAGAGTCTCGAGGTTCTCGGTCGGTCGATTGCTTTTGAAAACGAGTATCGAAAAGAATCCCAGCAGCACGGTGACAGCGACCGTTAGCAATCCGCGAAAATAGAATTCTTTCTTGCGTTCTTTTCGAATATGGCTCGAAAAAACAGAATTCAAATTGGCGGGAATGACCACAGTTTCTGGAACTCGCGATAAAACGAGATCGAGATTTCGTTCGATCTCCACTTGTTCCGAACACGCATCGCAGCGTGGCAGATGCGATTCGAATTCTTTCTTCCGTTCTTCGTTCAATTCCTCGGCAAGATATCCATCGATATTCTGGCAGAGTCTTTCCTCGGCTGACAAGGTCATGTTATTCCTTCTGATTCCCGGTGTAATACGTTTTCATTTTCTCTCGCAATTGTTTTCTCCCCAGATGCAGATGCGATTTCACCGCATTGGGCGAAAGCCCCAGCGAAGTGGAAATTTCTTCGTGACTCATTCCTTCACAGGCACTGAAATACAAAACTTCTTTTTGTCTTGGAGGAAGTTCGTCGAGTAGACGAAGCGTGAGTTTCAACTCTTCCTGCAACTCGGCGTTGAAAGCCGGGTGACGATCGGTCAACGGTTCGGAACTCGGAGAAATCGTTTCGTGAGACGGAGTCCGTTTTTTCTGTCGAAGATGATCCCGACACAAATTGACTGCAATACGCAAAATCCAGGATCGCGCTGAAGTAAGGTCTTTGAGCGATTTCCGTTTTTTCCACGCGCGCATCAGTGTCTCCTGCGATAAATCCTCCGCAAGATGGACGTTTCCCGTCATCCGCAAAAGATATCTGTAAACGACCGGGATGTATTGCGAAATAATCTCATCCACGATTTGTTTCCGGATTCCTGTCACCCTTTCGATTCGGGTCTTCATGAAAGACGACGAAGAGCGAGCTTGGTCAAAGCAATAATGCGATTTTATAGTAAGTTTGATCAATTCGTAGCGGTTGTTTGCTTGTGGAGATAAAATTCCATCGGCAAAACGTCCCAAACTGTCTTAAATACACTTGGCGGGAATACAGGAACTCATCAAAATTAACCAGAGACAAAGCAAGACTAGCATGACGGCTGTCTTGCCCGGTAGTACATCGAATCACCAGACGCGAAAGAATCTTCAGTGACCGCCACAGTCGAATACACATTCGATGAACTCAAGGCATTCGGTCTCGACCCCAAAACCGTTCCTGCGCATGTCGCAATTATTATGGATGGCAACGGACGCTGGGCCAGGTCGCGCGGGTTGCCTCGCATCGAAGGACACCGTCGTGGTGTGAAGACCGTTCGTAAAATTGTCGAGGAATCTTCCAAATTGGGTATCGAACAGCTCACACTTTATTGTTTAAGCAGCGAGAACTGGAAACGACCCAAACGCGAACTCAATATGCTCATGCACCTGTTGGAACAATATGTGATCGAAGAACGCTCGGAGATCATGCGGCAGAATTTGCGATTCTCCATCATCGGTCGCAAAGAAGGACTCTCACAGAGTGTCCTCACGGAGGTCGAGAAGACGGTCGACTTCAGCCGAAATAACAGTGGAATGCGTTTGTGTCTTGCGATTAACTACGGAAGTCGTGCGGAAATTGTCGATGCCGTGAAAGAGATCGCCCTAAAAGCAAAGCAGGGCAAAATCGACATCGGAGACATCGACGAAACCACCATCGACGAGCATCTTTATACGGCAAGTATGACCGATCCCGATTTACTCATTCGTACTGCCGGCGAAATGCGGTTAAGCAATTACCTTTTATGGCAAGTCAGTTACGCCGAATTCTGGGTGACTCTGAAGTGCTGGCCCGAATTCGACACACGAGAGCTTGTGCTGGCACTCAAGGATTTTGCGGATCGCGATCGTCGCTTCGGCGGCTTAACAGAATGAAGGATTCATGCTCGGTTGGCGAATACTCATTTCGGCTGTTGTGATTCCCGCATTGATCGGCCTGTTCGTTCTCGATCACCGTTTGGGAAAAGAAGCGTATTGGCTTTTTGGGTTGTGTATTCTGCTGGTGTTTCGTAGCTGTTGGGAAATGACGCGACTACTGAAAACGCGGGCGTTCGATATCGATTATTTCACAACGGTGGGTTGTTCGTTGTTGATTTTGGGGGCGGGATGGCTTCCGCATCTTCGCGAATCCGAATTGTCGCTGATACACGAACCTCTCGCCTCGATTGCAATCGCCTTCACCTTATGTGTGATGATTCTGTTTCTGATTCAGGCGATGAAATACCGAACACCCGGCCGTAGTATGGAAACACTGGGGGCAGAACTGCTGACGGTTTCTTATATTGGATTGTTCTTGACAATGACTTCACAACTTCGCTGGATCGCCGGGGCACAAGCGGGATATCTTGTGTTGGGGTCGCTGTTGATTGCGGTCAAATGCGGCGATACCTCGGCTTATTTTCTGGGAAGGGCGTTCGGCAAAAAAAAGATGACACCCTACTTAAGCCCCGGTAAAACGTGGATGGGGGGATTGGGGGCGATTTTAGGTGCAGCTCTGGGAAGCTTGCTCTGGTTTTCTTTCGTCACACCAAATTTTGGGGACGGTTGGGAACCCCCCGCCTGGTACTGGTCGATTTTGTACGGCACGATTTTGGGAGTTGTGGGAATCGTCGGCGATTTGTGCGAATCGCTGATTAAACGGGATGTGGAAAAAAAAGATGCCGCCGAACTGATGCCCGGATTCGGCGGCGTGCTGGATTTACTCGACAGCGTGCTTTACACAGGACCGATGGCATTGGTGCTGTGGTTACTTCTGCCACTGAGGACATGGTGATCTCAGTTTCCGTTTCCGAACCGATGCTTCGTTTCCCTGCCGTGAATCGTGGCAATCACCTTCGTGACGGGTTTCACAGAACCATCCAACATCAAAACCTGAATACATCCTGGTGAGGGATTCTCAAATCATGGCGATTGGAATTCGGTTGTTAGTGGGGTTTGTCGTTTTCATGCGACTCGCCTTTACAGAGGCGGTCGCTGAAGATGATGTGCCAATTTATAGGGAGCATCAGGATCTTTCGTATTACATCGACTCAAACGGAACCAAACAGAAAATTCGTACCGTGGCCGATTGGTCGCGTCGTCGAACACACATTCTGCATCACATGCAAACCGTGATGGGAAAGCTTCCCAGGCCCAAACGACCGGTTCCGCTGGACATGAAAGTTCTGGAAACTGTGCATGAAGACGGCTACATCCGCAAGAAAATTTCGTATTGTACTGATTCCCAATCACGCCGGGTTCGCGCCTACCTGATGATCCCCGCGCCGGGTGCAACGAAAAAAAAGACACAATATCCCGCGATGCTGTGTCTGCATCAAACGGTCGCTATTGGCAAAAAAGAACCGGTCGGCTTGGGAGGCGAGGCGAATCTGCACTACGCTTTGCATCTTGTGAAGCGAGGATTCGTGACGCTTTCTCCCGATTATCCTTCTTTCGGAGAGTACGACTACGATTTCGATCCCAAAGACGGTTATGTCAGCGGCACGATGAAAGCCATCTACGACAACATCCGCGCCGTCGATTTGATGCAGACGTTAGCGGAAGTCGATGCAAAACGCATCGGGTGCATCGGTCATTCGTTGGGGGGGCACAATGCGATTTTCACAGCGGCGTTCGAACCTCGGATTAAGGTGATCGTTTCCAGTTGTGGGTTCACGCGGTTTCATAAGTATTATGAAGGAAACCTGAAGGGCTGGACCAGCAAACGCTATATGCCCTTGATTGCGTCGAAATACGATAACGTTCCCGACAGGGTACCGTTCGATTTCACCGAGATCGTCGGCTGCCTGGCTCCGAGACCGTTTTTCGTGAACGCACCGCTGAAGGACCATAACTTTGATGTCTCTGGAGTGCGCGACGTTTTTCGCTCTGCGTCTCCCATTTATAAGCTGCTGGGAAAATCGAATAATTTTCGAGTCGTACATCCCGATTGCGGACACGATTTTCCAGTGGCAATTCGTGAAAAAGCCTATCGTTTTCTGGCAAAACATCTGAAACAATAGCAAAGGTGAGAAGAATCTCAGCAACGATCTTTCGGCTCATTCCTGGTGAGTGAAAGGCCGATGACGATACATCAATCAATTCCGATGCAATGGGTTTCGGAGAGGAAATTCTTCGGAACAAATTGCATTTTTCGTTGCGTGGCTTTAGGATGTACTCTGCGGGGGGACTCTTGTTCTGAACGATTTTCCTCAGTCGTAAATTGTTTCCAGCCGGGAATTCGAAATCCGTAACAATATCTTGCGTAATTCCCGCGATTGGTTTCAACTGATTCGTTGGTGTTGTTCAGTTTTCAACCATTTGTTGCGCATAAATTTTTCGAAAGGTTTTACCATGAAGAAACGAATTTTTGTCTACACTTGTGCGATCACTCTGTTCGCCTGCTTTACAGTTTTTGCGGGCGAAAAAGCCAAGAAAATTAAACCAACCTGCCCCGTGACGGGGAAACCTTGCAAGAAAGAATTTTCCGTCAGTCACAATGGAGGCACGGTCTTCTTCTGCTGCCCCAATTGCCCCAAGGCATTTAAGAAGAACACCAAAAAGTACACCGCCAAAGCCAATTACCAGTTGGTTCTTACCAAACAGGCCAAATGCGTGAAGTGCCCCTTCAAAGGAACAAAGGTCAACGAAAAAACTTTCATCAGCGTCAAAGGTGCCAAGGTTGGTTTCTGTTGTGGCAACTGCAAAGCACGAGCCTTGAAAGCCAAAGGCAACAAACAGATCGAACTGATCTTCAACGACAAAGCCTTCAAGAAAGGCTTCAAAATCGTGAAAAAAGAAGTCTGAAACCGTCTTCTTTATCAAAACGGAACAAATCGTGAAATCCAGGGGTGCGTTCGTCTTGAAGGCACCCCTCTCTTTGCGCCGCCACCTCAAAATTCCAGAAGATCGAAATCGCTCGGCACCCTGTTTTTTGTAACGAGCGGTAAGACAATCCTCTGGGCAGAATCGCTCAATTTTGCTTTAATCCGAAAGACGTTCTTTTTCGTCCCCAATCGAGCGGATCGATCCATCCTGCCTTTTGCTGGCTTCGATTTATGGCCCCTTCCTCATTTTCTGGAGACCCCGAGCATGAAATCATCCCGTAATACTGTCCTTGTTTGTTCGTTACTGATTCTTGCTGTTGTGTTGCCAAATCTGTCGCTGGCGGATGGGAATAATTCTAACAAAAAGAAGAATCCCGTCCGTTGGGCGGAGATTACCATCACAGGCAGCTACGAAGAAGCTGCCGAAGCGATGTCGCTCTTCGGCGGTGGGTCAGAAACGCTTGCCGTCGGCTTGAACCGGCTGAAAAAAGCGGCTGACGATATCGAAGTCGAAGGCGTTCTTCTCACGCTGAAAAGCCCTTCATTAGGTTGGGGAAAAATTCACGAATTCCGGCAGGCCATCAAGCAGATTCAAGCCAAGGGAAAAAAGGTTTTTGCGTATTGCGATTCCCCTGGAAACGCAGGTTACGTTCTCGCAGCATCCTGTGACAAAGTTCTCATGCCAGAATCGGGTTCCATTATGCTCTTGGGGCTGCGGATGGAAATCAGCTTTTACAAAAATCTCTTCACCAAGTTGAATATCCAACCGGATATGCTTCGCGTGGGAAAATATAAAGCGGCTGCCGAACCGTTCATGCGAACCCAAATGAGCGAGCACTTCCGCAAAGAGATGGGCGAGATTCTCGACGATGACTTCGAAATCATGGTCTCCTCGATCGCCGAAGACCGTAATATCTCCAAAGAAAAAGTCGAGAATATCATCGACCATGGACCGTATTCTACACCCGCTGCCTTCAAACTCGGGCTGGTCGACCGAATGCTTTACGTCGACGAACTCCCCGCATTTCTTCAGAAAGAAAGTGACAGCCAACCTGTCAAACTTGTAAAAAGTTACGGGAAGAAAAAAGTCGATACCGATTTCAGCGGTCCGCTCGGGTTCATGAAGCTGTTAAATACGTTGATGGGAGGTCAACAGAAGAAACGGTCTTCGAGTAATCCAAAAATTGCCATCGTTCACGCCACGGGGACTATTACCACCGGCAAAAGTACGGTCAGCTTCATGGGTGTCGGGACGCTTGGCGCAGACACCTTTATCAAAGCGGTGAATCAGGCGGCGAATGACAAGACCGTCAAAGCCATCGTGTTAAGAATCGACAGTCCCGGCGGTAGCGCACTGGCCAGCGATTTGATGTGGCGTGCTCTTCAAAAAGCGGGCAAACCGATCATCGTCAGCATGGGTGACGTTGCAGGCAGCGGAGGATATTACATTGCGATGGGAGCCGATTACATCTTCGCCGAACCGGGAACGCTGACCGGTTCCATCGGCGTTGTGGGAGGCAAGGTAGCGTTGAACGGTCTCTACGAGAAAGCGGGCATCACCACAACGGTTCTCAGCCGCGGAAAAAACAGCGGGGCGACGAGTTTACTGACACCCTTTAGCGAATCGGAACGCAATGCGATGACCTCGATGATTCTCGATACCTACAAACAATTCACCACCAAGGCCGCAACAGGTCGAAAAATGGAATATGCCAAACTGGAAAAACTGGCACGAGGTCGCGTTTATTCCGGCAAAAAGGCTCTCCAACTCGGATTGGTGGATGAACTGGGTACGGTGGATGCGGCAATCGCCAAGGCGAAAAAGTTATCGGGAGTTGCTCTGGGCGAGAATTGGGAACAACTCGTGTTACCCAAACCGTCGAATCCGTTCGAGGCGTTGTTCGGTGGGGGGACATCGGCGAGAGTTGCCACACAGCAATTAGGAGTGGAAATTCTGGGATCGTTTTCGCCGGAACTCCAACGGCATCTGCAACAACTCAAAAACCTCACTCGAGATTCGCAAGACCCGGTGATGCTGGTCATGCCGTTTCACGTTCGGATTCGTTGACGTGAACTGGAAGAATCTCAATCTCGAAATCGTCTACTGCCAGCGGTGTCGCAGGTTACGAGAACATTGCGCAAAAGTGGCTCTCGAAAAACGGCGGGCCTTTCGAAACGACGAGTACTGGGGAAAGCCAGTCCCCAACTTCGGAGATTCCCAGGCCGAGTTGTTAATCGTCGGTTTGGCACCCGCTGCGCACGGCGCAAACCGGACCGGTCGCATGTTTACGGGAGACCGTAGCGGCGACTGGTTGTTTCGAGCATTGCACAAAGCGGGTTTCGCAAATCAGTCGGAAGCGACGCATCGCGAGGATGGACTGGTTTTGTCGAATTGTGCCATCACAGCGGTCTGTCATTGTGCGCCGCCGCAAAATAAACCGTCGCGTGAGGAAATCTCAAACTGCCGAGAGTGGCTCGACGAGACGCTGGAAACACTTCCGGTGAAGGTCTTTCTCGCCTTGGGACAAATCAGCTGGCGAGCGGTTTTCGGTTACTTCAAGGAAAAAGAGATCTGGAAGACCGCATTTCCCAAGTTTGGTCACGGAGAAGTCATCGAACTGGAAAATGGCCAAGTCGTCGTCGGGAGCTACCACCCCAGTCAACAGAACACATTCACCAAACGTCTTACCGAACCAATGTTCGACAAAGTTTTTCGAATTTGCCGCGAAAAACTTTAACCATCCGATTAGATCCCCGGAATCTTGTGGATCCCCGGAATCTTGAAGATTCCGGGGATCTGAACGAAAAAACTCATCTTTTCGGGAAGAAATCACGAAATATTGAATCAATAGTCTCATGCAAAGTGTATGACCCGAACGAAAACCAAGTTGCGAATCTCACCACAAAACAATCTCTCGGTTTTTTCCCAAAATAACCAATTTCGTGGTGAACCAACTCGGTTCTCAAACGTCCTACTCGTAGAAGAACTGGAAACCTGCCTCACACGCATGTTTCTTGATGGGAAAACGGTAAATTGTGCTGTTTTTCCCGATGAATTCAAGCTCTTTTCTCTTTTTTCACATTTGTCGCTGTGGGAGACCACAGGAGGTCGTGCAATGTTGCGGAACACAAAAAAACGAAATTCGATCTTTTCATCGCAGAACCAACAGGGTCTGAAGGTGAAACAGCAAGTCGAACCCGCAAATTATGCCACTCCCACTGCGCGCTTTGTTGCAGGGATTCGGTGTCTGGACTCCATGACATTAGGCATGGATCAACCTGGTCTCAGGGATCATGACGTCCCAGGGACGTCGGACCCCAAAACGACCGGGGATGATTTCGACCTCTCCCGATTGAGAGATGTCGGAAGTCCGAACCAGGCACCAGCCGCAATCTGGGCGTCCCTCGTCATCCGACGAGCCTTGGGCACCTAAGCGGTTTCGGCACAACTTTGCGTTTGAATTTTAGCTTGCGGCTACTCTGACAAACCGAACCAGGTTTCGGTTACTCGAACTTGAGATTCTTTCAGAGCCGTCGCCGCAAATTTGCTGAATCTTGCCCTTCGGAACATCCCCCTCGCGGTTGTTTTCGCGCCCCCAATTTGCTCCGGTTCGGTGGGCAGACGCATCAACTCATTTCCCTATTTTTCTAATCAGACTCGAAGGATCGAGAATGTCACCCATAAAAAGAGAAATCGTCATGATCGATGAAACCATCACTCAGTTCGTTCGAGAAGCTCAAACCGGAGACCGTCAGGCGTTCGGCGAATTGGCCGAACGATTCCAGAACATGGTCTATGGGATCGCTTTGCGCACCTTGAAGCATCCCTCCGAAGCGCGGGAAGCCGCTCAGGATATTTTGATGCAAGCGATGAGGAAGATCGATCAGTTGCGCGAACCCGAACGATTCGCGTCCTGGTTGAGGCAGATCGCGGTTCGTATGTCTTTGAACCGAGCCATGCGACGTCCCAGAGAAACGACTCGCAGCCCCGAGTCTCTCACCGATGTCCGAACCGTTCCCGAAACTCCGCTGGACGATGTCCTCAAGTGCGAGCGAAAGGAACGTGTTTGGAACGGGTTGAAGAGGTTGCTCGAACTCGATCGTCGAACGCTGGTCGCGTTCTACATCGACGGGCAATCTCTGCGGGAAATGAGCGATGAGTTCCAAAGCCCTATTGGAACGATCAAGCGTCGGTTACACACCGCGCGGCATCGATTGCGAGAAGAACTCGAAGATCTCTCCCCTGTCGCTTAATAAAACGAAAGAGTATGGGCTGCTCTTCGGTAGTACCCCCCGGTGTTGCGTTTCGTAATACCAGGGGGTTTTTGAATTCACCATAACAGCGCGGCATACAGCAACTCCGCAAATCAGCATTGGGTGGCACGCCCTGAGTCTTCGAAGGGCGTGGTCGCTGCGGATCCCGAATTCACCTTGCGAGATGAGAGCGTCGCAGACTCCCACACCAGTTCCCGCCTCGTATGTCACAAATTTGTAACACGAATGTCAAAACAGTTTCCGAGACCTGGATGACTTTCGAAAAATATGCGACGGATTTCTCGCTTGAAAGTGTTCACATGGAAGCCTATCCTGTTACAATATCTACCGACTGTGGGCAAAGAATCGAGTCGCTTGTATCTTTCGGTGACGCGAACCGCAAAAGCAGGGTAAACGTCGGATGGCCTTCAAAATCGAATGCAAATGTGGAAAAATACTTACCCTGCATCATTCCATGAAGGGCAAGAAGTTCAACTGTCCGCACTGCAATATTGTGATTTCGCTGAAAGTCAAATCGAAGCCTGCTGAAGATGCCATCGAATCGGACGAAAAACCCATCCTGCTCAAAGAGGAAAGCGGTGAGATTCCGACATCGGGTACGACCGTCGCCAAAACGAAACGCACTCCTCCTCCCGTTCCGAAGAAGAAAACGGTTTACGACGAAGTCGAAGAAATTGAGGAAGTATTCGATGAAGTCCAACTCGTCGACGATAACGAATCCGTGTTGGATGAAGTTGAACTGGTTGTCGAAGAAGACGATTTCAGAATGTCCGCCGGGTATTCCTCCAGGTTCCAAGAGCCTGCGTATTTTCCGAATCAGCGTTCAGTGCCCCGTCAAGAGAACAGTGTCGAAAAAACGATCATCGTCACCATTCTGGTTGCGTTTTGTGTCTTGTTCGTCGGGTTTGCGATCTGGCAAATCTCCGGTATCTTTCGTAAAGACAATCGAGAAAACGACACGAGACTTGCGAAGAACGCTGCCAACGAAAACGAACCCTTCGACGAGATCGATGGGAACGCATTCCAGGAGAACAATCGAGTTGCTGCGAAAAACCCCAAAGACGAAAATCGGACGGACACCTTCGATGAAATTCAAAATGCATTCGATAAAGTTCAACGAAAATTCAATCGCGATCGCAGCAGACAACGGTCTTTTGCATCGAACGAATCTAACAGGCGCAGAAATCGATTCCGGCAACGATCGAACGGCAATCGAGAGGACAGTTTTGAACAGTATCAACGTGAAAATCAGAAAGAGGAAAAAAAACGAGAGCAGGAAGAAGTTCAGAGAGAAAAAGACGTCGAGCGAGTTTTTAAGGAATACCAGTCAGCGGTCGCGCTTCACGAGGGAGAGAGAGTTGTCGAGCTTCTTTCAGAAGAAACTCTCGCAGCGTTCAAAAAGTTTCGAAAACACGCTTTGAACTCGAATAAAGAGACCATCAAAGGGCTGAGTCTGATCGATCAGTTGATGTCTCTCGCTATTCGAGTACGTTATGTGAATCGAAGATTGGAAAAGATTCCTTTTAAGAGCTATTGTGCCCAGTACTTTGCGGAAGTTCCTGTGGAAATTCTCAATCATGGGTTTGTCGGTGTGAAATTGGGGAAACTCTTCGTCTTCGACGATCACGCCTCGGCTCACGATAACAAGTCGAAGCTATCGAAGTACGTTCCGATCGTTTACTTCAAGCTGGAAAAAGACGGTTGGAAAATCGATCTCTTTCATGAGAAAGACGGGTTGGACAGCACACTGAAATTGAAGATCTCGTCGATCAGACTGCAAACGCGCTCGCGGCTAACGACAGAAGGGTTCATCGTAGGGTTTGCGAAGGCGAACGTTCGAACGAAAAATAAAAATCGACGACGAGTACGCTCCATCTGGAGACCGCTGAAAAGTTAGCACCTGTTTTTTCTTCTCCCAGGCAGCAACGGGGGCGGGTGCCACACCACAATTTTGTGATGGAGATGTGAAGATCCAATCGCTTTGAGGGGGTGGCCGTTTTCGGTGGCGTATCGTGCGTTGAAAACGACATACGGAACTCCTTCCAGATTTCACTGTGAAGGAGTCTGATTGAGTTGTCTCAGTGGGACAATTTTGACGAAAAGGATGAGTAGAAACGATCACAAAAGACAACAAATGATGAAGCATCGGTCTTTCTATCTTTTGGCTTTGTGACCATAATCCTTTTCGTACTGGAAAACTTACAAATTAGACTTCAAAGATCCCCAGAATCTTGAAGATTCCGGGGATCTCAAGTTCGAAAGACATTGATGACACAGACAGGGACTCGACAAATCGAATCGAAATATCGTAAAAAGTTTGCGAACTCGGCAAAATTATACGAACGCGCCAAGAGGTTATTCCCCAGCGGGGTCACTCACGATTCACGTTATCTCCTGCCCTTTCCGATATACGCCAACCGTGCGGCGGGTTCCAAAAAATTCGATGTGGACGGGAACGAAATCATCGATTACTGGGCAGGTCATGGGGCGATGCTGCTGGGGCACTCTCATCCTGCCGTGGTGGAAGCCGTGCGAAAACAGGTCGAACTCTCAACTCACGCGGGAGCCTGTCACGAGTTGGAACTGCGGTGGGGTGAATGGGTTCAAAAACTCGTTCCCTCTGCCGAGACGATGCGATTCACCGCCAGTGGAACCGAAGCGACGTTGATGGCGTTACGCATCGCCAGAATTGTCACCGGCAAATCGAAAGTGATTAAATTTGCGGGGATGTTCCACGGTTGGCACGATCAACTTGTTCCTGCTGCGGAACCTCCCCACGAAGACGACTACGCCATGCCCGGAGTTACCGACGGTGTCTTTGGAGATCTCGTCATTGTCCCGCCAAACGACCTCGATGCTCTCTCCCAAGCGATCGACGAACACAATCCTGCCTGTGTGATTCACGAAGGTAACGGTGCTCGCTGGGGTGTGGTTCCTGCGAGCAAAGAATTCCTGCGAGGATTACGAAAGCTGACAACGGAGAAAAATGTCATCTTTATTCTCGACGAGGTGATTACGGGGTTTCGAGTTCATCCCAGTGGTTACCAGGGGTATTGCGAAATCAATCCCGACATGACAGCGTTGGCGAAAGTGCTGGCAGGGGGATTGCCGGGGGGATGTCTTGCCGGTCGAGAGGAGTTGTTGCAGGTGCTGGCATTCCATAACCCCACCGGTAAGAAGATGAAGCATCCCGGAACATTCAACGCCAATCCTGTCTCGGCGGCTGCGGGTTCGGCTGCGCTGGAATTAGTGGCGACAGGGGAACCGTGCGATCATGCCAACGGAATTGCCAAAAAACTTCGCAAAGAGTTGAACGAACTTTTCGTTCGTAAAAATGCAAACTGGATTTGCTACGGCAAATTTTCGGCGGTAAAAATCCTTCCGGAATACGAAGGCGAGGCATCGACTGGCGACGAATTTATTCCTTACGAGAACGATTATCGAAAACTGGATCTCAAATTCTCGACAGAGTTGTCTCACGCCTTTCGATGTGCGCTGCTGCTTGCCGATGTGGACTGGATGGGTTGGGCCGGTTCGACGATGTGGTCTCACGACGATGACGATATCGCGCGAACGGTTGAAGCCTTCGAGGGAGCCATCGATTTGCTGCGTTCGGACGGCCTGATGAAGTAACCCGACGAAGTTTCTATTCCGTAGCTGAAGTTGTAAAATTTCAGCCCGTTAAAGTAAGAACTTTGCCAGCACCCCGGCTGCTCGAAGCAGCCGGGGTGCTGACCTTAAACAAAATCTACCATACATTCCATGACCACCAATTCTACAGACGAATCACCAGCCCAAACCTCGCCGGTTCTTTCGGGAAACCTGCGCAGAACGGTGTTATGGTTGTCGTTACCGGTGTTGATGGAACAGTTTCTTTCGTTTCTGGTGGGATTTTACGATACCTTCCTCGCCGGCAAGATCGATGCGAACGCCACGACAGCCATCGGCTTAGCCGCTTACATTGGCTGGCTGGTTTCGATGCTGTTCGGGCTAGTTGGGGCAGGAACCACCGCTCTGGTTTCACGAACGTGGGGTGCAGGAGAGTTTGAAGATTCGAACCGTATCGCCAACCGTTCGATGGCTTTGGCAGCCGTTTCGGGGGTTTTTCTTTACGGCTTGATTTATACGATCGCACCATTAATCGCCATGCTTTTGTCGATGAACGAAACGACGTCTGCCATGACTGTGCGGTATTTGCGTATCGACGGACTGGGACATCTTTTTACGGGAGTCAGTCTTGTCGGCGCAGCTACCCTGCGGGGTGCGGGGAATATGCGCGTGCCGATGATTGTCCTCGGGACAGTGAGTGTTCTGAACGTGATACTTTCGACGGCGTTCGTTTATGGAATTGGTCCCGTAGTGATCTCGGGCGAGCCATTGTGGTTGATCTCTCCCATGGGAATCGACGGCATTGTCATGGGAACGATTCTCGCGCGGTTGGCAGGCGGTCTGTTGATGATCTGGGTATTTTGTCGGGGCATCATGGGGTTTCAATTGAAGCTGAAAGAACTCCGCCTGCGTGGTGAAACGGTGCGAAGAATTCTTCGCATCGGAGGGCCGGCCGCCATTGACGGTGCCATTATGTGGGGTGGTCAATTCCTATTTCTGATCGTGATTTCCCACCTTGGGACACATGGTGAATTGGACAGCAACATCTTCGCCGCTCATATCATCGGAATTCGAGTGGAAGCGATTACCTACCTTCCCGCAACAGCCTGGGGTTTTGCAGCTGCGACAATGATCGGTCAATCGTTGGGTGCGAAAGATCCCAAACGTGCCATCGCAGCAGGTCACGAAGCCGTGCTGCAATGCGGATTGCTGGGCTGCGCGATTACAGCGATCTTTTTCTTCGGTGCCGAGGGGATTTTCTCTTTGATGCATAGAGAAGCGGCGGTTCGCGAGATCGGCGTTCCGGCGTTTCGTCTTCTCGCTTTTTTTCAAATTCCTTTGATCGTTTCGATTATCTACGTCAACGCGCTGCGTGCTGCGGGGGAATCCCGCTTTCCGATGTGGATTACCGTGATTGGCGTATTGCTTTTTCGGGTTCCCCTTGCCTGGCTATTCGGCATTTACTTTGAAGGCGGTTTGATTGGCGCATGGGTTGGAATGTACGCCGACATGACCGTGCGAGGAGTTCTTTCGACTCTCCGCTACATCTCCGGCAGTTGGACGAAAACCAAAGTCTGATTCCAAGCGTTGAAATCAATTAAAACTTTCGTCGCCTCCCGAGAGTCGATGGCGTAAATACGAAGCCCTCGCCACATTCCGTTCTGCCGATTCGAGTAATTCTTTGCGTATTTTTTGCAGGTGCGCGGGCTGGGTGTGAATGAACAGTTCGTTCACCGTGGGGATTTCCAGATCTTCGATCAATCCCAGATTGATTCCCATTCTGACGCTGGAGAGCAGATGCATGGTTTCTTCGGAACTGATGGTTTGTGCGTTTTTGAGAATTCCATAAGCTCGCGAAATTTGATCGTGCAGTCTTTGTTGATTCTCCTTCACAAGCTCGTTTCGGACTCTTCTTTCGTAGAGAATGATATTAGGCACGACATCCTTCAATCCTGCGATAATCTGTTTTTCGCTTTTACCCAGCGTGATTTGATTGGATATCTGATAAAAATCGCCCATGGCCTGGCTGCCTTCGCCGTACAAACCACGAACGGCAAGGTTAATTTTTTGGAGTGCCTGAAAGACTTTTTGAATTTCTTTGGTAATCACCAGTGCTGGCAAATGCAGCATCACGCTGACTCGAACGCCTGTTCCAACATTGGTGGGGCAAGCAGTCAGGTAACCCAATTGTTCGCTGAATGCATAAGTCACCTGCGCTTCAATGGCATCGTCGAGCGAATCGACTTCGTTCCAGCATTCATCGAGTGCGAACCCACTTCGAAGAACTTGAAGCCTGAGATGATCTTCTTCGTTAATCATCATGCTGATATTTTCTTCCTGACTAATACCGACTCCACGACTGCCTTCGCTTTCGCAGTGTTCCCGGCTGATAAGTTGCCGTTCGACGAGAAATTGTCGATCGAGTTTTTCCAGCGAAGAAATATCGAGATAACTCAGCGGTGAAATCCCCTCAATTTTTTTAAGTTTGTCTTCAAAAAACTTTTCGATTTCTGCATGGATTGCCTCGTCGGCACGATTGGGAAATGGATACTGCGCGAGGTTGCGAGCGAGACGAATACGACTGGAGATGACGATATCCGAATCGGGACCGCTGCCACGCAACCATTCTCCACTGGTATGCGTGAGCATTTCCAGATCGAGGTGTTTGCCTTCGGAAGGTTGATTCGGTTCGGTAGGGTTCAAGTAATCGCGACCTCGTTCTGGACGAATTTAGTTCGGAGATTCGTGCTCTTCGCTGGAATCCCCGGCAGTTTCGTTCGATGTCAGTTCGGCTTCCAGTTGTTGAATTTCGTCTCTTAAACGGGCAGATTCTTCGTACTCTTCGTTTTCGACAGATTCGCGAAGATCGTTTCGTAATCGGATTAACCGATATTGGTGCTGGCTCGCCTGAGGCGCTCTTTTGGGAAACTTGCCGGTGTGACGGATTTCACCGTGAATGTTCTCCAATAAGGGGGTCAGTTCGGCTTCGAATGCGATGTAATCGTGCGGGCAGCCCAACCGACCTTTGCTGCGAAATTCATGGAACGAAATTCCGCATTGCGGACAGACCAGATCGTTGAGGGCATCCAAATCCTGCTCGGTTGCAATTTCCGCGAGTTGGTTTGCGACGCTTTCCAATCCCTCGGATTCGTCCAAACTCGGTTTCTCCGTCAGGTATTGGTGAGCACAGGATTCGCACAAATGCAACTCTTGAACTCCACCTTCACGCAGCTCGGTAATGTGCAACGTCGAAGGCTTCGAACATTGATGACACTTTTTTTCCATAATCGGCATTACCCGATACCGCAAAAACCAGAAACCACGAAATACGACTCCATCGACACGATCACGACGAACCCATCCTGCGCAATTCTATCTTTCGACCGAACTGTGTCAAGTTTCGTTCGTTCGCGGCTTGGTTGAGCAAGAGGCTGCGATTACTATAGAGACTGTCATCGAGATGGCAGGCATAGAATAGAAACGATCGATAGGACATTCGACTGTGTATTACGTTCCCAATTCCGACGACTTTCAGAAACTCGCGCAAGCCCGGAAACTCGTCCCCATCTATCGACAGTTGGTGAGCGATACGCTGACTCCTGTGAGTGCGTTTTGTAAAATTCAAGAATCGGGACATTCCTTTCT